>Ga0209454_1003859_pt1 | contig 10954 bp, 4 predicted proteins | sample WorMetHERISLAND1_2_FD_187400 | JGI IMG/M metagenome (GOLD analysis project Ga0209454, IMG submission 187400) | Marine gutless worms symbiont microbial communities from Max Planck institute for Marine Microbiology, Germany - Olavius geniculatus... | ecosystem: Host-associated > Annelida >...
ATATTTATTCTATTGTATTTGTTTAGTTTCGGCTTCTGCCTTCTTCGGAAGAACTGTCCACCAGGTGTTGCTGCGGCGGACAGTATACGAGTATTCATAAATGCGACCCCTCGTCTCGGTTCATGGACTTGTTTTGTTATTTCCTGGTGGGCTGCAGCCTGTCGCTTTCCTGATCCACCAGTCTATCCTGTTACTTTCTCTGTCGATCACTTGGCGCGGTCCCAGTCTATGACGTGGTTGAGAGAGATGGCGTGGTCTGTGACTGCAGACTTGTTTTGCTCTGTTGCTGTGGATTTTCTGATGTTTTGTGTGTAGGCATACATCTCGTTGTATAACTTCTTGTCGGTGTTCCTGTAGCCGTACCCTAAAAGCTCTGTCTGTTTCTCCAATGTAGTTTTTGTTGCAGTTTTCAACTTTCACACATCTATGACTATACCTAATTACTGTCCGCCCCAGCAACACCTGGACAGTCGCGGTTACCGAAACTTTAACAAAAACAATAAAATAAAGATTATATTTTGATATAATTATTTCTACGTATAACTTATTTGGGCCTATACCGTTTTCACCTAAAAGTTTATTCTCAAAGACAATGTTAACATTTGCCATCGATTAGGGCTAAAATATCACATTCTGGTCAACTTTAAAAGCAGAATTTAGATTTTTAAAATTTTAAAATTCTGAGCACCTATCCATTGTATCGTCTTTTAAAAATTTGCAGGTCTTTGTCGGAAAATTACAACTTTCTTTGTCCCCAAGTTTCCCAACTTTTTAACGCATGACGTTGCCGTTACTGTTCACTCCATTTCATGACACATGCAGCACGATGTTGCGTCACGCGGGTTTTGTTGTGAGAGAGGGGAGGAGAGGCGAGGTTCGGTGCACAAAAGTCACTTTCACCAGCGGCGGCGGTGGCAGTAAATATGAGCTGAAGAAAACTCAGTTCTTTCAGACGTCAGAACAGCAGACGTCAACAGTAGGCTCTAGCCTCAATCCTCCCGACGACGAATATAGGTCTAAGCTTTTTACCGTATCATACACGACAGTTCAGATCAGACCAGTTAAATTGCAACCATAAAGGTGGTGTTATAGCTCTTGTTGGAAGCTTATTCCAGAGCGACGAAGCGTCACCTGCCGTATGGGATCCCACCCGACACAGGTGAACGCGCCCCGCCTTAACCTCAACCAGATAGGCTGGTACTCGATTTACCTACCACGGGGGGATAAAATGCTGAATTGACCTAGGCGGCTGTTTAAATACCGAGATGGTTTATCCGCCCGCAGGCAGTCACCCATCTCAGTACTAATCCGGCCCGGCGTTAAGTAACTTCGTTGATCGAATCAAACGCGTTACCGCTAAGTCAGGCCACCAGAAACATCTTTAAAAACGTTTTTAAAAACGTTGAATAAAAAACGTCAGCCTTATTTTTTTCAACCTGTTGCTTAAAATGCTATGCTGTGGTATAGTTGGGTCAAAAGAGAGACAACTTTATTCAATTTCAATTCAACCGTGATCCTAAGAGTAGCTTTCTTGCTTGAACGACGATGACGCTGTGCTAGCTGGTCAATGACGGGCGATGGCACCGGAGATGACTCCTCAATCCAAAATCGGATGCATCGACTCTGCCACAGATGTGGCAGCGAGGGCCGGTTGCAGCAACGCTTGTGACCGTATGTCGACGAGTTCGACGAGCGTCTGCCTGGTCATAGTTGACGTCGAAGGCCGCCAAGCCCTCATCATACACCTCCCGCTACTCTTCTCTATCGGCCGCGAGTGTCTCTAGCTGAGCAGGAGGAATTGAGCACTTCCTCAATGTTGCCTTCAGTTCATCAGAGAAGAGTAGACTAAAAGTAGACTAACTGAGTAAACTACCACCACGATGGCCTATTAATTATAGTTTCTATGGTTTTAAAAATGCTTCTGAAAGTTCTTGAAAAAAATTTCAATAAATGTTTTTTTAACAAATGAGAAAATAAAAATAAACGTTAAAAACGTAAAACCGTAATAGAAAAAAAACGTTAAAAAGTTTTTACATCTATGGCTGCAGCGAACTAGTAGACTTAAACCCAATGAGATGGGGGCTCACCAGGCTTCCGTGGATATGGATATCCATGGATATATCCATGTGTGGATATAAGACTTAAGCCATCCTGTGGATATATCCATGGATATTATGCTGGCGCACCTGCCAATTAAATTGACTACTTATATGTTTTGTCTTTGTAAATCATTTTCCTGTCTTACTTTTCATTTTCTTGTTTATTCATGCTATTGAGTCAAATAAATAATCACATATATCAGCACGTCATTATTTTGTTACCGTAAATTAATTTATAAACACCATAGCAGCAACAAATCTTAATTTTTCGTGCTTTAATACTGTTGGTTAAGCTACAGAAAGTTTTTCCATTTGTGAGTTTATTTGTAGATGAATTTATCAAATGTTAACGAAATTACTAACGTTTTGCATACTAATTTAATGCTAGTGGGAAGTACAAGCCAAGTGTCCTTTAAAAGCGTTTACTTTACCGTATACATGTAGGCGTACATGAATGCTCTAAGAAACGAGCTGTTGTTGAGGTGGGCCGACCGTACCGCCTACATCTGAAAGCTTGCGTCCGACTTCGGGTCGCGGAAAGAAGGCGATTTCCCAGAGTAACTACAGTCCCATACACGCTATGGTGACGCTGCTACATCGAATTTCAAAATAAACACCAAAATATGACGCGGTAATCCGGTGCACATAGGTGACGGCTGCACGTAACAACATTGCATTCAAAACTGGGACCAAACTGATGCAGATAGATACACGGTTACTTTTGACAGCCCATAGGAAGTTGTCATCACTTCATCCAACCGTCGCCGACTTCCTACGACGTACCGTTTAGTCACAATACATGCATTACGCACAGATGGAGGACATACGACACATCGTACCCAAGGCTCGACCTAACGGTCGGCCAAAACCCGCATCAATAAAATTATGTAGATATTCGTGAAAGTGGGGACATACTTAACTAAGATCGTATTTCAATGCAAATGTGTGTTTATTTTTTTACTTTTATTGATTTTTCAACGATTTCAAAAGGAAAATGTCTGCGTCATGTTTTTTGTGGGGGAATGGATGCTTTTGCACTGCTGTATTTTGCAAAATTTGGGGTTACATGTGCGTTGGATAGGCGTCTGTGGATATGGATATGGATGGAAAATTTCATATCCACGGCAAGACTGGGGCTCACTGGGAGTCACTGCCCGGGCCAGTTGTCTACGCCACTGGCCCAAAATAAACGATTGTGTTAAAACAACGTTTTATTAGCTATCTGCACACATTACGAATAAATAAACGCGTAAAAGTTAACACACAATGTTAAATTAATGTAAAGAGTCAGTGAATTAACTGCCAGTTGAAATCTGATATTACGCGGAATTAATATCACACGATAACCGTTATAGCCGAGGCCTATATACCGATCCATGTAATAGGAGACTTCACCGTCTGTAGAGTTGCGTTGCGCGCTTCATTTCATTTCTGTCGCTTTGTACATGCCTTAAACTATGCTATATCGAAACACATTATTACACATTGTGACACTAAACATTTGAAAGCAAAACAGCGAAACTCGAGCTAAGTGCAAGAACTCTCCAACGAAAGTGAAAAGTTGCCTGCCAGTTGGCCAGAAGCGTCGTGGATTAAGAAAGTAGAGGTTAGAGCTCTAGAAAGTTGCAATTTTTTCGTTTTTTTTCGACAGACAATTGCAAATTCCCTACAGAAAAAATTACGACTGCTTAAAAGTTCAATTTTGCCATAAATTGCCACAAAATAAACGATTTTCAACCTCAAAGTGTGCATTTTTGAAAGAGAATTTTCGGACAACAGGAAATTTTCCTACCGGTTGAAATCTGGAAGTGGCAAATCCCATAAAACTTTCTCCTTGTCACGACGCCACTGCCAGCAGTAAATGTAAAACCCAAAATATAAACTGCTAAAGAGCAAATTCGGCATTGACAAAACAGCCAGTGCTTAATTTGTAGTACCGGACAGTGGCGGCGCAAATCAAGGCCTTGAAAAACGTAAATATCACACTGTAAACAGACGAACTGTGTGAAATATAATGTACTTGAACGTAACGCAAACACCGAGAAGTAAGTTGTAAAAAGTGTCACTTCTAATTTTTGGTCAGCACTTCCTATCATGTGAGCTCGGAGACGAATGGTGACATGCATGTCCTTTGACCATTTTAGGATGCGTCGAGTTACTTGCAATGTTTGGAATTTATGTAACCTAGTTACTACGACGATTTTTGAATCTTGAAGAATTATAAATGCGTTTTCGAAAACTGTAATCTAAAGTGAAATTTGGCCGCCATTTTGTTCATGCAAATTAGAGGATCGAAAACTCAAAATTCGGCTTAGGAAATCGAAATGAGCGCGCTTAAATTTTGTTTAAAAAGTCAGGTTCCGACCTCCATCCTTAAAAATAAAATAAAATGCTTTTGAAAGTCTTCTAAAAGCGTTTCTTTCTGAAAATTCGTCCTGCCAAAAAGTACAAGGTCATTCCTCTGTGCCGTCAATAAGACGCCACTCGGTGTCCAAGACCAGTGTGTCGGTCTGGCGTGTATGCGACACTGACGGCTCTGCATCCAACCATTTCTCGAAGTCTTTGAAGAAGCTGCCGCCAACACACTCAGCTGCTGACGCTATTCCAAAGTGAAATCCATCTGTTCCTGGAGTTGGTTCATGGTAAAGTTCGCCAGTCCTTGTTGGATTATGGTAAAATCCGCCAGTCCCTGGTGCTGTTTCATGGTCAAGTCTACCAGTCCTCCCTGGATTTGCTCCATGATCAAACCCGCCAGTCCCTGGAGCTCTACCAGAGTGACGTCTACCGGTCTCTGGTGATGGGTCGAAGTGAAATTTCCCACCAGTGCCTGGTCTTGCTGATCCAGTGTGAAATGCGCCACCAGTAGTCACTGATCCTGCTGAGGTCCCTAGATTGTCATGGTTTCTCCGTGCCGTTCCAGGGCGAGATCGTCCGAGATCTGCGTCAAACAGTTTCGCAAAGTTTTTCCGCGAGGATCTGCCGCACTCGGCTAAAGTGGATACCTGTTTATGACGACAGTCAACATATGAGGAGATTTCCGCTGCGGTCCCAAGATCAAATCCAATAGTCCCTGATGGTGGTGACTGTTCAAGGTAAGAGCCATCAGTCCCTAGGCAAAGCCTTCCCAGCTCGGCGTCCTCCTCTGACTGTTTCTGAAAGTTGTCCAGGGATTCGCAGCGCTTAGCCCACCAACGACGTCCTTCATCATCTGACGAGGTCCCTCCTGTTCTTAATGGTTCATCTGAAAAAATTTCAGGTCTCGCCGATTTTTCTAAGAAAGTTCCTGGTCCATCAGAGTAGGTTTCTGGTCTTTCTGTGAAGACCCTTGGCTCATCTGAAAAGATGCCTGCTTCTTCTGAGAAGGTCCCTGATCTTTCCAGTCTATCCGAAAGAGTCTCTGGTCTATCTGAGAAGACCCCTGTTCCATCTGTGAAGTTTCTTCGTCCATCTGCGAAAATTCCTGGTTTTTTTGAAAAAGTCCCTGGTCTCTCTAGTCCATCTAAAAAGGTCCCTGCTGCTGTTGTTGGTCTAAAGCGAAGTCCACCAGCAGTCGTTGGTGGTGCTGTAGAGGCCCCAGGGTGATGTCTGCTACGGTGAGTGACTGATTGCTTCTGATGGTCTTCCAGGTACCTGCCGCGATCAACTACGTCATCGGTGATCCCTGGAGCAGCTGGTCCAAACTGATAGTTGTTTTGCGCTGTCCCAGGGCGACATCTTCCACGCTCGGCGTCTAACTGTTTCTGAAATTCTTCCCAAGTCCGCCCAGACTCAGCTTGACTCAGGTGTTCGTCAGCATCTGAAGTGGTTCTTGGTGTCCTTCCACGGTCGACGTCGAATTGTTTTCGATAGTCTTCCATGGATTTGCCGCGCTCAGTTACGTCACCAGAAGTCCGTGGAACCGCTGTTCCAGACTGACAGTTGTTCTGTGCTGTTCCATGGTGAAGTCTGCCCGCTGCATCATCCTGCCGTGTCAAAATAGGTTGCTGGCAATCATCAATATTTGCGATTCCTGCTGCTGCTGTTTCTGCAGGCTGGCGACTGCTAAGGTGAGCATCAAGCAGTGTCTGGAAGTCTTCGACGGACCTGTCGCTCTGAGCAACCTGCCCATGGCAACTGTCGACATCCGAGCAAGTCTTTTGAGCTGTTGCTGTCCCTGGTGCCGCTGGTCCAGGGTGAGGTCTGCTACGATCAACGTGTGTGTTCCCTGTTGGTCCAGGGTAGTGGTCAGTGTGTGACTCTGTTCCAGTATAATGTCCAGTGTCTTGGCGCGTCCAGCTAGGCTTCCAACGGCCCACCATATCAGTCTCAGATGCAGTTCCAGGGTGAGGTCTACTAGGGTCAATGTGTGTGGTCCCTGGGTGTGCTGTTCCAGACTGGTGACTGGTCTGTACTGTTCGAGGATGATGTCCGTGGCTGTCCTGATGTGCCCAACCAGACTCAGCCATGCAGAGGTCTGCTTGCCGACCCGCAAACTACACAGTCACATTGCGTCAGTGCAATAGATATATGGATAACAAGAACAAGTAATCTGAGCAAAGCTCACGTGACGGGCGATAGCAGCGGTCCTGCCACTTTGACAATCAGTGTAGGCCTACAGCAATAAGATATTAATGCATCTTGAAACAATACTTGAATTTAAAAGATCAAAACTTAGATTCTTAAAAATGTATGTTTTGTGCTAAAATGTCATACGCAGGTTGTCCAGGTCCATCTTCCGCCATTTTGGTGCAATTCACTCTTAAAATGTGTGTCACAGCAGGAAATCGCCAAAAATTCACTAAAAACCCCTATTTTGGGGGTTCAAGGTAATTCAAGGTCATCGATGTTGACACGAATAAAAAGCTTGTCACTATTGCTTGTTATGATAAGCCGCATGTCTGTGCTTATCTGCAACCGTTTTCACGCTACTCGAAATAATTGCGGTAAAATGACACTTTTTAGGGCGGAGGAAGGTAGCCATCTTTGACGCCCGCCTGCGCCAGTTACCTTGTACCTAGGGGGTCGTGACTTGGACTGCTAATATCTACGTTTAATGCTGGGAATTTCATACGCAGGTTGTCTTGGTCTATCTCCAGCCATTTCGTCGCAATTCAGTGTTGAAATGTGAGCTACATCCAAAAATTGTGAAAAATTCACTAAAAACCTTTTTTGGGGTTCAAGGTCATTCAAGGTCATCGATGTTTACAAATTCAAAACCACGTCGCCAGTGCTTGTTATGATATGCAGCAAGTTTGTACATACCTGCAACCGTTTTCACACTATAAGAGCCAATAGCGGCAAAATAACGTCTTTTAAGGGGGGTACCCCTCTTTGACACCCTCGTTCAAAGGGAACCACCTCACCAAGGGGCACGAAATTTTGTCACTAAAAACTAGAGTCCTTGGGGCAGCCCACGGTGAAAATTTTGTAATCTTAGCTTGCACTGTTTTGATACAGATCACAAGTGCGACAGACAGACAGACAGACAGAGGCATAGACAATGGCTAAGGCGCGCGATGCATTCTGCTATCGCATGTAATAAAACTGAACGTTCATAGACAGCAACAATTTCAATTAATGATTTTTCAAAAATTAACTTCGATTAATCAAATTAATAATTTCGAATAGAGCTGTCAAACTAATGTGTAAATGCGTTAATGCATTAATGAATTAACACATGTTTTAAAAAATTAACGCGCGTTAAAAAAATTTATGCACATGTATGTATACGTAAATTACTATATTTACTAAATGCTGTGAAGCAACAGTTCCAATATTGCATTAAACCACGGTTATTTCGTGATGGAATAATATTCAAGTAATTAGAAATTGTTTTGTTGCCGTTCCTTCACTAATGTCACAGTCCAGCAACACAGGCACAACTTTGTGGGCTTCATTCCAGTCACCCTTTTGATGTAGTCCACCTACAATATTAGCGATTCAACACCTCCGATTTCGTACAATTTTTCTAGTGATTCGTTCAATTCAGCTGCTGGTAGCTGGTTATCTTTCATAAACAAAAGCAAACTCGAACAAAGCAATCTGTAGGCCTAGATGTGTAATCGAACTGGTGTCCTGCTGAGGGCTATGGAAACGCAGAATGGAGATCAGCGCCTTGTGACCCAGATGGGACTTTACGTTTTTACTACTTTTACCAATATGGTCGGCTAAAAACACAAACAGCAAGACCAGAGTATTAGAGGGTCGTTTTAAACAGTGTCTGCAGTATCGTTTACCGTTGTGGATGCTGCCGTGGAGTGCGGCGTGAACTGTGACTGCGGGTGATGAGTAGTTTGCCATGCTGCAGTAGCGCTGGTGCAGACGGGTCCAGGACCCGGCGTGGGTAGAGGACCCGGCATGGCAGGACCTGCAGGCCTGTGGACGACCTCCCGTCGCACGGTGACTACGGTCCGCCATGGCACGCTGCCGTACCCTGGCATCACGCCGGCGGACCCCGCGTCAGCTACGCCTGACCTCGGCCCCACGCCGCTCAGCACGGCTCTGCAATGAACAACCACCAACCAAACAACTGAATCGGGTTTTCAGAGCTAGGGGTCCAGGTGGAGTGGTTGTCGATTTACCGCCGCTACCTCCTACCCCACTCATCCATCCAAAAAGCTCGGACTTGCGCAAATCTCATAGGTCGTCCTGTTGGAGGCTAAGAAGTCCGGACCCCTGGACCCCCCGCCCGCCGCCACCCTTCTATTATATACCACTGACTTCACAATACGGTGCAAACGTTAACAAGGTCCAAAGTAGATTAGCCATAAGTGAAATCGCTGATCGATGCCGCCATCTGGTGAATCGTACATAGCAATTGCTCGTTTTGTCTGAGCGTTTGGACCCAAAATTCCCCCTTCCCCTGAACCCCCGTCTCCCGTCTACACAATGTGTCACTGGACTGCACAAGTGTAGTTACCTGCCAAATGAAATCTGGGCATGAATGTGACAGACAGACAACAGACAGACGGTGCTACGAAGATAATGTAGCTATAGCGAAAACTGTGATTCCAACTAGAAAGTAAGTAAGTGAGCAAGCAGAATGAGTAAGTAAATTGCCTTTATTTGACAAGTAACAATAGCACAAGAATTACACACAAACGCACCATAGCACATAGTTAATACAAAGGGTTGAAGGGTGTGTATAGTGCTTTGTGAAAATCCATCTCAGACCTACGTAGCGTCACCTGCCATATGAGATCACACATTATTACCTGCCACACAACACAGGTGAACGCGCCCTGCCTTAATTCCAGCCAAGCACGCCAGTACTCGATTTACCTACCCAGAATGGACAGAAAACCGAATTGAACCGGGTAAACTCTTGGAGTGGTAGTGCCATGATGACAGCACCATAACCATAATATTATTCTTCACTGTAATTGCTGTTACTATATTACGACTGGTAATAGAACTAGCCTGTCGTTGAGCGGTGTAGCGCGGGGGTAGGTAGTCGATCTAGAGTCTGAGCGTGGATCACTACTCTGTAGGTAGATGTCTGCAGTCTGACTGTTATCAATACTACCAGCGCCACTGCTGATGGATGACGTTGAACGACGAACGCGCTCATCTACTGCAGGACATGTAGCTTGAACGCCCGCCACAGTTGATGACGTGCTACACAAATATTGCACGGTGTTCAGAAAAAAAACAAGAAGCACAGCTGTCAGAAGACTTTTTCCTCGAACGGAGGTACTGACTATAAAAAGTCTACACCCCCAATTACTTGCACTGCGAATTGCGGCCAAACCACTGCAGCTAGCAACATGGTCACCATTCACAGCCTGTAGGAACTTATCGATGTTCTATCCGACGGTACCATCGCCGACCCCCTATGGATCCCTGTTCTCTCAAAACATGGGTCTCTACCCCCTCCCCCAAAATTGTATGAGTTGCAAGTAAGTACGGTTTCGTTGTAGGCTATGTTTTTGATTTTTCAGTACTAACCAAGCCCGACGTTGACTCAACTTTGTTAGGCTAATGCAACCAACGACGTTACCAACTAAGCCAGACGGTCACTTGAGTTCTGAGACAATTCTGTTAAAAAGCTGAAGTAATGAATCGTGCTCACATTCCGTGCAGTTCGGCCTTTCTGTGCTGAAGCAGCAGATAGTTGTTCATCTGATTCTGTTTAGACGTGGGTCCCGTTCCACTCTTCCGTGACGAACCCCTGTTAACACCATTGACACTGCTAATAACTGTCAGTTGAACCACTGTCTGGAGTGGGATAACTGGATGATAAAAAATTAATATACACTCCAGACAGTTGTTTGAATAACACTTATTCGACGCTGACTGACAGTCAGTCATGTGGCCTGACTGCAACAGTGGGTTATCTACACGTTTTCGGGCCACTGTAGACAGTAAGTTTATGACAAATCGGTAAACATTGGCAGTACTAGTACCAGCGTGGAACAGACGCATGTGTCAAACCTTCTATCTCTCAGTATAGTGTCAGAAATGTTATAACTGCCCGTGATGTCACTTCAGCCAAACGTGACGGCTGAAACTCATCTCGGATCCATTTATAACACGTATTCCCAAGCAGAATCACAATCATAAATAAACATGTTGCATCACCATCTAGAGTTCATTATGCCTCGTTACACTTGCACTTGCGTTACACTTGTAGAGTATAGGCCTATTAGGCCTATACTCTACACCATGTTTCAGAAAAAAAAACAGTCAAAATTGTTTTTGTCATAACTTTATCAAATTTTTACTAACTTTAATAATTTTTGGCACGTTGATGGCTAAGACGACGAAATTATGTAAGGTGCACTCACTTTCCACCTCACATAATTTATTTCAATGCACTACCATGTGAAACATAGACGCTCCAAATTGTAGCATAATGCTGAGTTGTTGTCTCAAGT
>Ga0209454_1003860_pt1 | contig 10954 bp, 8 predicted proteins | sample WorMetHERISLAND1_2_FD_187400 | JGI IMG/M metagenome (GOLD analysis project Ga0209454, IMG submission 187400) | Marine gutless worms symbiont microbial communities from Max Planck institute for Marine Microbiology, Germany - Olavius geniculatus... | ecosystem: Host-associated > Annelida >...
ATGCTAATTTGAATTTTGTGCTTTGACACTTTGGCATTCTAGCCGTAAAGTCCTGCCCCATTGTTACTAGCTGGATAGTGTTAATTCACAGAAGTTAGAGTAGCCACATCTCAACGGAATCTGGAAATTAGCCGATTAAATAAAAATGGTAGTTGTCATAGTAGTGGCATTGTGGTGTGTTGTCCTTGCATGTACAGTGTTGTTTATCTTAGATAACTACTGGCTTCACAACGTTAGCCATTAGTGGTATATCACTATTAAGAAACTGTGCCTATCTGTAAATGCTCTGTGTTTATGATGGGTTTTCTCAAAAGTTTAATGATTGACTGTTAAAAAATCTGCAAACCCAAAATATATGAACAAAAATTGTACATTGCTCGAGTTACTGTTGTCGGTACTGCTGTGCATTTTTGGCCTCGGAATTCCTAATGGTTTTTATCCGTGAAAGCAGCTACTGCTTTCAGCGCATCTTAGCCATTGCAATTATGTTCGTCTGTCTGTCCATCTGTCACATTGGTGGATCAGTCAAAAATGGTGCAAGCTAGGATTACCAAATTTTTACCGTCAGCTGCCTGGAAGACTAGTTTTAGGAACCCTAAAGCTTTTCCATAAATTTGAAGAGGGTCACCCTGAACGATGGTGCTAAATGAGAGGGGGTGGGAAAAATTTGCGATTTTTATCGAATAAGTCGTATCTCAATAATGGTGCGAGATAGGGCTTAGATTACTATTAATCACCAATGGGAAGTCGATTGCCGCCAAATTCAATGACCTTGGATGACCTTGAACGCTAAAATAGGGTTTTAGGTATTTTTTTGGGCGATTTCAGGCTGCGAGACACATTTCAAGAGCGAATTGCGCCAAAACCAATAGAGATAGAGAAAAGCTGCATATAAAATTTTTTGCACTGTACTTAGATTTCAACGATCTAAGTCTCGATTTTATAGGTTCAAGGAAACCTGCGCACGAGGGCACCAAAGAGTGGTATCGCTGTAAAAGTCGTTATTTTACTTTGTTGGCTAGTCTTTTGTGAAAGCTGTTGCAGATAGGCATGAGCATTTTGTCTATCACAACAAGCACTAGTGACGAGTTTTTCAGTCGTATCAACATTGATGACTTTGAAAATCCCTGAACTTTCAAAATAAGGGGTTTTTATTGATTTTTGCGATCTTTGACTGCGCAGCAGACACTTGAAGAATGAACTGTGATGAAATGGCTGAAGATAGACTGACAGCTTGCAAACAGGAACTGCTGTAGGCTTTCGCGCATCCGGTGAGCATTAGCTCAGATTTTTTATAAAAATGATGAAGAAACATTGTAGTGAGTCATTTTTAGTGGGGTGGGACATTTAGTGTAAGGGACCATACACTGGCATGATGTGTCTGACGGATATGTTTTAATGTTGCAGGTGGTGATGGGGAGTTTGTGTTATTTCTGCACCGACGTGATTTTTCCATAAAACACGGGGAGGACTGCAGCTGGTGAACTAGTGAACTTTGTTTGTGATAAAATGCAACTGTAGCCGCTTGTCGGACAAGCAGCTAACCGAATCCGCCGCCACTTGCGAATTGATCGGACTGAATTGTAAAATTCGTTTTAATGACCGACTTAATTTGTACTACTCTGTTAGCTAAATTATTTGTTCACTCGCTTGGGCGTTTGTTGGCATGAAATCATGTGACAAAATAGCCGGCTTGGCTACATTTATGCGGCATTGATTGTATTATTGCACAGCAAATTAATATATATATGTGTGTGCATGTGCGTGTGTGAGTGTGTGTGTTTATTATTTGTGTTTAGTCATACCGTACTAAGCGTTGTTATGCATTTCGTCGGCCAGCCAGTTGATTTATTTGCAGCGCATGTGGACCGCGCACTCGTCCGCTTTTTAGCGTGCGTGTATCGGACAGTTTCTTCTCTGTATGGACAGTCAACATTTCTATGTGTGAGAGATAATTGATTCTGCAGACTTGAGTATGTGTCTTAACTAGTGATGACTCGATATGTCGAAAATATTCATATATCATTTTTGATATCGATATATCATATTGTATCATCGAAAAAATATGGAATTTTTGATATATTGCGATATTTTACTCCAAACTTTTACTCCAAACGTTTATATCTTTATTATTGAATTACCAGAATAACAACAATAAACTGAGAAAATGATAAACTAATAATATGGTGTTGACAATTACGTCAGTCTTTGGGTAGTTAAGTTTACTGACACCTTTTTAGTGCCTAAGTAAAGCATAGTGCTTTGTTCAATGTTCAAGTTTTGTTCATGTGCTTATATAAGATTTACTTACTTATCATTTTAAAGATATCGCGATATTTTGTAAAATATTGTATCGATATCATTTCAAAATTGAAATCCTGATATCGAGTCATCACTACTAGTCTTAACCGCGAGAGAGACGCAATGTAGTCAGCGTCATGTCTTGTTGTCCATGTTCGTTGTTCGACAACTCGAGCAAGTCACAGCCTCCATACGTGATAAAATACAGACAGTTGTATTTCCTTCCTGTGTGATAGAATATGCAGTTATGCACTATAATATAGGTTACTGGCTGTTGTGTATTGATTAATATGATAGATACCAATTGTATTGTTAGTAATTTTGTTGTTACTACTACTATTATTACTATTATTATTATTAGAGTGCTGATTGAACTATATGTGAATGGCATGTGATGATATAAGTTGGTGACTGATAGAGGAAATGATGATAATTTGTGCTGCATGTGGCCAGTGGCATAGCCAGTCCAGGGGGAGGGCAACAACTCCCTTTTCCCACCCAACATCAGTTGTGAGTGCAAATTTGTGCAGTAAAACTAACATTTACAGTGTTTTTTCATGACCAAAAAAGCGTTTGCAATTGGGGCTTTTCCTGGACACTGCTGCAGGAGCTTCCAGCACCCCCAGACCTCCTACAGGGTGGTGACAGAGCCGGAATACTCGGAGAATTCTCTGCTACCTCGTGGAAAAATTGTAACAAACAAAATGATGTTACCAGTTGTGGTTTCCGGGATGTAAAATGCTCGAAAATACGTTTCCGGCTGGGGCTTTACTCTCGAGCTCGCCCAGATTGCCATAATTACAATTACTTTTTGTTACAACAACCTATGGAAAAGTAAGTTTACGGCTGTGGAAAACTCTTGAAAACTGGGAATTTATTTCTGCTTTTTTGTGGCCAACCTGTCCTAGCTGGTGGGGATGGGGTTTGCTGTCCCTTCCCGAGGAACCCCATTTTGTGCTTTCAGCCTCTTTGATTTTTGGCCATTTGGGTTTCAGGTCGTCCCACCCAATTTCAATTTCTGGCTGCACCCATGCATGCAGTGGCGGTAATTATTCTTAGTTTTAGGAGTCTTTCATGCGTCACTTGCATTGCTGACCTAGCTTTAAGTTGTGCAGTCCTTGCTGTTGAAGCAGCTCGGGATATCGAGACTGGCACCAGTTAGGTGGTTTTGTCTTATGATTTATTGGCAGGCCGTGATTGATTGATGTTTTGTGGAGGCGTTGTTCCATGCATTGATGTAGTGAATGTTAGGGGAGAATAGGAAAAACGTTGGTTTAAAATGTGCTTTTTTGTTTGTAAGCGTTGAGTAAAAACGTGACTCCGTTTTTTCCTGAAGTATTGACTGAATGCATTGTTTCCGGATAGTTTTTCATATGCACCCAATTGTTGCTATCATGCTAAATCTAAAATCTGTCGTTATTCTGTAAGTAATCCTTCAATTTTTAATTGTAAATATTTTTTAAGTCATTATCATTTTTACCCTGGCTGTTAAACGTTTATACACCCATCCAGTGTTTATAAACATATTGACCACTTTACCCGATGATGGCCAATCAGAGTGGAGGATTTGCCAACAAAATGCCAACAAAACAGTAAACACTGGATGCATGTATTAAAACTTTGGGGAAAAAGTTTGAAAAATATGGAAAAATAAAAGACTGTTTGTAAAAATTTGATTACAACGGTGGTCTGGTGGTCTAGGTAGAAATGTTGCATGGTTAGTTGTTGCATGTGATGAGGATGGTGCGTTAATGTTAAGATGTTGCTTGTTTTTGTGTACACGCTACACGTTGGGTGTAGTATTGTTATGGACTGACGATGGTTTGACTTTCTGTCGCACGCCGGACATGCTGCTGCCCAGATCTGTGCATGGGATGGAATTATTATGCTCTCGCTGGCAGGGCTGGATTTAAAATTGATTAGGCTGCATTCGGTAAAATTGCATACCATAAATTTTCCAACATTTATCCACAGAAATTTACCGGTAGAGTTCAGATCCCCACCAAATTAGACGATTTGATGCTGTAGCAACTAGCAAGCAAATTGTTAAATGTTGCAGCAACACGACAAAGAAGCTCTCAAGGGCAGAAAATACCAAAATATTGTGCTGCTGTTCAGCGTGTTCTGTCATGTTTGGCCCCCTTTTGTGGGCTTCTGTTCGGCCATACATGCAGAACATCCCTAAATCTGCCTTAGTGCCTCTGCTCCCCTTACTGTTTTGATTTCATTCGTGCCCTGTTTCGTCTCGAGTATTTCGCCAGTGGCGCGTGGCTTAAGAATGTTTGTCTCTGGCAGGAAGTTGCAACTTTCCCAAAGACAACTAAATTTTTTTCTGCAGAAGAGATGTGGATACTCACAATGTCAATTTTGCCTTCAAATTTTCCCACGTGGGGAATTTTTAGCCCCAAATGGCATCACATCTTGCAGCCCAATCTGTCACGCTGATGTTACACTGGTTGGATTTTTATTGGTATTCTTATTTTATTCAGAGTCAAGAATTTCATGCTAACCATCAGCGGTGTCATGGCGGGGAAAGGGGGCAATTTCGCCGAATTTTGGGTTGTTGAAAATTTGTTGAAAATTCTTTTGTCTCGGTTAATTTTCATCCAAAAATGCAACATGTGGGGCTGCGAAACCCCCATTTTTGAAATTTAGGGGCAATATTGAAATATTGAGCTCGTGTCAGAAATTTGTAACTGTTGGTCAGAATTCTGTCGGAAATCTGAAGTGTCTGTCGGAAAATTGCAACTTTTTTGCTCTGCCTGCTTTTTTAACATGCGACGCTGCTGCTGAATATTATTGTCCGGAATGAACAGCAAGATCATTGGCGTATTTGGAATAGGGCGCCATGGGTCCCCAGAAGCTAAAGCATTTTTCGTAAACTGATCTGTGAATTTTGATGTTTCAGACAGTTGCAAAGTGTGCAAGATGTCAGGGATGACAACAGGGGATCATGGCAAGTTGGCCTGTGGTTAAGGCACGCGTATAGAGCGACGTAACTGAACTGAACTGACACGGTTTAGTTTTTGACGAACTGACCAATGGGCAAGCACAACGAGTTCATTGGTCACTGTTTGACGCGTACGTGCCCGTAGTCATGTAGACACCGATGCCGTTGGACGGTGCCCACTTTAATGCATTACTGCTTGCCCATTGGCCAGTTCGTCAAAAACAGTTTAGTTGTTCAGTTCATTTCAGCTACGTCGCTCTGTAGGCCTATGCGCCGTTAAATATGCCACTGGAAGTGATAGCATGTGAAAAACGTTTAAACGGCCATTTGTTTTATTCCAGCAGACTTAAGGCGCAGCTTGTTGATTTGAAATGTGGATGAATTATTGATATATTGATGAATTTGGTCCGGTCTGTTGATTTTTCGGCTAATTTTGTCTGAAGTGATACAATTTCTAGGTCCGGTCCAGTCCGTGCACACGTTTGGTTTTGCGGCAGCTGCTTGTGATCACATCGGAGTGAGGCGTTAAAGATTCTTGTGCTTCCAGTTGCCATCCATCTACAAAAAAGAATCTCCATTTTCAAAATTTTAGTTTGACACCTCTTAAAATTTTGGTGCAGTTTGTTTGCTTTCAGAGGTTTACTGAAACCGAACTGTTTGCATCTAGTTGTCTGGTATGCTGCAGTATTTTTACTTTCTCTCGGGGTGTGTCGCTTAAATTACTGTTTTCATGAGCTGCTGTGTAACATCAGATGGAATGTCGTGAAATAAATAAATATTAAAAACATATTTTCTCAACCGTACTTTTTCGCGGGACTGTAACTGGAATAGCCGGAATTTTTTTCATGCCTGAGTGATTGGGTGGCGCTGTGATGTTGTCGACACGCTGCAGATAGGCCTATCGTGTCTGCTACTCTACTGACCTGTTCATGCACCGCACGCATCCTGATATGGCGTCCTGTGTAGTCGCGAGCTCCTCTTGAGACGCTGTGAGCTTATTGCTTTGTTTGGTGGTAAACAACACACAAGTGTGGGTTATCGGTGTCTTGTGTTGTCATTGACTTGTCACAGTCAATCCACTCGGCAAGTCACGTAGTAATTCGGTGAAACGCGGAATAGCTGATCGGTGCTGCCCTCTGGGCATGTAAAAGTTTTGGCTAGGCGTTCAAATCTCGTCTTCTCTGGGGATCAGGGAACCCTATCTACAGGGTGGGCCAAAAAGTAAGCTATTGCACTTTGTCCATATCTTTGCTAAATATTGATCAATTTTAACACTTTTTTCATCAGTAGACTGTAATTAAAAGAAATTTGCTGTTCAGGTTCATGCACACCACACTTATTATGTCGTTACACTACCTTGTAAAATATAAATATCCAAAAACATACAATATCTACAAATGGACAGAAGGTCTAATGGTAACTTTTTGAAGTATTTCATTTACATGTTAAAATATGAGTTATAGTAAGTGTCAAAAACATTGGAGGACATATTAAACATTGCTCGAATAATTTGAACGATTTTACTGTGCACTAGTTTTCAATGTACATTAATGCTGGTTGATGGCTGCAATTTTGCAGAGCATACAGAGCGATGCATTTCAATTGTGCAGCCCTACAAGTTGTGCACTATTTTTTAAAATATGAAAACTTACTCCGTAGCTACACCTAAATTTGTTTGACACTTACTATAACTTATATTTAACTTTACTTAAATACTTTAAAAATTTACCACTCAATCTTATTACCATTTGTAGATATGGTATGTTTTTGGATATTTATATTTTGCAAGGTAGTGTTGCGACATAATAAGTGTGGTGTGCATGCCACTGAGTAACAAATTTCTTTCATAGTCAACTGGTAAAAATTGTGAAAATTGGTCAACATTTAGCGAAAATCTGGAAAATGTACAATAGCTTACTTTTTGGCCCACCCTGTAGTTGGAGCTTGCAAGTATACCGGTACCTGCCAAATGGCATGGAAGTCGATCAAACGGTTTAAGCAGGGTCCTGGAATGTAACGGACGACAAACAAACAAACTGACCACGCTGCCGAGAAATGGGTAGCTATAGGCGAAATCGTTTGTGCTAGAGCGATTTCGCTTAACGGTGTCCGACTGACGTGTAGACATAATAATTATTAACCTAAATATTAATTTAAAGGTGAATCAATTTAAAAGTCTAAGCTCTCCGTAATACAGAACGTTGCGAAAGAAAGTAGACCTAATTCAGATACTGAAAATGTTAAAGCCAGATTTACACGCATATTTGACGTTCAAATCTTGGCCAAATCACAAAGTTTTATTCAATTAATCTTAAATTTGATGAAATTATGCCATGTTATGCGCGCTGTCCCAGAGAGTTATACATTTTATTTGAAGGTCCACTGTACTGATTTCATCGTAAAAAATGAACGTCCACCAAATTCACCGGACCCTAATCCACTTGACTGTTATATGTGCGGGGTGCAATGCTGCGCAGACATTTTACAAACTTAATTAAAAGGCAAAGACCATTCAGGAGCTAACAAGAAATTTGAGTTAATGCTTACGAGACGGGCGAAAGCCTATAGCAGTTCCGGTTCAGTAGTTTAGCTGAAAATTGGGGTGCTCACGCTGAAGTTCATATACAAATACCAAATTCTCTATCTGGATCGCATAGGCGTAACGATAGTTCCGTGGCACCAACTTGTGAATGATATAGACTTGTGTCGAAGCCCGAAATCGCCAAAAAATTCCATAAAAGCCCTTATTTTTGTGTTCAAGGTCAATCAAGGTCATTGAATTCGGTGGCAATCGAGAGCCAGTGTACGACTTCATATTAGTGATTAATAGTAACTAACCTCGCACCGTTACTGAGATACGGCGACTTATTCACTAAAAATCGCAAAATTTTCCCACCCCCCTCTCATTTAGTGCTTTTGTTCAGGGTGCCCCCCTTCGAATTTATGGGAAAGCTTTACGGTTCCTGAAACTAGAGTCTTCCGGGCAGCCGACGGTGAAAATTTGGTAATTCTAGCTTGCACCGTTTTTGACTGATCCACCCGTGTGACGGACGGACAGACGGACAGAATTGCGATGGCTAAACGCGCTGAAAGCAGTAGCTGCTTTCGCGCGTAAAAGTGTGCTGCAGCTGCTAGGCCATAGGCCTTTATGGGATGACTTGCCGCAGACTTTCGCGACATCGTCTGAATGCACGCTTTTTGGCCGGTGGTAAACATTTTGAACATCAGATATGAACTTTTTCGAGAAATATTTTATCGAATACTTTTAGCTGTTTCTGAAACTGTAATACCCCCAGTAATTTGTATGCTTTGACCATTTGTTTGCTGTCAAATATCAAAAGTACGTGTTTTACGGTAAATGTGTTGTGAAAAGGGAAAGTTATCTGGGTGATCGCGCTTAATGTGGCATAACTTCGTCAAATTTAAGAATATCCTAATTGAATGAATCTCTGCAGTTTAGCGTAGGTTTGAACGCCGAATATGCGTGAAAATATGGCTTTAAAATTTTCATTTTTTGAAAAATAAAGTTTATAAAACTTTAGGGGTGTGAAATTTTTTGACTCACATTGTAGATCATCGCGGTGGTTGGTACATGAAGTTAGGCCAATAATTAAAAAAACATTTGCCAAATAAATGTTTTACATTTTTATACACGTTACCAACTCCAAAACTTGTGTGAAACATTTTACCCTGAAAATATTTGCATTTGTTACAGTGTCTAGCAGGATTGCACACGGATTAAAAATAGGGAAGTGGTTGTAAAAGAAAGGATTTGCGCAAATGTTTCGAGGCCGTCTTACACTGCAGGAGCTAGGCCTATAGGCCGTGGACGTAAAATGTTCAGCACGCTTCCGCACAGCTCGAAGATATACCGGGTGGTTAGCCCATTAGCCCCTGCATCTGATATGGAACACTGTAGGAAGTGCTTTTTAGCCGACCATACTTAAGTAACGGTCGAGCTATTGGTACGAGTTGTCATCTGTCCGTCTGTCACGGATGTATTGTGGCTAAACGTTAAATCGTAGGGGGTCGGCGATGGTAGGCCTGCCATCGGATATGGCCATAGTAATTAAACTTTTTATATAGGCTGTCAATAGTAACCATGCAGCGGTTTGGCCGCAGTGTTCAATGGTAAGTTTCAAGCTATAAGTGGCCGTATCTTGGAAACGGTGAGAGATAGTGCCAAGGTTACTATTAATCACTAATAGGAAGTGCCATAATTATGCCCTTTCAGATTAGCCTACATGAAAATTATTGACCTCGAATGACCTTGAATGTCACTGACAACCAGTACGGTCGGCTATCCTGGCGACAACTGGGCTTCTTGTCGCTTTTCGTGTAGTAACCACGGCCCAACTCATTCATCGCATCGGACACCGATCATCTAGCACACTGCGGCTCAGCGCAAAATAAACGGACCGATCGAAAGACGGGTTCGGCGCTCGAGACACTGGCTGACGAGGTCGTACCAGATCGATCACTGCGTTCGCTCTCTCTCTCTCTCCATTTGTTCCTCATTACGCCGTCGAGACGGAAACCGCGACGGCTGGTAGTGGTGGCCAGTGGCCGAGCGTACATGTCTGAACCAAGCCATCATGCAGTTGGTTTGCCGGTGGCGTCGATCGCCAACTTAATGAAATGCCGGCGAGTGTTAGGACGACGGCGATATATTGGCGATGGCGGTTTTATCAGCGAACGAACGTGATGTGACGGTGCCATGACGCCGCTTGCGCTAAGGTAAGTCAAATATTGTGACAGGTTTCCGACACGTATCGGTCCGACATCTGTGAAAGCACGCGGTGCAGCGCTTTAATTATAACGTCGACGTCAGCTAGAACTCCAACCACGTTCCGAAACGTCGAAAACTGCACTGTTTCTTGCAGGCATCCTGGCTAGCCGCCGTAACTGTTCTGGTTTAATGCTCGGCAGAAATTCGCAAGCATGGCCAATTTATAGGTCTGTCTTGTGGCCGGAGCCCATTTGCAGCAGTTTTATCGCGGAATTAACAGAACACCCGAGAACCCTGAAAAAGTCTGAGACTGGCTTTTGAATGCCCAGCAACTGGCGGCAAGGGTGTCAGTTGAATCGATATGCTTTAATTTGCTTCATAATATTGGTTCCGCCACTAAGCTTAGCCTATACTTATAGGTAGGCCTATATTAACCACGCTATGACACAGTCCTACACAAAAGACGTCACTGTCGGGTGAAACAGACGGGTTCCTGCTATCCTACGAACTTCCAGGTTCATCGATGCTCTGGCTGCTGCTGCTGTTAAAGATGATAATGATGATGATGCTGATCTATGGTGTAGAATGCTGACTGCCGACCAACTCGGTTATATACCGAGCAGCAGTCCCGTTCAGTGATCTATGGAGACTGAAAACAGTATAGCACACACGCGCGAACATACAGGCTATACATCTGCTGCTCGTTCGTTTGCAAGCTGTTCTTGGGCGGCATTCTGCGATGCCTCGCAGCAAACAGCCAGGTGGCGCAACGGTCAGAAGCGGCCGGGCAAAGAAAAAGGTGCGTGATGCTCGCTTAACACGATGTACGGTGGCGTGATGGCTGCCGCACGTATGTACGAGCAACGATTCTCTGTCGATACGCTCCTTGAAACGAAGATCCCGATCTATAGTATGGTAGTTTATTATTCTATCGAATCGAGTACGCGCTTACAATTTTACAAGTATGACAGCAA
>Ga0209454_1003861_pt1 | contig 10953 bp, 7 predicted proteins | sample WorMetHERISLAND1_2_FD_187400 | JGI IMG/M metagenome (GOLD analysis project Ga0209454, IMG submission 187400) | Marine gutless worms symbiont microbial communities from Max Planck institute for Marine Microbiology, Germany - Olavius geniculatus... | ecosystem: Host-associated > Annelida >...
CTCCCTTCCCTTAGAAGTAGGACCCCCTAAAACCCAGCTAGGGCGTCTGTGGGAGCGCTGTAAGCTCCCCCAGCGGGGTCTGGGGCGGAACCACAGCCGAAATCGAATTTGGTGCATTTTATCTTTAAAAGATGAGATCTGGTGGCAACGATTTTTATTATTTTACCGAAAATAAACTGACCAAATTGGCAAATTTCGTGCACTTTAAACGTGTCCTTGTGTTTTGTCTGGAGGATTGGGGGCTAGGCCCATGGGCCCCCTTGTCTACGCAACTGCACGCCAGTGACTTGTGTTTTCGGCAGCCGGACATTTCCCCCTGGGCCTGTCAACCGCGGACGTTTCCCCCCTCGGACATTTCCCCCGCCCGGACTTTTCCCTTCTTCTTTTCGGGTGCTTAGGACGTTCCCCCTAGGCCAGTAACAATATATTATCAGAGTCAGCGCCAAGCCTGAGCAGAAATTTTTTGCAACACCGAAAGCAACTCAGCCTTTGAATTCTCGTCGTCGTTGAGTATTTTTCAAACACAATGAGTCTTAAAAAGAGTCTTAGTAGACGCGAGTGCACGACAATTAGCAGCAATTACTGATGTAGGCTTACGCGTTCACGAGACAATATTAAACTCAACCCGATACAGGCTGAACCAGGAGAGTAGAAGTGGTTAAAGCACACATTTTTTTACGTATGGCTACATAAAAAAGCAAAATTCGATAGATAGCAGACACTCTCCTTGCTGTGGCAAACACTGCGCTTTGAGTGGCATTTTGACTCGCCGTCCGCAGCTGTTTCTTGAGAAGTTGAGAATTGAGACTTAGAGACTTGCTTTTTGTTTGACGTATTATGTAGGCTTATTAATGATAACACAAGAGCATTTGATGTTTGCTGCATTCTTCCATCATGACGACACTGAAAATTATGCCACTATCTAATGCTCGATCGATTCTCATGTTACAGTATAGGGAGGGAGAAACGTCCGGCGGGAACATGTCCAGGGGGGAAATGTCCTACACCTGTGTTTTCGTTCTTCAAAGTTGACGAATAAATATAGTTAATTGGAATTACTGAGAGATGCATTATTTCTCTGTCTTATAATTTTAGATTTAGGCCCCTACATATTTTTTTGTTTTGTGTTTCATAAAAGTTAAACTTTATGTAAAGGTTAAACTTTTTGTTTCGTTATTATGTGTGTGCAATTTTGCCTGCAAAGGCCGTGTCAGGCGGGACGTTAAACCCTACTCACTCACTCACTCACTCTGTCAGAAAAGTCATTCTAATACAAAGAATGCAGCGTAGTTTGCTACTGGGGCTAGCTGCTCCAGACCCCGCTGTGGAGCTTACGTCTATGGACCCCTTAATATAGGAAGCCGCCAACCCAAACCTGCACCCTCGTCGCCCCTCTTCGTCCCTCAGTATTCGGTACAGTTCGATCGACGTCGCTTGTGTAGGCTTTATTTTCTTGCTTCTTTTTGCTGACGACATAGTTTATATGCGGGGGCTTATAGTAAAGGCGCGTAGCCTATACAGAGCGACGTAACTGAACCGAACCGAACTGACACGGTTGAGTTTTTGACGAGCTGACCAACGTTCAAGCAGCTAGGGCGAGGCGAGCCCACTGGTTATTGGTTGACGCGTGCGTAAGCGTAGTCACGCCGTCACGGAGACCACCGATGCCGTTGGACGGTGCCTACTGTAACGCATTACTGCTTGCTCATTGGTTCGTTCGTCAAAAATTAAACCATGTCAGTTCAGTTCAGTGACGTCGCTTTGATCTGTACGCGTTTTAACATGCTCTGCCGCTGAGCAGTGTATAGGCCTACGTACGAGTGCGTGATCTCATCGAGACGACGGCCACGTGACGTTGAATGGAATGAAACCTGCGGCCATCACTATACCGACTACGTCACAATTACCGACTGACAAGTGCCTTCTAATAGCTACTTGCCACCCACAGAGAATGCGTGACTGAGGATCAGTTTAGCTGCGGGTGGGCTGCAGTGAAGACTAAAAAGAATGGCGGCGCATCCGGGGTTTGGAGCCAATGATTTCCACATATTCGCGTGTGTAGTACACCGTTGGCTTACATTTTGCCCTCATAAACTTGGTTCACACAAATTCGTGTCTGTGTAGCAGGGCGGCGCCAGATTTTCAAAGCTGGGGGTCCAGGTCGAGTGGTTGTCGATTTACCGTCGCTACCTCCAAGCTTCCTTCCCCCTTATCCGTCCAAAAAAGCTTGGATTTGCGCGAATTTTATCGGTCGTTTTGAGTGTGGGGGTACGGACCGCCGCCCCTGCAAAAAATAACGGTTTATGCTATGTCGGTATCAGAATTTCTCATGTAATACAAATATACTCTATTTATCAGGACCTGAACACATCTCATAAAAAATTTGGTCGAGTGAGTCACAGTTCACAGTCGAGCTATCTTCCAGTTTACTGAATTTCGATTTTCGCCCCACCCTGCAAAGTAGTCTGGAATATAGCGCCCCTTGGTTATTAAGAGGACGAATGGAATGTAAGTAAATCTTGATTGCGGGAATTTCAGAAGCATTAGCCATACTGCATTATGATTACGTCATGTTCTAGTCCACGTTTGTTGTCATGCACATCGCACCTTGACTACTATTTAACGGAGTGGCTTAGTTAGTTCTGCTGCATTGAAGTGGGATTGCTTGCCATTCAGAAATGATTAGCCTAACATATGACATAATACAGTCATATCCATTGCAGTGCATAGTCGTGACTCAAAGCAGTTACTTTTTTAAACAATATATTGCTTAATTACCGCACGAAGGACGTACTAAGTTTTTTTAAAAGAAGGTAATGCGTTCTGTACTTCAGGGGAGAACTGGAGGTCGAACTTTTAACAAAAAAACTTGCAATAGCAAATTGCTGCTGGCCTCTGGCAAATAGAAAGGAAGCGATTCTGCTTGATATCGAACGACTCTGGTTACTAATTGAACCAATGGACATCGCCGTGAAAAATGTCATAACCTCAAGGTAGGCCTATGATACGGGGAGTGCATGCTAGAACTTTAAATCAGCGGAAGCCACCAGCAAAGTGAAGGTGACAACGACGTGCTTTGTGGATAAAAGCGCATCTTAATAGCCAGACATTCAAGCACACTCGTAGACAGACGAACAGAACGATGAATGAATGCAAACAGAAAGACGTAGATCCTACTGTAGATATTCTCATTAATGCTACAGCGTGCTTTATTCACTGATGGCTCTATATTTGACGTGGCACGGGACGGGTATCAAGTGTGCACTCAGTTTTTACTACTCACTCCTTGACTTGTGTGTGTGGCCGGGGCAATTGACATTCCCGCGGTCGTCACCCCAGCAATCGATGGTTGTTCGTTGGGGCACGCTATGGCAGACACTGACCCAGTATGCAAAGTGCAAACACTGTAATTGAGTTGATCGCATTTGACTTTTATGGTGTCTGATACAGATACGGTAGCTTCTTAGCGCAGCCTGTTGCGACAGACAATCGATAAACTAAAGCTGCCATGCGTTAATTGACCTGTAGTATTTTTCTCTTTTAATTTAGGACTACAGATTACAGATTATAGTCCAGAGCTAGGGTCCTGCTATTAGAATAACGTGCATGTGCCGCAATAATGTTTCAATTCATATTATACTGACGATTGTGTCATTGTGATTTGTGAACAATTTAATTTAATAGCCTACGTTAGATTATGAAATCACTCAAGACACCCCCAAATTAAACATGCTAGTTTTTTGCCAATATTCTTTTTGCCAACATTTTATTAAATATGATTGATCGTTGTTTTCTCATCAGAGCAGATAACATAGTTGGTATTTTGTAGGTGCGTAGTAGATTTCAGATTAAGCTACAGTCAAAGATAGGTAAAATTTTTAGAACGTCTATCACAGTTACAATGTGGCGAAAAATAACGGGTAGACTAGATTATAACGCTAGTTACAAAAGAAACCCATTGAAAAAAGATCGAATCGCCTGTCTGCGTTCGTGTAGGCCTACGTGATCTATGCACTTGTCTGAACTTGATCTATGCCGACGAATCTCATTAACCCACAGCACCTGCTTACTATACACGCATACAGTGTATGTCCCCATAGCATATCGTGCGAGCCCCAGCCAAGACCGTGTAGGCCTAAATAATAATCGCCTGGTATTGATTGACATTTGTTAATCGATTAATCTCTAAAAATTTACTTCGACTGATAGATCAGCCTAATTTACAACAATTATATTCACAGTTCACAGACTTCGTTAGTCGGAAAGATTGACTATGAAAACTGGAACTAAGTTGACATCTTGCCTAAACAAAAGAGTATAATAGGCAAAAGTGGCAAAAGCGCGATTTATGTCGGCTGATGAGTAATCGAATTACTAATATAACTATAGCGGAGGCTTACAGCGTGCTAACTACAAACGATAGGAGAGGTTGTCAATGTACATGTTCGTGTGGAATTGCGTCGAGATAAGTGCAGCTGTTCATGAGTTATCGTGTTAACAGACAGACGATGCTGAAAACAATACTGCCGTCGCTGCTGCAGGCAGCAACAGACAGTAGGCCCTATAAAACTACAAATGACGACGACATGTCCTGTGCGAAATTCACAAACGTTACAATGCTAAGAAGTTTAAAATTCTGTTTAAATTTTTTTTAATGAATAATGAGTAAATGAGCATAATTTTTATTATTTATCGAGATCTATCATCTAAGAAGAACCGCCGCCATTCAACAAATTCATAGTACAACGCAGAGGCATGCACTCAAGTGAGGCAAAATTCAACGAGTTAGCAAACATACTGACAGTCGAAAATCTGCAGTGTGTAAGTTACACACGGCCTGTTTTAGATCTGCTGCACTGCACCGTGTCCCAATAAAAACGTGCCACTTTTATTTTTTGGAATAACTCCGTGAATCATTGGCCGATTTTGTTAATTTTTGGCACGCAACATCACAGAAAAACTTGACGTAAATTACTGTAGTTTACCCACTTCACGCTAATACTGTTGCTACACTACCTTGTCGAATTCAGAAGTCGTATTTTGGCCGTTTACACAATGAATTAACATTGGATAGCGCATGTGCCGACTCAGAAAGGATTAACTGAATAGCAACAAACACTAGTAACAGTTATTATCTTTCAGAAAGTCAGATTACGTGTTACACCACATCATTTTTGTCACAGCATGTGCTCCAAATGTCCTCTTCCAGCACGAACGCAAGCGGTGGACGTTGACGCAACTCGCCAACAGCACGTTTAGTAACGCGCGACGCAGAAGGGTTCTTTCGCTGTTGATGCGTCATTTCAATTTGTCGACGTACAATCTTTAAAATACGATTAATGTTAAATATGTAACAAATTTTCAATGCTTTTTGGTCTCAGTGTTTTTGTGAGCTGACGCATGCGTTCCCCGGTGTTGTAAACGGCCACACTACAACTTTTGCATTTCACAAGGTAGTGTAGCGACAGTAATAATGCGAAATCGGATAGACTATAGTCGTTTACATTAAGTTTCTTGTTGATGCTGATTGCCGAAAATTATCAAAATCGGCCAATGCATGCACGGAATTATTCAAAAAATAAAAATGGCACTTTTTATTGAGACACGGTGTACATTAAGCGTCCAAAACAAATACCAACTGACAATAGTGGCAAATTCTACTTGATAAGCAACATTGCTCGGTTTGGGCCTATTATGGGTGGTTTAATAAAAACCAGTATGGCATTTGGGGTGAACCCCTATGCTGAAACTATGAAAAAAAATGCTGTTTTATAAGCACAGCTTAGGCAACCTGCAAGAAATTGTTTGTCTTGTCGTCTGTGTTAAAGAAACTGTCGGAAAGCATGACGAGTTTCATGGCCGCGCGGTTGACGTAGGCTACAGCCTTGTGTATTTAAAGTCGCAGCTCCACCGTTTTCACTTTCCGTAGACTTTTTGGACAAAAATCGTAGGGGCATACAGCAACCTACAGATGGATAACATCTTGCCACGTCAAAATGTTGCGGATTTGTTGCATAGCTTGTTGTGCAACATTCTGTATAGCAATCTGTTCTTGCGACGCAAACACAAAAAGCGAAAGCTTATTCTACAGCTCATCGACTCGAAACTGAAACGAACCAAAATCAAAAGAAATCGAGGCTGGGATCAACGAAGTTACTCTACGCCGTGCAGGGTTAGTACTTGGATGGGTGACTGTCTACAGGTAGGTAAACCATCTCGGTATGTAACCAACCGCCTAGGTCAACTCAGCCTCCCATCCTTCCGGGGTAGGTAAATCGAGTACCAGCCTATCTGGCTGGGGTTAAGGCGGGGTACGTTCATCGGTGTCGGATGCGTGATCCCATACGTCGGGTGACGCTCCGTAGCTGTGAGATAGGTTTCCTATGAAGAGCTATAGCATTTAACCATTTTAACCATTCTACCGTAAATGAAGTACGGGCTTCATATAGGCCTACAGCCGTACGTGGCAGCGTCGAGCCGATGGCCAGGTCACACGGGCGCGCACTTGCCCAGTACTCAACTGCTCGCCTACCCACGTACGGTCACACAACGCTTCCTCTCATTCATTGACAGCGGCCGTTCACCTGTCCAGTTCAGATCTACCGGCGACCGACTACTGCTGACTGGCGTCGTGGCATCGAGAGGCGTGTGTAAAAGCATCACTAGGCCCGCCTGTCATCGTCCATTCATTCTGTTTCATTCACTCGCTCTGAGAAGCCGCTAGACCGCACTATACGCGACCGTGGAGGGATATCTTCTGGATCTTTGTTCTTTGCTGTCCGTAGGGAGGAATCGTCCTTAACCCCAGGTAAGGTCGCGCCACGTTGTAACTGGTTCTACTGTGCTACAGCGGATTTTATTTTTGCTAAATGTGTTGCAATGCGTAACGGCTGCGGCTTTGTTATTAACACCAAAATTGCACCAGTCACACCAGCTTTCAGTTTTAACTTTGGCACAAGCTGCATTAAATTTGTTGTAGTGCTGTTTTTGTTTTCATTTTATAGCTGTTATAGATCTACATGTAATTACTCATCAACAGAATTGTATTCAGAAATGTAGGCCTACCATGCATTGGAAGAGAAAAGGATATAGAGAAATAAAATGAAAGAAGAATCGGGTAAATTTTTGAATCGAATCTCACTGTTAAATCGTGCATACGCTACATCGTGTAATACAATACATACGAAAACGGTACGAAAAAATTGCCGAATGCTGTTAACGATAGCAAATTTTTTTTGTTTTAGTGGCACGCTTAGACATATAAGCCCCATAATGTCGTAGCCTTCGATTACTCGCTGAGACGCTCCGACTACAAATGTCATAGCCATAGCAGTAGGCCTTAGTCTTCCGTCTTTGCCTGCAAAATTTGTTTGGCAACAGCCTATAGAATAGACTCAGCTTGTCGATATTCATTATAGGCCTAATAAAACTGATTCATTCGAGCAACAATAACGGCGTGCAGTGTTTTCGACGAAAGGGTCCATCAGCCGACTATAGCCGTGTACAGGCTAGCCTACAATGTCGTGTTGGACGATAGACAGTTTGGACCGATGTCAAGTTGTCGATCGGTCATTGACAAAGTTCGGTTAACTCAACTAGGCCTAGTAGTGTCACCGTCACAGTCACACACACATTGATGATGACTGTGGTCTGTGCGCAGTGGCCGGCAGGTTGCAGGTAAGCGCTTCGCTTCAAAGTTGCGGAAGTTGGCGCGTTTCCATGGTGATCAGCGCGCTGACCGCGATACCATGTACCGAGCATCAGCCATCCAGACGAAATTGCCCACCGTCAACGCACCAGGGCCTAAATTTGCAGCTCAGCTGAAAACCGCGAACAGTTAGAATAGGCTTAACCGGAATATTTTCTCTGATTCCTTGTCCTGTCTACATAGTAGATGAATAAATGAACTCAGTGTGCTGTTCACAGTCTATAGCGCATTCGCAATTTTGTCACCATATGCAGTTTTGGTTCAACATTATGGGTCACATTTTTCTACGTAAAGATAATTAATGTAATATCATCTGAAGCCGGAAGTTTCACTCTCGCTTTTCAGCACTATAAATATTATTTCTAAAGATTACAACGAGTGGCGGCAGAAGGAAAAGGGATTACGAAAGTGCAGTTTGTGTCGTTCAAATCAAATCATATTTTTACTTTTCTATTTGCCAGTATACGCTTCGTACAGATCTTTTATTCAGATCCGGATTGCGATTTTTATAATGGGATTTAAAGACCGATTGCGACTTCTGCAATGGACTTTGGACAGCCAAAAGTGACTATAAGACATAACTGCTTTCGGCGGATCTGTATGCGCTGTAGTGTAAGCTATTCATAGGCCATCGTTGTTAATATGCTGCTGCCGTTTCACATTTTACAGAAGGATGGAAACATTCACATTCGCTTACAGCAAGCTATTCTTACGGCCCAACGCTTACAGTCTAATAGTCCCTTGCGGCAGCTGCGTGGCAAATGACGCGAATGACGGATCAAATCATTGAACTGGACTGAGTCGTCCAAATTATAACGGCTGCTGTCTGTCCACATTCAGAGATGACCGTGTGAAATGTCTTCGATGCACGGATGCGGCTATTCGCGGCTGCAGACGTCGCTCTAAGCACTGCCTGACTCTGACATGAAGAAGCCCTGGGTCACTAGTTGAGGTCTCTTGCTTTAGCATATCGTAAAAAATAACAAGACAGTGAAATACATTTTACAAAAAACACCACAGTAGGGTTTTAAAACAACGAGGATATTCCATAAAAGTGAAAGAATTGGCGGATTCAAAGTTTACCCGTAGCCTCGACACTGAAAGTGTCTGAGAAAAAGTAAGGAAATGTATGTTTTCATGTCAAATAAATAATTTTAAACGTGGTATTTTTATACAATTTAAACACAAAATAATTTCATTTTTATGAAGCTCCTGGGTGCCGACCCTGTCAATTCTTTATCCGGCCCGGCCGAGAAGTATAACGTTTTGCAGTACTGTTGCTTTCACCAACTGAGCTGGCTTCTGCTGCAGGCAACTAATGGAGTGTTTACACGATCCAGCAAACGTCCAGCAATTTACGTCTATTTTGAATACATTTGCTGGAAGTTTGCTGGACGTCTGCTGGATCGTGTAAACACCCTATAACGGTCGTCGTTGTTTTCGTTCATTGCCTTCCTCCATAAGAAGGGTTGGCGGCTCCAACAATCAACTTGCCTCTCCAACAATCACGGTCTTCTGCTGCTGCTGCCACTTCATTGATCTTCATCCCAGTCCATTCCGTGACGCCATCTGTCCAACGTCGGCGTTGTCGACCACGATTTCTGTAACCTAGTACACATCCTTGAGCCATTTGCTTCTCCAGACTGGCCATAAAATCTCAATTTCAAAGGCAACTAACAGACTAGGGGCCAAATTTAAATTGATGAACACGTGAAACTTTTGAAGTAATTTATTCTCTTCAGCGGAAAGTTCATAGATAATCGTAAAAGAAAATTACGATATACTCCTATATATGTAGGACTATCACACCTTCAGCCTACCGTCGCTGAAGCCACCACGCAAGTTACAACACAATCTAGTTTGAGCATCAGCTCATAATTGTCACTGGTTTCGGTTGATCGCCGTGAGGATTGGCGTTGTCTTCCAAATGGCTATATAAGACTTATTTATGACAGTTCTGGCAGACGGTAGCAGAACGTGTGGGAAATGCATAAGCCTATATGGATTGAGTATATCTAGGCCTATATACATGTAGAACGAAGCAACACGGGGACTGAGTTGATAACTGCAAGTGCTGAATAAACGTATTGATCACTGATTTGATGTCTGCACATATACTTCGATGCAGTAGATAGCACTAACGTGCGTATACACTGTAGGCCATATAGGCCTATGCAATGAAGCATATAAGCCTAAGTTACGATCATACACTGCACGTTGAACTGTTTTGCTAGCTGTGACTTTGTAGACCTGCATCAACTGATGCAGTTTTATTCGCAGAGGCGCCATGTTAACATTGGTGTCGATAGCCAAATCGAGATTCAGCGCGAGTTTTAACTAATGTTCAATGCACTACGACGGAATTTGAGGATGCCATATGCCTCTGGTAAACTAATTGATTCGGTTTTCACCCAAATGGCAAGTTTTTGAGAATCTTTTCTACCAGCTGCTTCCATTTACGGTCTCTCTCTCTCTCCCCCTCTATTCTCATAATTCGCGTTCGTGAATTCTCTCAGAATTTGTAGGCGTTTTTATCCCCTTTGTTGCCTTGCCCATGCCCAACGCAGCCATTTTTGTTGCATCTGAGTAATGACACTTTTTGGCGCTACTTAAATAATTTCCTGATGGCTCTTTAACCTACTAGCCTCGACGCTGCAGTACATTCGAAACGCTTTCTGCTTCTGCACTATACAAATTTATTGTGTATTGGAGAATTTTTAGTCTGCCCGAAAACGATAGTTTTCGGAAGGACTTATGTTTTACGCATAATGTTTTTTTTCTTTCCTCGCGAGATCTCTGAGATGCGTGGGCCGACCGGCGTGAAATTTTGCACGATGGTCAGTACTAGACCGAATTTTATAATGCCGGCCAAAATTTTTTTTGGGGGGGCACACCCCAAAAAAAATTTCAAGGGCGAAAAACATGCAAAATTTGGCCCGATTTCGGACGACTTCCAAGTTCGGCGGCGAATATCTCCGAAACGGATGAAGATATTCAAAATCGGATAGTCATTCCGTGTATGGCGATTCCTCCTGCGTTAGGCGAAACAAGTACGGTGAAGTTCGGTCCAGTGACCTTGGAGATTTAGATGTGAAATCGTACCCCCCTAAAGCGCAATTTTCGGAAGACCGTATTTCGGCCCCTAGGGGTGCTGCGCCCCCAAATTTTTACACGCGCTAGAGAATGACCAAGTCTTACTAGCGCACCCCCCACCGGGGACGGAAGCCCCCCTTACAACTTTTTTC
>Ga0209454_1003863_pt1 | contig 10952 bp, 9 predicted proteins | sample WorMetHERISLAND1_2_FD_187400 | JGI IMG/M metagenome (GOLD analysis project Ga0209454, IMG submission 187400) | Marine gutless worms symbiont microbial communities from Max Planck institute for Marine Microbiology, Germany - Olavius geniculatus... | ecosystem: Host-associated > Annelida >...
GTAAGTATATAAGTAAGTAAATGATTTATAAAGCGCCAAAGTCTCAGAAAGAATCAGGGTGTAAAATCCTTCCGGAACCATAAGACCAACAGGGTGTCGCTTATTTCTGTTTCCTTAGCCTTCAGCCAGACACCAGTTCACACTGCAAGGTGACAGATGCATCATGTGGTGTGCCTGTCTATGCCCCAGCTTTCACTTTCGCTGATACTGGTCAGGCTGAGCTGATGGTTAACTGATGGTCAACCATCCTGGTACTAACCCGGCCCAGCGTAGAAGTGTGCTCTACTGCTTTATATGCTGTGTCCATGTCCAGTCAGTATAAAATAACGTCAGTGCATATGACATTTATCTAAATATCCTAGTTATGTACCATATTTTCTAGGCAACTTATTGTTTATGATATTAATCTAAAAGCTGTTAACAATGTCAACTTAAACTATATACAGCTTTCAAGCATCAACAGCAGACATCTAACCGGCAAGGCTTGCACCACTGACTCTGCTGATCAAGGCCGTATCGTGCTCGACACTTTTTAGCGGTCACCCCATCTGAAATGACGCAACAACTTAAGCTTAAAAGTCCAATACAGCAGGTGCTTGATTGCAACCATCATCAACGAGTATAAAACACACCAAACATGCTGCATAGCGGATGACTTTTAAAACACTAAAATCATCTTATGTGCTTATCAGTATATCTGTGATACACATTTGCAGTTACCATAAACAACTAACAGAGGAAAACATACACATTTTTTGTGACTTACTAAGCGAGTATTTTCTTAATGGTACAGCATGCAAAAATGTTCTTATAAAGAAACGAATGAGTTTATTTATCAACACACACTACAGTAGAGAGCGCCACACAGATGCACTACCTTCTCCAACAGATGCGATTTAAAACATATATTTTCTCCTTTCAAACAACTGTAATGTTATAATAAAAACAACTTAGGCTACGTATCAAGACTGACACTTTCCATTAATATGAACAAACGTTCCTTGAAACAAGGAGTACTTTTAGCTGCAAGTTTTTTTTAGTTTTTACGCAAACATTTTATATGTGGATAATGTCCTAATCAATCCACTTTCTGAAAAAATACATTCAAAAACATCTCCAAGACTTATGAAACTGGCTGGAAGCCGACCTACATGAGAAAATAAAAAACTACTCAAAGAAAAAGCATCATACCATCATCATCGCAAAGCCCATCGCGGCGGAGCAGCGGTCGATGATCGACTCGTTTGCGTCGTCGTCTCGAGTGCATGGCATAGTTGTCTCGTGCGCTCCACGTTGGATAACGTTTGCGATGAAGCTCCTTCTCGCGCCGAGCCATTTCATAGTACCGAGCCTGCTCGGCCTTGTCCAGTGAGTGCCACTGCAACATGCAACACAATACAGATGAACCAAATGATGAAATCAATATATCATGGACTCTCCGTCCATTATGGCAGCTCCAGCAGTTGGCTAACTCATCACTGTTGTTAAGATGTGTTATGTGTTTACACCAGACATCCATCATTTTCAGGAGATTTTTAACATCCGGTGGCCTTGACCTATAACTTTTGTTAGCTGAAAATTAGCACATCAGTTATTCATGCCCTGCAATTCTGAACTTATGTCTTTCATTTTTTATCTTAGTTGTAAGCCCATATGGTACAAACAGAGACATGGGAAAGACCGAGGCAAAACCACACAAATTTAGGTTGACTATATAACAAGCCAACGTTATGTGGATTACTTCACTATCCATCACTGCTCTGACGCTGTTGGCTGGGAAACTAAGCGAATCTGAAGTCCTGCTCTAACAACTCCAGTTCATTCTTGCAATACCTGGCTTGACCAAAAGTTACTTAATAAAATTTGCTGGGTTAGAGATTAAAAGATATAACTAGCAACAGTAACAGCAGTAAACAGGCAAAATTTCCAGTTAAACTATGAACGACTGAGAAGTCAAACTGACCTTGCGACCAAGAATCTGGTTGATTGCAGCAGATTCTTTGAGCGTACATTCCTCGATGACCTTCTGTCGCATTTCCTTCATGAACAACATGAAAGCATTGAGGGGCTTCTTGACATGGGACAGCGACATCGCACCCCGGCACGTAACCGATGACGACGTTGACTGTGATGCGGATGATGGAGACGTTGCCACGGCAACCGGTGCAGCAACCCGGCTGTGTGTCGGCTGCTGTTGACGGGACGATGCTGACTGCTGACTACAGTGACGATTGTTGTCGATGGCGGGTGACGACGAGTGATGATGATGATGATGATGATGATGATGCTTTGAAACGAACGCCGATGGCTGCCTGCAGCAACAAACATACCACTCTTCAACTAGGTACAACTATAAGTGTGTAGGTAAGAAAGTAAAAAACTTGAAAGGCAGAAACTTGACAGTTAGCCACAATATGCTGCAATCTCAACACCCGAACACAAATTTAATCAACAATCCTGGGATTGAGAATTCTATCCCGAGGTTCGGGATTGAGAAATTTGTAATCCTAGAATCCCAGGATCCTGTTTCGGGATTAGGCTTACAGAGGTCGTTATATTGGTATTTTGCGTAGACTAATTTTATGCTCAAAATGTAATGTAATGTAATGTACCAAAATGTAATGTACTCCCTGCAGTTCGGATATGCCTTTCGTCTTTACGTAAAGACGAAAGGCACATCCGAACTGCAGGGAGTGACTGTGACTATTAAAATACAACTTACAGTACACAGCAAACAGTAGAACTCTATAGCAAGCATGAAACATTTCATTTATTAAACGATTAGAATTGTCATTTTTTACGTTTAGACTCGAAAATGTACTGCTTCAACAAATTATTATAATCACGATATCCTGGGATTTGGACGCCGCTGGCGAAAACAGCCAGGATCCTGGGATCCCGAATGGGACTGCAAACACTAGCAACCACTTAACCTGTTCTAATAAGTACTACTGAAACAAACACTGTATGCCAACTCTGCATTACATGCTGCAAATACGAAATATGTGTACTCCTTTATACAGTACTGGTTACGCAACAACGACACCTGGCGAGTACAAAATCTTTCTCCTACAATTCCTAACAATTTCATTTTCATGGACCAAGCCTAACTTAGAACAACTCAGGAAAAAATGATTGGATAAAAAAATAAGATTAGTTTTAGGCAGTGTATTTAATTAAAGCATAGTAGGTATAAAAGTGTTCAGACCTGTCAAGTTCACCACTCTCAGTTGATTCTGAACCCAGTACTTCTGATTTATTTCACTCAAGAGATAGTTTTAAGAACAAACAATGCTGAAAGTTTTCTTGTTTTGTTACCACAACAAAACAAGCTGTAGTTGCTAAAACCAATTATGTAATGATACAGACAAGCAACATGCAGCCGAGAAAAAAAGCATTGGCATACCGATAACTTATTAAAACAAACTTGACTTGTAATCATATGCACAGTGGCTGTATCAAAGAAACCTTGCTACTGATACGTCACATGAGCCACTTAAAGACACGGTGAACAATTGCTGATCCATCATATTTGATGTCAGCACACAGCATAGAGCAATACATTAAATACACACGTTCAGACACAAACACTCCGCCCAAGTACTTTCACTGACTAACTAATTAATGCCTTGTACTACAGAGTATGAGTACGGGTATAATCAGGATTTATAATAACTGCAATCTTCTGCTGGTGGCATCTTAGACGTACCATGAACAAGAAGTTCACAACAGCTTATAAGTTGTAATAAATTCATCAAATTAAAGCCCTGATTAATTAAGTTTAGACATGTTGGCAATCACTGCTGCCTTCCCCAAATGATCATTCACAACTAAATGCTGCCATGGTGAACAAACTGTCACAGCTAAGGGAAAATTGCTAGACCATCTCAGTTCATCAACCTGTCTTGTTCTTTTCTGATATCTTCATCGTGGACAGGAGTCACCAACATTTAGTAGCAAATGGAAAACAAAGGTTGTAATTTGATTAATTTGTTTAGCTTATCAGTCCCTGTCGTTTCAACCGAAATTAACTCAGAGACAGTTCTCGACGACTGCCCCGCCTATTCCACACCAGTTATGTTCAATTGCTTGCTCGGCTCTGGACGTATTTTTAACTGTAATGAGACATTGCAGTTTTTCGACTTTGTCACGTCAAGGAAAATTAATTTATTATTATTACCATACCAGTATTATTTTTGTATCCTTAGTAGTAAAATAAGAACAGGCAGGATAGTTGTCAAAAGCCACCTCTGAAGAAGCTCATTTATTATTATTATTATTATAAAAATTTCTTATGTTTACCGGTCTCGGCTGCGGACGAAGACGGAAGACGACGTGCGAGGCGGAGATGGTTCTTGCGTCGATGACGTCACGAGCGTCGGATGTGAGACGCCCGGATACGGCAGTCCTGGATGCATCGATCCCAGCACTCCGGACGAGCCTAGCCGTGACAACTGGTGGTACGGAGAGTATGGCGATCCGAACGGCATGCCGTAACCGCCAGCACCCGGCCTTCGCACAACCACAACCCAAAACACTTACGCTCACTCACCAAGTACAGGTACTCTGTTTTTACCACCGAGTTATGGCAATATTCTGGCTTTCACCTCGTTCGCAGTTCACTGTCAATAGTCCATAAAAAGTGAGCCTTTCATACATTTGTGACTTCACAAAATATTAACCGATTTTCAAAATTCTGTCACCGGCCAAGTGAGCAGTAAACTTGTAAAAGTTTAACCATTGAAGATCTCATCAAATCCTAAACGTGTCGTGAGATACGGTGAAAACCGACTTGTAAGTTGTAACTGACTTATTTTAAAGCTGAGTGAGTACATTTCACAAGGTAGTGTAGCAACACGTTTGCACTGCAGTTGAAACCTATAAAATGATCATTCGATCACAAAATTTACTGCAGCACATATTGGTGAAAGAATTTATGCAATTATCAAAGCCCACTTTTCATTAGCGCTGTCTATGATATTACTACGCCTAAAACTGTAATCACTGTATGGTCATCAGGCGCCGCCTCCTAGGCGTAAAACGGAAAATATGTGGAACCGACAACAGTTACTTTACGTTGTTTGTGAGAACAAAACATAAGAGACTGACTGACCATGCTGCAGACATGTGCTGAGCCAGGTCGGCTGCGTGCGGTGGTGGTGGCGGCGGATGCGGCGGAGGAGGATGATAAAACGAGTTGGCCAGCTGATGAGCGGCGGCAGCAGCAGCAGCAGCAGCCGCAGCAGGATGAGGCGACGCCGCAGCCAACCCATACGCACCCGGCGTAGACCCGTACATGGCGGCCGCCGCGGCAGCCCCGGCTGACAGTCCTGTCACAACAGACACATCATCCGTACCCCACCACACAAGACGACTTTTTACCTTACGTTAAGACGGCGCACGCCATGGAGATTTATTAGGTGCCTGCAGGGTCAACTATGCGCCCACACGCGGCGCCTATACTATGTATCTTTGTCCGTTATGTCAGCTTCACAAATAACTTTACGTTCACTTCCGGCTTCTGTCCCAGACGCGGATACACACTGATACAGCAGACAACGCAACCAAGGTCATCCAGGAATTCGTCCAATGACTACATTCACTGCTCACTGTCATTTCTTGAACCGTCTGTTTAACGAATAAATGTGTTCATCGTCAATATAATTACTAAGGCTGTCCTATAATAGGCCGCACTGCGAGTCTTGCCCGTCTGTCTGCGAATTAGGAGCATATATGGGACAGATGGTCGGACAAACAAAAAGTGGAAAAACTGATGCACCCAAACGCAGGAGTAACCGGCGTTTCGATTTTCAGCGCAAAGGGTCGAAAGTCAGGCAATGGGACGACATATTTTTCTAGCTATATCAATATCATTACAAGAAAAGCCCAACTAACGCAAAGGGGAACGCGCAACAGCGGTGCATGTTTGAAAGCCCAGTCTTTTAGTCGCCAGAGGGCGCCAGACGACCGGCAGCTAATTATCTATAGTGTTTTACTTGTACTCACCAGAGGGCGCGACCTGTCTCGCTCAGCCAACGCCGTAACTGCTGAAAATCGCAAATTTTCCCCACCCCTTCTCATTTAGCGAGGGAGCTGGGGGTAACCCCTTTCATATTTATGAAAAAGCTTTACGGATCCTGAAACTAGAGTCTTCCAGGCAGCCGATGGTGAAAATTTGGTGATCCTAGCTTGCACCGTTTTTGACTGATCCAAACGTGTGACGGACGGACAGACAGAATTGCGATGGCTAAGGTGACTTTATGCTGTACGAGAACATAATGTAAAGACCGCTAAATCAACTGCACTGGGGGAATGTGCCTCCCCAGAAGCCTACTCAAAATAGTGCCAAAATGCACCAAAGCACTTAATTTTCACACACAAAATAATAATCGGAAAAAATTTCTGGGGACATCCGCCTCCCCAGACCCTTCATCTGGTGAGAAGAGGTGTATGAAAAGCTCACTTCTTACGGACTAACGGATATATTTACACCCACCACTCAAGTGCCCCACTGCCCCCCCCCCACATGTAGATCCTGGCTACGCCACTGATCGACTGGGTGTTGGTGGACGGAATTACACTGCAACTATCTGGGACTGCGGTCACTCATTATACAGTGGCGCACATTGGAAATCAATGTGGCGCTCGCCATGCAACGACACGATGGAGAGACTTGATGAACAAAAAAACAGGGGCGTGTGCGACAAACGGACAAATGAATAATGAAGAACGCACTTGACATATTGGAAAACACTCCACACAAGTGCTCCAGTGGACGTTCTAATAATGATTACACATAAGCCACATTATGTATGCTTTTGAAAACTTATAGAATAATACAGAAATGCAATTTACCATTCGAATCTAACACAAAATAGGCGCTTTGTTTCATCTAGAGTGTGCGCTGCAGCCGAAGATCGCAAAAATCAATAAAAACCCCTTATTTCGAAAGTTTAGCGTCTTTCAAAGTCATCGATGTTGATACGAATGAAAAACTCGTCACTAGTGCCTGTTGTGATAGGCAGCATGCGCATACTCAGGCTTATCTGCAACCGTTTTCACGAAAGACTGACGAACAACGGTAAAATAACGACTTTTATGCGGGGGGGGCTCAGGTTTTCTTGAACCTAGAAAATCGAGACTTTGACCATCGAAATTTACATTCCATGCTGAAAATTTCATATGCAGCTTCTCCATGTCTATCTCAATTGATTTCAAAACAATTCGCTCTTGAAATGTGTCTTGCAGCCTGAAATCGCCAAAAATCCATAAAAACCCCTATTTTGGCTTTCAAGGTCATCCAAGGTCATTGGATTCGGTGGAAATCGAGAGTCAGTGTACGACTTCGTATTAGTGATTAATAGTAACCTAGGCCCTATCTCGCACTGCGAGAAGACTCGCACCGTTATTGAGATACAGCGACTTATTGGCTAAAAATTGCAAATTTTTCCTACCCCCTTCTCATGCGCCCTCGTTCCGGGTGACCCCATACGAATTTATGGAAAAAGCTTTACAGTTCCTGAAACTAGAGTCTTCCAGGCAGCCGACGGTGAAGATTTGGTGATCCTAGCTTGCGCCGTTTTTGACTGATCCACCCGTGTGACGAACAGACGGACGGACGGATATTGATGGTAATAGTTGTTTGTGACGTCACAGTTTCGTCACATTTGTCCTCTTTAAACTTCATTTTTACAGTAAAAAGATAACACTGGCAACAAGAAGATTAATAAATATTGACAAATTAGCATATGATTAAGCCAATTAGCGCTTTATAACAGTTAAGTACACTGATACGACTTTAAAAACCAGAGAATGATGTCAGTTAGGTGACATATGATGGTGTAATGTCATCAGACTTACGATTGAGAAAACGTGGGTTCGACTCCCAGTGTAGTGTATAACAATGACTCCGATATAATAATGAATCCCCAGTCATTATTATACGTATAATTTACACTCCCCATGTCATTATTTACACCTATTCAGCTATGAACATATATTGAATAAGTGGCAACAACGACTTTTAAAAAACTTGTATTAGTCATCGTAATATTAGACAAGGAGCTAATATACTACAGGAGTGTAAACTATACATACAATAACGACTGGAGGAGTGGGGAGTAGAAATTATACATTATACGGGTCGAGTCGTTATCAATTTGGTTACTACACAAATGGGTGACTGTCTGCAGAAAGGTTAATCATCTCAGTAAATAAACAACACCAAGGTCAACTTAGCCTTCCATCCCTCCAGGGTAGCTAAATCGAGTACCTGCCTGTTTGGTTGGGTTAAGATGGAGCGCTTTCACCAGTGTCAGGTGGCAGCTAACACTGAATAATCCTATATGGCAGGTGATGCTCCATAGCTCTGTGGTGGGCTTCCTATTAAGAGCAATACAACACCTTCACCTTTCACCTTTAGTCTTTAATGGCCTAATCATAACAGGCAAGAAGTTTTAACACAGCCGTATGCAGGCGATTCAGGCAAGCCATAGTGTCAATTAACAAGGTGTAATGGCGCCATTGAATCGATCATAAGCCTACTCATCACTCATTGACCTTTCTCTCTCTCCGCGTCTACTTACTCTATATACTTCAGATCACATTAATGACAATCCAGCTATGCTACAGAGCCCTGGCTAGCTCAAATACTCTCCTGCGTAGTGCATATCCACGCAGTCTGCCAGTACTATACGTGTAGTCAGTTCAATATATAGGGTCCTCAATGCGACCCAACTCAGTTTATTTTCTCTCTGCAGGCCTCAAGTTCACAAATTCTTGCAGGAGTGCTGTGAACAAAAACGCACTATACACATAACTGATATACATCAGAAATCGTTTGCTTTGCTGTGTATATATTCTAAAGTTTCATCATTCTTGTTTTTTCACGATTTCTCGAGGCTTGTGTCTGCTGAAATTTTAGCATTATCAGTCACTGGTCTTAGAAAGCACCATATTTCGCTGAACATTTGCCTGCTGTATCGTAAATCTGTCATATATGCACTGGCTGAATACAAGTCGGTGGCTCACATAATTCAAACCCTGCTTCACGGGGGGACTGCAAGTGTAATGGCATACTGTATAGCCTATACACCAAGCCCAAGCCCACAGACCCGGTTGACACCCTTGTGATACCTCCTTATCTGAACAGCAACGAGACGATGACGAATCACGTTCTATTTACCCACAGGCTTGCTTGCACATCTGATGCTTTGCTGTCTTACACTGTCTATCTCCTTCACAGATGTGTCAACAGTTCTGCGAACCACCAGAGCATCATAATACATACACTAAGTAAGTAGTACACTCTGCTCTGCATCTGCATCCACAGTGTGTGTAGTTTAAACCACATGTAAGCACTTCTTCTATATATCGTCATCATCATCATCATCATTACGGGCATGCCCTGGGCTGGAGCGCAGGCAACCGTTTCCACGATATTCTTCCAACAATCCAACGCTTGTCCCTCTTGATCCTGCACGACATATCTCTACGCTGGGTTCAGTATAGTTAAACTTACTCTAAAGCTGGCTATATACATTTCACAAGGTAGTGTAGCGACACGTTCGGGGTGTGCGTGTGCATGATCATTTATCATGGCATAATGGAATCTTTAATGATCGCTTAAATGCAAATTTACTGCAGAGTACATCATCAAACACCTGGTAAGTATTCTGACAATCTGCGTCAACATTTAACGCAATTATAAAAAAACTCTGAGCCTTACTTCTTACCGGACCACTATGTATGCCAGCTATGGGCCCCATTCTGCCACACTCCATCAGAGCTATCACGTGCTCATTGCTCACAGTATCGCACAGAATCACGTGGTCCTAAATGAACCAGAGACGGACAGACCAATGAGGGACTGGCAGTGTAACGTTAAGAGGTTGAACTTGCAATCGCGAGGTCGTTGGTTCCACTCCCAGTCGCGTCGCTATCAAGTGGTTAGTACTTCGATGGGACAGGTAAATCATCTCGTTATATAATCAGCATGCACCAAGGTCAACTCAGCCTTCCATCCCTATGGGGTAGGTAAATCTAGTACCGGCCTGTCTGGCTGCAGGGGATATGGCGAGGCGCGTTCCATTCACTCGTGTCCGGTGCATGGCAGGTAACACTGTGTGATCCCATATGGCAGGTGACGCTCTGAGATGGGTTTCCCATGAAGAGCAATACCTGGATGTGCGGAGGCGGCGGCGGCGAGCTGGTGCAGAGGTCCAAGTCGCATGTGAGCGGGTGGAGGTTGATGGGCGGCTGCAGCAGCTGCACCCAGCAGGTCGGTGGTATTGTACATGAAGTACGGCGGCAGACTGCCGTAGCCATGTTGAGGTAGACCCGCCACACCAGCCTAGACAACACCACACAACACGATATGACAGAAGATATATACACTGTGTCTCGTAAAAAAAGGACCCCCTCGACATCGTGCAATAAAAATGTCAAATCTGAACAAATTTAAATAAAATTTTGTACACTTAATCCCTAATAAATTCCTTAAGTAACTGCCGAATGCTGGGTGATCTAATTTCGTCCTAGGAGAGTTGTGTCCTGGAGGGGAAGTTATGTCCGGACACCTCATGCAACAGTCACAAGTGCATCATTACAGGCGTTCTGTTTACCGCCTAAAACTACAACGTTATATCTGCAACAATTCAGAACAATAAGTGAAAGTATACTACTACTGAAATACTGAAATGCAATTGTGAATCTAATTATCGAGTTACAGAAAAAAACCTTTTAAACGCCGCTCGTATGTTACTTGGACAGCTGAAACATGAAATAAATGAACTGTGCGGTATTCAAATATGCTAAATGACGCGTGCATGCCTAAAATCTAGCTAGGAAATGAGCACACAATGATCACGGACGCATCCTCAGGGGGACCATATGTCAGACGGAGCATCATCAGTATCTGACACAATGTAGGTGATTTGTCTGTGGTAATACGC
>Ga0209454_1003864_pt1 | contig 10952 bp, 6 predicted proteins | sample WorMetHERISLAND1_2_FD_187400 | JGI IMG/M metagenome (GOLD analysis project Ga0209454, IMG submission 187400) | Marine gutless worms symbiont microbial communities from Max Planck institute for Marine Microbiology, Germany - Olavius geniculatus... | ecosystem: Host-associated > Annelida >...
GTTTTTTTTTTCTTGAATATTACTCTTTTATTTTACGTATTAAAGTTGTACGTGTTTAAAAGTAATATTGAACGCAACAACAGATAGCCGCTACATCAGAGATAAAGAAAAAACATTTATTTATCACACTAAAATAACACTCAATTACTGATAATAATACATTAAAAATGGAGGCTGCCCAAACAGCGAATGTTTATCAGTACTGGCCACCAGGATCGGCGCCACGGGGGCGGGAGCTTGTCAGGAAAGGTTGCGCCTCCCGCCGTCCAGAAATTTGGGTATATTCTTGAGGAACGGACCGGGACGAAAATAAACACTACTTTCAATGCTTCATCACCCCCAGCCCCGCTTGGAGAACTCACGACACCCCCTAAGACACTATGGCATCTCACTCCTTTCGACCTCTTCGCCCTCTTGGAAAATTTTCTGCGGGTGCCATCTTCCAACATCAAGTCCCATATGCCCCAATAAAAAACTCTCTCCTTAGATCCTTCTTGTTTTTTTTTCGAATTCTGAAAATTGGTTGTGCATTAACTTCATGCCCCCCACCCACGTCGAAAATCCTGCACCCCCCGTCAAGGTGACCGCTGACACCATCATTGCTGGCCACCCATACTGTTGTACAGAAAAGCGACGCAAATTGGCCATAACAAAACAGTAACCTGCAATCTGATAAGGTACAGTGACATAGGCGCCAGTGAAGCCTGGAACGGCCGACTTGCGTATAGAATTGAGAACCATCTGCTGCACCCCACTACCAATCAGAAACCAGTCTAACGTCAGCACGATCAGATACGAACCAAGCACAGTGCAGGCCAGTAGGCTTAACTATACACACAAATACACAATAACAAGCCATAAATACAATCACTTACTTACTGCACTGTAATAATGTAGAAACCAACAATTCAAATTTTATAAATTGAAAAAAAACACTTAAGACTTTCGAATGTTTAACAAAATTTTGAAACAAAATCAGCTGATTAAAAACTATTCAAACTCAAATATGCACAACAAAGAGACAAATAAAAAATAACAAAAATTGGCATAACTCAGTAAATTTACTCACAAATAGTTGTATTGTTTTGAAGCAGAATTCATTTGTGTCCAATAACAGCTACTGCTAAATAAGTTTAGAACAGTCATGCACAAATGAGTATTTTGGATATTTTTGAATATTCCAAATAACTAAATTTACAAAAAATAACATCATCAGTCCGACTATTTCCAATAACAATGTATGACAAACAACTGCCACAGCAGTTCTGAAACAGTCCTAACAAGAAATTTGAGCCAAAGCTCACGAGACGCGCGAAAGCCTATAGCAGTTCCTGTTCGCAAACTGTCAGTCTATCTCCAGCTGTTTTCATGAAAGAACAACGGTAAAATAACGACTTTTATGAGGGTACCGCTCTTTGACGCCCTCGTGCGCAGGTTTCCTTAAACCTAAAAAATCGAGACCTAGACCGTCAAAATCTACGTTCAATGCTAAAAATTTCATATGCAGCTTATCTATGTCTATCTCAATTGGTTTCAGCGCAATTCGCTCTTGAAAAGTGTCTCGCAGCCAAAAAAATTGCCAAAAAATCCGTAAAAACCACTATTTAAGCGTTCAAGGTCATCCAAGGTCATTGAAATCGGTGGCAATCGAGAGCCAGTATATGACTTCCTATTAGTGATTAATAGTAACCTAGGCCCTATCTCGCACCATTAGCAAGATACAGTGACTTATTGGCCAAAAATCGCACCCCCTCATTTAGTGCCCTCGTTCGGGGTGACCCCCTTCAAATTTATGGAAAAGCTTTACGGTTCCTGAAACTAGAGTCTTACAGGCAGCCGAAGGTGAAGATTTGGTAATCCTAGCTTGCACCTTTTTGACTGATCCACCCGTGTGACGAACGGACAGACAGACGGACGGACAGAATTGCAATGGCTAAGACGTGCTGAAAGCAGTAGCTGCTTTTGCACGTAAAAAGAAGCAACTTTTATAAAACAGGCTAAGCAACAACTGTGTGAGAAACATTTTATGCAAGCACTTAACATGTGCAAGTTAAAAATTACAAAAGCAAACAGAAAACAAATTTACAAAAGTGATAACCAATGTGCATCCCACCAAGCTAAAAAAATAACCTACTTCAGTTAGTGCTTGCTTGAATCACCCATGCAATAGAATGAAAAAGCTAAAATACTGGTACTGTAGACTAAGTGACTGTGCAGAGCCTTTACCTTGTGAATAGATACCGCTATGAAGACAACAGCAACAAGACAGATGGCGATGAAAAACATGCTTTGGTAGAAGTATTCATGTAGAAGCAAATCATACAAAGCTGGAAATTGCACATAAACATACACTTACTATGTACTAATATAACAGCAACTGTCACAATTCTCACAAGACACTGCAGTTATACATAGCTAGGCATGAAACTGAACTCTACATCATAAACAAATCAAAGGCCTAATCTCTTCTTTTCTTGCAAACAGTTTAGGCTGCATTCCAAGTCTTATCGGTCCATCTGTCTGCATGCCATCCCTCAGTCAGTGTCGTACAAGCTCCTAGCTCCAAAACAAAGCAGAGAAAAACTAAAATTTGTCTAAACGTTCCCTTCAGCCGAAATAACCAGTGCGCCAATTTTCACTTGTAAACGTCAAAACATCAAACTCAGTGGACGTCACGAAGCCCCAGAAAGCATGTCACACGAAACATGGCTAGCACAAACATGACAGAACCTAATATATTGCTAACGTTTACGACGTCACCTCAGATTCGGCGAGTTTCTCGCCGACATTGTGCGCTTTATAAATGTACCTACTTACTTGCTTATATAAAACCACTCAGACCATGCTTGTGCAAGCCACGAAAAAATTAGACTTTCAATTGAAATGCAAAATGAGTAATAAGCAAGTCCAGTATGCAAACAGCAAAGCGGATATGATAGCACAATATGTCAGAACTAAGCCAACATATGTTTCTAAAGTACTTACTGAGCGGAGTAGTCAGAAAGACAATGCATGATATGACATATCCAAGACACAATGCCACTAGAACCATTGACAATGGCGGACTGCCAGCAATTACCCAGAGCAGTAGCCAGAGGAGACCACCCACACAGCCAGCCCCCAGAGATACATACAGACATACTAAACAAACACACACAGACACATATACATACACGCTTAATGCTAATGGGTTTCTCTGAACAATTTTTTTCACTTCAACTTTTCAGTCACATCAGTTTGCATTATATCTTTTTCAGTGTTTTTATCTTACACTCCAATTTTTTCCATAATCTGTCTGTTCCTTGACTTTTTCACCTTATTGCATCAAAGCACTTGTTCCTTTTCTCTTGTTTTTCATTTTTTTCTCACTTTGAACTTCCTCTTATTTCCTCCCTTTTGGCTCTGTTAGTTTCTGTGCTTAATAATCTTAATAATCAAGAAATTATATGTGTTAAACTGGCAGCTCCAAGGTCCAGTAATAAAACTTCCGCTTTCAGCTATCATCAGCAATTCATCATAAAATTCAAATAAATCTTGCAAATCATCCTACAGACTGTTCTACTAGCTGATAATAACGTTGATGACAGAAACAATGGGTAATTTGGTTTAAGTTAAACTGACCAGGTTCTGTCCACGCTGACCATCGGACAGTTAGAATGTACACAGTCAGTTGAGATGACAAATGGCCAAACATGTACAGTTCTACAGCACAAAAAGCGCACTATCATAACTTCCCATCAACTGGCACAAGTTGCTCTTGACAAATAATCATGTACGAAACAGAGTTGTACCAAAAACTGATTCACATTAGTACTCAGCCAAACTGTGGCTTTAACTCAAAACTTTATTTTCAAAATGTGTAACACTTTGCACATAAACACTGCATGATGACACACCTCTAATAACTGGTGCATTAAAAATATAACATGTATGCTCTAAATAAAGTTATAGAGTTATCAGACTGCAGTTTTGAAAATGATTAGCTTCAATCATTGCAGTGAAAAGCACTCATGTTAAACACTGTGCTCAAGTGTTCAACATGACAACCCTTTACCACAATGACCAAAACTGTCCAATTGCTTAATCTACACAAAGCCTGCATGTGCCTGCATGGGGACCTTGGTACAGCTGACTGGAGTTGCCTAGCTGGCTGCTGTGCCAGCCTGTGTCTGCAGGCTGCACACGGTGGCCGTGTGGCAGGCGGCTCTGGTTAGTGACGAAAGCACATTAAAGGCGTGTATGATGCGCTATACAAATTGACGACCTTTACCTTTACCTTTTCCACTTTCTATGTGCCACCAAGTACTATTCACAAACTCATAAACAGAATCTAACATACTCATTTGCAACTCAGCCACGAGTCACAAAAACACTAAACAACAACATTAACTGCTAGAAATCATTACACTTCAAGTGTACGTACCAAACGGAAAAAGTCGATGTCCAGCAAAACACAAAATGAGACCAAGACAGCCGAGAACTGCAACCGTGATTTTACCCACAAGTGAGTCTAACAGCACACAACAGTCAGCAAGTTAAGAAAGTTACCCTAAGTCGTATAGTCACTATAATTAGCACATTTTCATATTATGCAGTCAAAAATAACAATATGATGATACAGGTGATAAATAAAATGTGATGAATATGAGTGACATATCAAACATAAAAACAGACCTAACCCAAATTATTTAACCCAGTAGTTGCAGCTTCAAAATTGTGTGATAAAACTGCTGATTTCCATTAAATTAATTGTTAATTTACAAAAATTTACAAATTACGAAAAATTAAAAAATTACAAATTTTTAGTGCCAGCCTTAATAATAATATATGACTAATGATGATGATGACTGTTGTAACTGTCTGAACTACAGTCACTGGGCATGATGCTGATGACATTATTCAGACAGTTGCAATGACAGTTGGTAGGTTTCTGCCAAAGGTGTCAAAACCCATCTCTGGTTACAACACTCACTCACTGACCTTGTCTGACACACTGGTCATCTGTGAAGTTGCAGGAGTACGTTACAGCCGGGACATATGCAGCAACACTTGGCAGCAAACTGCTACCATTTGACACTTGCATTGCCACTGCATACACAACACCCTGGCCATAGTATGCAGCAAAATCTACCAGTGTCTTGTCAGTCTTTGCCTTCCTTGTTATCTGCAAGCAACCAGTAAATGTGATAAATGCAAGGTGGCATATTAAACATGGGAATATACACGCCTTATGTAGATTAAAAACTAGACAGTTTTTTTAAAGAAATGATTAGCCTTAATCATTGCAGTAAAGGGTGGTCTGGTCACTTGTAATGCACAAAGGTCCTAATTCCATATAAAAATATTTGTGTATGCAAACCTTAAATTTTCAACGAATTATTGTATTCAAATAAGTCTGACTCAGACCACATAAAAATCTTTGTGTTCATGAACATTCTGTAATCGCTTTGCACGTGCAAAATTTGTCAATTTGCAGTTACCAATGTTGCAAAGCTTATCACACAAAGATGATTTTACCAATAAGAAAACTGTTGCACCCATCTTCTAAAGCTTGTCAAAATATTTATAATGGCATAAGAAATTCAGAATTAAAAGTAGATGTTTTAGATCCTCTGTACATGGACCCTTTTATATAATGCATCATTCAGCTAATCGTACCCATCGTGATGTAGCAGTGATGTCATCAGCCCTGAGCATCTGAGCAATAGCAGCAAAGAATGTTTCTTCATCGAGATGACGTTCACTCAAGTACATCTGATAAACGTCATAGACCAGGTCACTGCGCTGGTGTGAACTGCCGCAAGGTTGACGTTTACCGGCAACATTTAGATTCCCATACGCAAACTGTACGTGAGTCTGAGATGCTGAAGTTGTCAAGTAAAGGTTTGGGTCATTCTCCAGCGGCAGCTCTAAATTGCAGCCACCAGGAATTGAGTCTGAACATTCAAAGCAACACACAGCATGAGTTACATTGGAAAAATGACTCTATCCTCCGGTTGAAAAGATGCATATACACAAATTTTGGGATTTTCAGGATGGTTGGGAAAAAATGGTTGCCGACTGATAACAACGCTATGATAGAACATGAATACTCTCCATTGTTAATATAATACATGCACACATATTATACTACCAGTATTGAAGTTATTCCAGGTTATGCCAGAAAAGTAAACGTTTGAAAGTCATTGGAGCAAGAATTTTGTAGACTAATCAGATGCCAACCAACTGCATCAAGCACCTTAACATAAAAAACCTAAAAACAGCCACAACTCTCGAACATCTGCCAAGAATTGTGCAGTCACGAAGCAAACACAACAGATTTCCAGTTTACACCCTATCTTCTAATGGCAAAAAATCATTAATCATACAAAATTACACTAAAATCCAAATTGTCACCAAAATCTAATCACTTCGACCTCTATGAGAAATTTCATCAAAATTTGCTCATAACTATTCAGGTTATGCTGCATACAAAAATGACAGACCAGAAAACACAAGCAAAAAACCACAAACTGACCATCTGTTGTGTAGACAAGAGCGATGACCATGACTTTGAATGATGTGACATCATGCTGAGTGATGGGACTAAGACACCAGCTGACTGGATCATGTGCTAATGATAATGATACAAGTCCAACGTTGGTCCCGACAGCCGACCGACCTGACACCGCTGTGTTACAGAAGCCAACGTCATCAAAAGACACCCGAACTTGATACCACTGCGAGTGTGCTTGGAACACAATATGTGATGGCGAGAATGAAAGTTTACTGACGTCAAGATAAAACTTCGTGATCTCTCCAGCGACAACAGGAAGTTGAAACGTCTGACCGTTCAACAGCTCTATGCTGCCAATGTCTGCACATATCGCAAAACAATCAGCAATACACCGGTAAAGAATGTTAACAATATGCCTAAAAGCTGCGTAATAAATGAGTGACTACTGTCTCGTCGTGGATTTAACGAAAAGTCCATCAGCATATGAGCATTAGAAACAGACAAATACTTAGACTATTATTTAACCAACCATAATTAGCCTAAGATAAACTAGAACCAAAGTGACGAAAAATGCACAAACCCGCATGAACTGACGACATCGTGCAATACAATAAACACAATGCAGAGAACGATAACCGGTCCATGTTTTATGCTTCACAAAGTACAAGAAAAACAAAACTACTTACGATTACAACATCATATTACTCTTAGTCAGACATGTTTGTTTCTGCAGCCTCGCTTTCAGCTTCACTTTCACTTTCGTTTTTCGTTAGAAATAGGGCTGCAACGATTAACCGATTATTATAATCGATTCGATAATTATTATAATATAAATCGCACATTAAAACACGTTTAAACATTACGTCTAACCAATAAATTATTACAAAACTTGTGCAGTTTTGTAAACATCAGTGAACTGCATTCGGACTTTCGGAGAGATCACTTATATTGCTATTTGCTAATTAGCCGACCGTACTAATTAACGATCAAGCTATGGCATGGCTATCGTCTGTCTGTCCGTCTGTCCATCGGTCTGTAAAAGATGTATCCTGACTAACGGGCAGGTCTTAGAGGAAAATTTTTTATACGAATAGCTACGTGTCTTAAACTTAAGCGTGCAAAATTTCAGCGATCTAGCTGTACTGCAAGAGAAACATTTTCAAATTGAGGGTTGAATGGAAAGGGCAAGAAATTTAATAGAAAACTAGCCATATCTCCAAAACGGTGAGGTACTATTAATCGCTAATAGGAGGTGGCATATACGCCCTTTCGGATGAAATGAAAATCATCGACCTTGGATGACCTTGAAGGTCACTGACAACCAAAACGACAACTGGGCTACTTGTTTGTTATTGTTTGTTAGCATGCAAGATGGCGAACTTGCTTACTATCACGATCACGTAGGCCTAAACAAGATGACGTGGCGATGACGTCACTTTGTTTACTGTAGGGCAAAACACGTGCATGACGCTCGATAAACAAGATACGACGAGACAAAATAAGATATTTGCTGAAATTCAGCTACTGACAGTTGAAAATATGCAATGCGTTAAGTATATGAATCATTTACTTTGATAAAGAAACAGACATAAACACGAAAAAATTTGCTAAGAACTCTAAAACTGCTTTGAAATTGAAACGCGGCATGGTACAACTTACTCATTAGGCAGCTGACTGAGCTGAGGCCACTGCGCTGGCCTAACGGTGTCGCCTTTTTAGATGAACGCGCACTTGTCACTCGTTCACTCGTTGCTATGGCAACGAAATGGCTGCAGCGGCTGCAGGTGTGTGCATTCATTAGGGTGATGTGGCTGTACAGTGTGTACGCATATTGTTAGTACGGTTTAAGTTGATTTGCGTGTTTCTGGTAAACATATATTTTGTGTGCTTTTTTTCGTTTTACGCCAGTTTGGCAAACTGCAGTGCGTATGTTTGTAGGCCTAACGTAAAGCATTCAATCTGGTATCATAAGTTATATTCTGGCTTTACTATTCTGTGGGGCATATATTTGTTACGTGGCTGCTTCTACATTTCTTACCGGCAGTCCGGCATCCATCATGAGTGCAGTATGATTGACAGTGTCACTGACCAGAAAGATAGCCTATAGTGACAGTATGCAAGTGGCGCGACCACAATGCAATTCGTCCTTTTAGTTCTGAAAGATTTTCAGAGATTGTCAACATCTTTAGCAAATTGAATAGGTATAACTTTTATTGTTTCAGTAGTGGGCAAATAAAGTTAAATACCATTTCTTATAGGTGTACAAATCATTACATGGCCTTGCACACTATTGTATCTTTCTGGTTACTGACATCAGTCATTGTGGTCTTAGACTTCATTCGAGTGACCTGGCACCAGGCACGTGATTCATTGTGTAGAATGCATCACAATGTCAAGTGCTACTTCTCAGATGCGGATCTGTCCTTGTGGACACATGTTTTACAGTTGCAGGATGTCGTTTGTAGAAAACACTATCTCTGTTGAAAAAATTTCAGTATTCAGACAATTTCCCAAATTTATTTATTTCAACAGTTGAAGAGTTGTTTGTATTACCGGTTCTATTGCTGTACAAAATGCACCTGGGAACATTTTCGCTTATCAGTACTCAGATACTTTCTAGTTCAGTTACTGATTGGTTATTTGTTTTATTGCAGACATTTAAGATGTCTCCACTAAAAAATGTGAAGGGTAAGATATCTTTTTCATAATATTTAAGAACATGTTGTCATTCAAAAAAACGAACGTTTGCTTACTAGCAGTTTTTGGCTTGAAGGTAATAGCTACACTTATAATCTATTGCCAGAATTTTGCATTGGATATGTTATTCATTATTACAGAAATTAAAGAACTAATCTACATGAAAGCTTATTTTTATGGAAATTTTTTTTGGAACTTAGTTTCACTTGAAATAGTGTTGAGAAAGTTAATCAGTCTCAAGTTTTATTTCAGACAGAAAAATGTCTATAGTACATAGGTAAAATAATTGCGCAATAAAAACACTAAAACAGTGGTGAAAAGCAAAGCAGAAATAAAACATATACACATCACAATCCAATACTGACAAGATATTTCACTACAGCATTACCACTACACGTGAACTGCATATTAAACACAAGTTTATAATTATACAAAAAAGTGTCAAAGCTGGGAAGCTGCAAATCCAAAAAAATAACTGTAACAGTACACAGTCTATTATAACCAAAAAACGTCTTAATACATCTGTGATAGCAACTTCTCAATTTTTTCATACAGTTAACTGTGTAAGTATTCCACGATGCAGTACCATTCATTACATACATAGACAGTAAGACCTAAATAACCTAACCTTGACTTTCTTGGAACACTTACCAAATCTACACAGAAGAGTATTTGGTCTTATATACATATTGAGCATTTCACGCTGTAAATTCTTATCGTCAGGTAAAGAACATGGCTTAAGTACTTGAATTCAGTAACGTTAAACTGCCGTCTACACTAAAACATGGAAAATTATTGCACACTATTTTAGATTTGTCCTTAATATGAGTTAATATGAGTTCTGTGTTTGGAAGAACATTTACTGTTAATATTTTGCTTTTCATATATTGTGTTGGTGCTGCTGTAATAAAAGAATAAATTTTAAAGTGAATACTGAACTAACAAAATAAAATTCATTTGTGCTGCATAATTTTATTGCAGAGAGCAAGTGTTTACCACAGATGGATGCAGTCAGCCACAGAAGACATTCTCAGGTTAAAATTATTTCTCACTTAGTAGTTTTAACTTATTTGCTTCTCAGGCATAAATTCTGCACCATCTGGCTGGTTTTTCTCTGCCTTGTTTTTTGTTGCTTTACCTTTATTATTCTGATGTTGTTGGCTAGGCCTATGTGCTTGGACATCAGCTGCAAATAAAATTTCACTGAAACAAACTAGCAGGATGGATCATGCAATAATCTTGGAAAACTTTAATTTGGCAGATTACTGAAAATATCACAAAAGATAACGTGTTTAAAAAGATGTGGTTTTTGTTGAAGAAGTTCATAAATTTATATAGTATTAAAAATGAGCAAACATTAAGTAAGCAAGTCAAGATAAACGTTGTAGGTAGCAGTAGTTTGGTAATAGTTTTTTCTTTTAATAGCAATGTTAATTTTGTTCATTTCATAACTAGTTTAATATTTTAGTATTTCAAATTTTTGTTTTTTTTTCGTTTTAAAAATGTCGCCGGGCTTTTTGTCAAATAATAATCAAACTACATTTCACTTTGTGTGTTATCAAAAAAATTGTGATCACTACATTTATTCGTTCGTTTTTTTACTAAATAGGCATAAAAAAAACTGCTGGTCTCGGTATAAACCAGTATTGCTAGTGACGTGTTTCAGTCAAAGCATCAACTGTGTGCGGGGTCTGCGTCAAGTCGTTCAACTGGTATCAAAGCAGCGACGTTGCCAGGAGTGAAGCTTCAGCCACTACAC
>Ga0209454_1003866_pt1 | contig 10950 bp, 8 predicted proteins | sample WorMetHERISLAND1_2_FD_187400 | JGI IMG/M metagenome (GOLD analysis project Ga0209454, IMG submission 187400) | Marine gutless worms symbiont microbial communities from Max Planck institute for Marine Microbiology, Germany - Olavius geniculatus... | ecosystem: Host-associated > Annelida >...
AGGCACTACTGCGAATAAGTAAGTAAGCTTAACTATTTTATGCTACGAAATTGATATCTTTATGTGTTGCCTGTTCTCCAAGACTACTATAGCTTTGACAGTGTTTGTTTTGCTAGGTAATGTGGTCACACAATAAAAGTGCGGTGGGTGGAAGAACTTCACGTTTACGTGCCATAAATTTCTGCTTGTAACAGTGAAAGAATGGTTAAAATTGGTGCTGAATTACCGATGTTATCCCAAAAATAAAACTGGGTATCCGTTTTTTTGGACCACCCTGTATGCACAGTGTCGATCTCTTTCCGTCCGCTGGTCGCTGGAACCTTGACCTTTCACCTTTGACCTTCTGATCCTGTCAGTTTACCTCTTAACCAAGATACACTAGGCCTACTGACAAACGTTTGGTAAAAATTCCATCCAGCATCTATGCCACAGATACAGCGGAAAAGAACATCAATCTCTGTCGGAAAAAGCACAAAACATACAACTACCCCAGCATCGGCTATTTGGAATAGGCCTACTACTTTTCCTTTGGACATTCGCAATTGTTTTAATCGCCAACTTAAAACATTTTACAACCTAGCTTTCAGGCAATCTTAGCCTCACGTCACTCCCGAGTCTCAGACTCGGCGGGATTTCATCGACATCGTGAGCTATATAAATTTCATTACTTTCTCACTTATTAATGGTGGAGGAGGAACAAAAACAGGACGTAACGTAACGTAACGTACAGACGACGGCAGAAGCTATGGGAAACTGTCGCCACGGTGTGCGCTGGTGATGCTGGTGTGTGTTCTTACAGCGACATGGAGAGCAAGCTCTGTTGATAGTGTCAGACTTGCCCATCGTCCCATGCTCGCCGCCTTCTGAAACAAGTAATAATAAGCTCCTACACAATGTAATATGACACATAAATTCCACGAGAAGTGTCTGCAATAATTTCGTTAACAAACTTAACTGCCGTTTACTTGTTCAAGTTACGTGCACAGCGAATAGTCCTGACCGGAATTTGTTGGGCTCACCACGGCTGCGCTCAAACACCGAAAAGCGCTAGTTTCAAATCTGTAATTCAAAACAACTACTGCGTAGCGCACGGTAGTGAATCTGGAGACGGCAGGTCAAAAATCAAACGACTGACAGATTCAAGAACACAAAATGATTAATAGGCAGCGTGATTAGACGGTGTTAAGAACAATTTGGAAAAAGCAGGTAAATGTCTGTCAAAAACAAAACTCAGTGGTTACTAGTGTTGAGAAACTACACAATGACTCTACAGCCGAGTATAGGTAGTGTACTGACTTTGTAACGGTGAAGTTTTCGAGGCTGCATCAGATGTCTGGCACTGTGCATGGCTTCCTGTTTCAACGCTCTGGTACCTATACATAGGCCTAATACATGTAAACCTCAGCCTTAAACTTCAATCAATCATTTATTTATTTCGCTGCCTAACAGAAACGAAACGAACTTAAACAATAAAATTTTACAGAAAGATGTGCCCGAGTACCCGACTATTCAGAGCGCTATGGCAGTTAACAAAACGTTTGCCGAAATTACATCAAACTCAAAATTTGCAACTGCAAAACGTAATCAATGAAAACACTGGAACATTTCAGAAAAAAACTGAAGAAATGTATAAAAATCTAACACCACTGGTACAAATGTAACTGACGCATGCCTGCCTGCCACCCAGCACAGGCAAACGCGGCGCACAGGCTGGTCGATATTTATCTACCCTGGAGGGATGAAAGGCTGAGTAAGTTGACCAGTTGCTGAGATGCAGTAGCGTATAAAAAGACTGAGCAACTGAAACGTTGACTCATTGAATGTTTTTCCTGTTTTTTTTTACTTTTGTGTGTTCGCATGTACTGTACTATGAGGAGCTTTGAGTGGCCCACTGAAATAATGAAGAAATAGTTACCCAAGTGATGAGTGCGTGCAGCGATCTTTCACCCACGAGCAATATGGATCTCTCAGCGCCACGCATTGCCTACAATCAGTATACAGCAACATGCTAGCTGTAAGTCTGTAACCACTGTTAGGCCTAGTTTACTGTCGGCGCCTAAGAGCCTCGGCAATTGGACGGACGGACGGCCACATACGCCGTTGCTTATTTTAAAATAAAAGGGCACTCGGAGAGCGCAAACCTCCGCTAAAGCTGTCATTTTTTCCGCTGTGTTCGCCAGGTGACAGCACCATATTCGGTTTAGTGAGCTTTTTCCTTATCTGGCAATGTCGAGGAACCTTCGATCTTATCCTGGATCCAGACGCTGACCGCGATCATCACCATAATCATTCTAATCACCTCTAAGTTGGCCCAAGTCTAACCTTTGCTGAAAATTTCAGTCAAATCGGCCTTCAACTTTCTGTGTAATTCTGCTAGCAAACAGACAGATAAATAAACACGCATGTGTATCACATAACCTCATTGACGGAGGAGGTAATAAATGCGTGACTAGACGTACGCGCATGTAGTGATGCGACGGCAGCGGTGCAACGGCAGAGAACGCAGTTCACCACGTGACATCACCATCAGACGCCGCCGCCGGTCACCATGGTAACGACTGTAAACACGCAGACCAATCACAGGCTGGCCGCTGGCAAAGACCGCGATGTCCTCGACGATGATTGGCTCCACCTGACCGTCCACGTGACCGATGTTTACCACTTTTAGCACGTGACCGTGATCTGAAACACACATCAAGATCTCTGTCCGTGAAATCTAGCAATCACTTATCCCACTCCAGAACATGGTTTAACGTACATACAATCGAGCAACTCTCAAAAGTCCAGTATGCCGCCGACCTGTTCCAATGAAGAGAACGTCGTAGAAAAGAAGATCTGCGGCCTTCACACCCCAGTCAACAGCAATCTGCGTCAGGCTGTATCTACACAGTCAGCACAGCGTCGAATTAATACAATTTGCCCACTTAATTTGTTGTACTTATAGGTAATTATTATGTAGGCCTACAGCTTTTATTCACCAAGTGTTGGTAGTAAAAATATACGAAAAAAAACTTGCACACAAGCTCACACACATGCAAACACACAGCAGAATGTCAGTATACTGTCTGCATCATGGTTAAGTCCTATCTTCTAACCATGCTGTGCATTCAGAATTGTTCAGGCGCACAGGATAGGCCTATGACATGTGACAAATAGATAAACACTACAAACAGCCAAACAAATTTGTGCAAAACAATATACAAGCAGTAAACCTAGTGATCAACAAAATTAACTCTTCACGCTTATGGAGGTTTAAAAATGCCGTATCTGCAAGTATTCTGTCAGATCGGCCGAACGCTAAATGTTACATGAACATTGTATTTTATTGATTCTGCATATGTTACATTGTATTATAAAGTCTTTTGGCTGCAGTACGTTAATTTTATCTGACACAAAAAGCGTCTTCTTGTTGTGGTCGTTTTGCACTGCTACCAAGTGAATCGTGCGTGTATAAATGGTTAATCTATGAAGTCTTACTGTAGACTAGGCAGTACAAGCAGCGGTCGTCCACCAAAGGCCGGCACAGCTTTATCCATCAGAGGATGAGATTTGATGAAACTCAGCGTCTGGTCCGACAACAGCCGCGAATTGTTCGCACACGCCTGCATCAGCGTATACATTGACAACTATCACTCAACTCATAACGCCAATCCAAATAATTAATCAGTCAATAAATAAATTAAGCAATCAAATACAGTAAACTACCTTAATAAAATGGGCTGACAAGAGTACAATCGTCTAAAGTAAAACGCATTATGAGCAACAAAAAACAGCAGTAAAAGTAATGCAAAATAAAATAACGACGTCAGCAGTAGTACTGAAACAATGAGCGTGTTAAAAGTTGCAGACGATCAGTCGAGAAGCAGTTTTGAGTTCGTGGTTGTGAATCACTTATCTTATGTAAAATAATGGTTACGTTTTTACTCACAGTTATGACAGTTATTATTATCATTCACGACACGAACTGAACTGCAAAAAACGAAGCACAGTTGACACGCACCTTGGCCGGACGGGGGTCAGGAATGTCGACTTCGCGTACCGGAAGCCAGTTAGAACGCGCTGTTTTCTGCTCCTTGTGAGGTCCCTCAAAACTCGCCACAATGCTGTCCAGCTTGAACGCACACACCGCTGAGCCACGCAGACTGTTTCTGTACATTCGGACAGAAATAACACTAACAACAATCGCCGAGCGAATTTGACACTAAGCGGCATCGTCGCTCCATGAAAGTATAGCCTACAAATTTCGACTGGTGGCTGCGACCCCATTTCTACTTTTAAAATGTTACTTGCTGCCACCTGAGTAGCCATGGTAAATATCATTTCTTTCCGTCCACAGGACTGTGACAGACGACCAGACATAGAGACGAAGAGAATACACTACGATAATATTTGTCTGTCGCAGTAGGCGAAGCCACTTTCAGCGACTAATAACAATAACATTGCAAGTATAGCTGCATTTTTCGCCACGTCACACAGGACTAGCCAGTAGCCTAGCTCAAAAAAAAACTAGAGTGACCAGCATGCCAATTTTCAGCTCGAAAATTAAAGATCACATTTAGGATTAATCAGTGGCGTCGTAGACTGAAAAGGTTGCGTGCAACAAGTTGCACTTTTCGACAGATATATGGAGCTGCAAATTTCTCACAGAAAAGATACGGGTGCTCAGAAAATTTAATTTTGCTCCTAAATTGGCCCAAAATTCATTTACAGTCCCAAATTCTGTATTATTTTTTAGCCTGTTGGAAAATATTCATCCAATCGGAAAATTTTACGGAGTTTCCCCTATCCCCCACCTCCGACGGTGCCACTGGGGTTATGTTGTGCAGTGAAGTGTATAGCTAGCCAGACGTACTCACAGCAGATATGCCGTCACTGGGCCTACAAAATGTGTTCTGGCCAGTTTCAAACGCCTGTTCAACTGGTACCAGTCAACTGGTACCAGAAACTGGTCAGTCTGTCGTACTTCTCTCGTGCCAGATTTTTCTGGTGCCAGAAATCGGCGCCGGATAGAGCATGTTCAATTTCGTGCCGGAAACCGGCTGAAAAGCTCAACTGTGATTGGTCAGTCCGAGCAGATGATAACACTGCTCGTTTGTTTGTAAACAAAAATGAAAGCTGAAGTGGAGTGACGAAAGTATTTTTCAACTCATAGAACAGTACGAAAAAACGAATTTCTGTATAATATATATCTATTATCAAAATAGTACACTGAGTACAGAAACAAATGAAAAAGTAAAAAAGATGAAAAAAACAAGAACTTAACCGACACAGATACAATCTACAAACTGTCTGATACAGACATCATCAAATTCAGGCAAATAGAAACTACCTTCACGAACACTAACAAGTTCAGTTAGAACCTGAGTGATACTCATAAGCTCAGGACTAATACTGCTACGCCAAGTATTGTAAATGCATGAAACTGATAATCTCATGAAATCAGCAATTGTGACGTTGAAACGTGAACTACAGAACAACGCATTTCGCCCAAAGGGTGAAAACATAATTTATAAAGCGCACAGTGTCAGCGAGAAACTCACTGAATCTGAGGCGCAACACGACCGACAGAGACCCTGTATTTAGCAACAAATCGTATTAGGTAACTATCACTAGACAGGCACCTCTGTGTGAAAGATACTGAACGCTTACACAGACCATCTAAAACAGGTAATGAGTTACAAAGCACAGGAAGCAATGCACGATGTGTGGTGGCAGGCAGACACCAGGCCCGCGTTATACCCTTATGCCAAGTAGTGCACACAGACTCAACATGTTGATTATATAAATCCCACAAAACACTACCATATAGGCTGTAGCAGTATGCGTACAACAGTTTCTGCTTGACAACAGACTGACACTTGCCAAAGTAACATAACACGTTATTAATCTGGCCACACAAAATATTCCGTTTAATGCATCATTAAAACCTATTATGACAGAATCTTAAACAAAAGCATAATTGACAAGCTGCCGGTATCATTTCCCGGCTAAGTGTGTCATGGTTTCTGGCACCAGACAACTGGCGCCTGTTTCCGGCGCAAGAAACAGGCGCCGGAAACAGGCGCCAGAAAATGCTCAATGTGTCATCAACTTAATTATGGCGACTGACTGACTGACCGTGGCGTTGTGAAGACGGCGTAGAGCATTGAGACACGGTCGTCGGACAACAGCATTGGAAAGACGCTGCCCTCACCCAGCTCCGACGTCGACTCTGCACACAATGTCATCAAATACTGACCCAATCTCACTTTTAGTACAGAAACATATCCAAAAACGGCACTACATTTACTCGACAATAGACATTTTCTTCAACGCTATACAACGCAGTGCGATACATTACGATTCAGGCAGCTTACGGATCTCATCGAAGTAGAAGGGGAAGTCGCCAGGTATGGAACAGTTGAGGCGCGCCTTGAAGAACGAAGTCCACGTGTTTCTCAGCACTCGAACTCCGCCGACGTCACTGGCACAGACTCGGGCAACGCGACTAAACACCGCCTGCAACCACACACCAAACAGTTGTATAAACGCTTCAAATGGACAGAATGACCGCTTACTGGTTACTATGGCGTACAGAACAGTAACTAGGTACGTAAACACGTAAGCACGTGGCTAAACAGAATTTTACTGTTTTCTAACGGGAAAACAAGAATAGACCGTTTTTCGGTCCAGACTTTAATGCAATTCTGGCACAGCTAAAGATATTTTCCACTTAACTGGGAAGACTCACATCCAATTCCGCAAGCTGTCCTACGATGGGCCCGGTTAATACTTGGGTGGGTCAGAGCTTTATACGTAACCACTATCCAGTCAACTCAGTCTGGCCATCCCTCGGTGAGCGTAACTGAGTACCAGCGAAAACTGGGGCGTAAACAGGCACACCGCGCGACGCACTAGCACCGTATTCGTGGTCTGGCAGTGTAAGCTGGAGTCTGGCTGAGGGTCGAGAAAACGAAGATCAGCGCCGTCCGTCCTACATGCCCTACGAATTAGGGAAAAACTTTATGCTTTTCAATAGTTTAGCTGCTCTTCCCCGATTCATACTGCTGCCACCTGGCGGCGATGGTATATAATATCAAATTCTCAAATGCTATACTGAATCGATGACAGCCATGCGGTTAAATAGCAATATAACAGAAAACAGCCGTTTTCACACGTCTGTTACGTACCTTTCCACAGTTGATATTTTCCACCGCCGTTTCACGGAAGAAGAAATATACCATCCCATGATGATGAAACGAGCTCACGAAGTTCGGATCTGTACAAAAAATATACTCAGCTCTTTGTATCCCCATCAAGCCTATCGTTCTTTTTTTAGCAAAAATAGGTCAAATGAAACATCAAAACACCAATAAGTATAGCCTAAATTTGATAAGTAAAAGCAGACCCGAACACGTGACGTCCGGAACAGAACGCCGGACAATGCGTGCAGGGCGAAAGGAAGTTATCTGCTTTAAAAGTTATAGGAAAAAAAGACAAACGAAATAAGTTGAAAAAATCGTGAGAAACGTTAACTATATACAGAAATGTACAGATGATGATGAAAATGGCGACGCTCCCATAAACCCCCTATAGACATCATCATCATCATCGCGTAGCCAGCCTCAGCCGTAGCCCCATAGTTGACTGTGATAAACCTTTCCCAACAGACCTCTGACCATTCGCTTTCCGTGACTTACATGCGGGGCGTTCTTCCAAACGTGATTTCATCAACACTACACTGTTAACAAGTCATTTTTGTCCGGCGCTGTTCCACGTTAGGCAGAGACCGTCAAAACTAAACTTCTGCACCGAACTGTAGCAGCACATCAAATGTAACCTGCTTCTTGTTGCCCAACCAACTGCGGCTCAAAAACACCGGCGTTAAGCTAAGTTTAGCATGTGATAAATTGGCAAATAAACGTGCAAACCGGAGACAAATGTATAGTCATAATAACGCTGACCGTTGAGCCACTGCGAGTCGAGCTGTTCGCTGCGAAGCGGTCTGCTGTAAATGAGCGGATCCCGCGAACTGAAATCCGCAACCGTAGCCGAGTACAGCTGACCGTCTGAACCACAGGCAAACGCCACATAAGTGTTATCATCTGAGAAATACTCAAAAGACCAACAGCATTAAACTTGAAGCTTCTGTTCTACTGCAAATCTTCTCGTAGCAAAAACGCCTAAGATTAAAAAAGCTATTTTTATAGAAAGAGACGTTAGACTGTAGGGAGAATCGTGTGCATTGATTCAGATATTTATACTTTTAACCTAGTATATAATCGAATATTTCGATTTATCTACCGAGTCTAATAGCATTCTGACCATTTCTAAAGAGAACATTTTAAAATGCATACTTATAAGCCGTACTTATCAGCATTTGCCACAACTGACTTTAATTATCGTAACAACCCAGTATCTCCTGACTTCACGGTACATAAAATTTTACATTATAGTGCACGGTTTTTAGATTAATATCTAAATTTAAGATAATTATCTGCTGTAAGCACATCAGAGACTAACAACGTACCGACGTAGAGGGCGGTGCTGTTGTGAAGAGGGTCGAATGGACATCGCGCCACCCCACTCTCAATTTCCACCACACTGTAATCTCCCGCCTACGTACATACCAAGCTAACTGAATTGAATCTGACGTCCATAATTTTAACCGAAAACAAGATCGTCACGCCTTGCAGAAGGCTAAGTACTGAGCGCGGGTAGCCACAGTTGCTTTCACGGGCAGTAATAAAGTGGCACAACCTAGCGAATAACATTGTGACATTGCGTGAATCAGCGGAACCAACTGGTTCAAGCAATATCATGCACGTTTCCTGTGTGATCTTGACCTTTGACCTATGACCTTGATATTCAACACGCTTTTACAGGTTATCAAGGTACATGTTTACGCAAAATTTCATCAAATTAAGTGCTGCAGTTCATGAGTTATCGAGCATGTTAGCACAGCGTGATGCTGAAACAATACTGCTGTCACTTCCGCGTGCAATAATAAAATAACAAAAAATTACTTCGCAAATAATAAAATTTATTAATTCAATGCTGACTTCTCACAATTAGATCCATGAGCAACATGGTTTTGGATACAATTATCCAGCTTATTTGGAATAAAAACAGCAGTCAGTTGGCACACAAACACAGAAACGACAAAAAGGCTACAAGTTATGCATTAGAGATTATATGTTGCAGAAAGTGATGTCTACTCGAAATCTAGATACTAGAACTTTACGACTGCCTTTCAATGGAATTTGTCAACATAAACAATATAGATAGAAAAATGTCAAAGCTGCTTCAAATACTGCTCCGGCGTTCTGTAACTGATTACTATACGATATGAAGACAGGATCATAATAACGAATGATTTGCACTGGAAAACTGGAAAGCTGCCAGTTTAGTCTAAATAAAGACAATTGGGCGTGTGATTCTGACAGTTTTTAAACATTTTTTTTCAAACAATCATGTTTAACCTCTATTAGTAATGTGGCCAGCATATTAAAGCCTTCTTTATTGTACGTGGCACATAGATTCACCTTTTACTTACTTACTTTATAAGTTACAGAGCCAGACGAACAAAACTGCAACAGCAATAACGATGCACGCCAAAAACCCTGGCAGGGATCATCTCCAAAAACACCAAAACTTAATATCCACTTTCTTCGACTTGCTGCGCATTTGCTGCACAACATGTTGTACAACGAACTGTACAAGAAATCCACGATAAATTAAAGTAGTGGAGTATTGGCTGTGGGCAAAACTTGCCTCGTCGGGTTTATAGGTCCGACAGCGAGGTCGATATGCGTTAGTGCCACAGACGAGATAAAAGCCGTCCTGACGTCGTGCGATCACTCGAATGTAGTTCTGACATTCTTCCTATACACCACGTCAAATGACGCTTTGAAGTTTTAGCAACATTTTAAACATAGGCCTAATATGTTCTACAAATGGTTTAAAAAAATCAAAAGTTACACATGCGGTGTACTGAGCGCAATAGCGAATAGCAGTATAGCACAGCAGCTCGATTTTGTTAAGCAGATTTTGCCGAGATAGAATTAGAAGTATTATATAGAACGTACGCATATTTTTGGCACAGGCAATCTTTAATCTGTTCACTTTTGCATATTATTAAAAGCGAAATATAATCGCAAAATTAAAAAAATTAAATATTCTGGCAAATCGAGAAACTTTTGTGGCACCATTTGCGCATGTGTGAATCGCAATCACGCGTTTCGTTTCAACATTTTTTGCACAAACGAGAGGCTTTCTATTTCTGTATTCGAGGCGAGACAAAATGAATATTTCTACAAAGCAATCGTGTCACCATAGTTTTAGTTTCGTCTATTCAGAGCTACTCACTGGAGTCTTCTGGCGCTGAAGACACCGTTGAATGTCGTCATCGCTGGCAAACCAAGTCAGCCTCTGCAACAATAACAACATCATTACTCACTGAACGCTGTTATATCAAGTAGCACTTATAGTGAACTTTGGTACAGTTCATTTTTCTTGACCCTTCTCAGTCCTCACCAACTCGTGGACTCAAGACAATCCGACGCACAGTAAAGAATAAAATTACAACGCGACCTCACAGACCCACATATACAGTTCAGTATGTGAACAGTTGCTTGAGCCATCACACGTTGGGTTCTAATCTTTATGCAGATTCAACTGAAACATGGTCTGCAACGAAAATGCAATAGTCTGCATTTCATAAATTTCAGTAGACTTGAAATTTATTAGCGCAGCATGCTAGTTTGACCCCATCTAGAACAGAATTTGACTCTATACCAGGTTGACTTGAATGTTAGGCTACAATAAACTATAACATTAAAAGTTACAAGAAATTTGAGCAAAGCTCACGAGACGCGCGAAAGCCTATAGCATTTCCAGTTCAGTAGTTATAGTTTCGAAAATTGCATATCACTTGGACTCGGCCCATCGGGACCCTAATACACATCAGCC
>Ga0209454_1003869_pt1 | contig 10948 bp, 7 predicted proteins | sample WorMetHERISLAND1_2_FD_187400 | JGI IMG/M metagenome (GOLD analysis project Ga0209454, IMG submission 187400) | Marine gutless worms symbiont microbial communities from Max Planck institute for Marine Microbiology, Germany - Olavius geniculatus... | ecosystem: Host-associated > Annelida >...
CTACAAGGTAGTGTAGCGACATAATAGGTGTGGTGTGCATGCCGCTGACTAGCGAAGTTCTTCCAAAGTCTACTGGTAAAAAATGGTGAAAATTGGTCAATATTTAGCGAAGATATGGAAAAAGTACAATAGGCCTAGCTTACTTTTTGGCCCACCCTGTATATAGGCCTACCGTCAACATGGACGATTTTTTGCCAGACACTTAAAATTTTTGTTGCTAGCTTTAGCGTAGGCCTTATGCTACTATTAACGTCTACTAGAAAGAAAAATGTTGGCCCAGTGCTGACATAAAGTGCAGCCGTCCGCCTGACGATCGACTTTGTAAACCTAGAATTAGCATAGTTAGGGCCTAGTTCATCTCCTGCACGCGTCTCTAGCTGTGCTCGAGTTATATGGGCGTCCGTACACGGCAGACAGACAGACAAACATACAGACGGACAAGACACGTATTTCGGCCTATAAAGCGAAGTACCGAACACACGAATGCATTAAGCCAACTATAGGCATGACGAATAGGCTTACCGGCATTACAACATGTGGCATAATCAACTTTTTGAGTAATTAGCATGTGACAATGATAATTATCTTAACTGCCTATCCAAACAGAATCGTTAAGCTTGAGTAACCGTCACATGCTAGGAACATTATGTTATTACGCGTTGCCCTATTCAAGCGCGTAGCATATGGCTAATAAGAAGTCCTGGCCGAGTCCGTCCGCCCAGAGGTCAGATAGAAGACGATACCTGTCAATCATTGAAATCCGTAAAGAAAATTTTGCTCCCACCGACATGATTACTTGACAAGATTGGAGACAGCGCTAATTAAAAGGAGTCATAGAAATTACAACCATACATAAACGAGAGACAGAGAAGTTGCAAAAACATGTTGCCAAAAAGTTTGCAAAACGGTTGCATCCAGGGTGGTCTGAAAAAGTACTAGGGGCCAGGCCCGTCGACAGAGCGGTAGCACTAATTGCTGAATCGGCGCCGATAGAGCATACTAATTAGTAATTACTGATAGAGTAACAGTAATCAATGAATTGTCTAGCTTTATAGGTTGTTGATGCAGCTTATTCAGTTAACTTATAAAATTATTGTGCTCCATCGGCGCCGATTCAGCAATTATAGTGCTACCCGAGAGAGTGGGGTAGGGAGTAATTAAGCTACCCCGGGCCCCGCGACGTTTGAGGGCCCCGCCGTCGGCCAGAAATATAATGTACGCCAGAATGTACCATTTTGAAAAAAAATTCCAAAAATTTTCTTCAAGAGGGGCTCAGTGAAAACGTTTGGGAGCCCCCGGGCTAGAATGTTTCTCCGGGCCCCGCTATGCCCGCTGTAGCTCTCGACGGGCCTGATAGGGGCCTAAGCCATAACCGAATAACCGAATGGATCGATCAAAATATTTTATCGTGAGAGCCATAAATGGTTTATCTGAGCACCAGATGATCAGTTATAACTAGGCGCCCTAGGTATTAATTAACTCGAATCATTATTATACACCGGTGCTAACGTGTTTTACTTGCGTCTGCATCTTAAAATATTCTGCAGAAGCGCGTTCAGAGCGACGTAACTGAAATGAACTGAATTAACTCACACGCTTCAGTTTGTGACGAACTGACCAATGTGCGAGCAGGGCGATCGAGCCCACTGGTCATTGGTTGACGCGTGCGTGCGTGTAGTCACCGACGCCGTCAGACGGTGCCTACTGTAATGCATTACTGCTTGCCCTTGCCCAGCGGACAGTTCGTCGAAAACTGAACCACGTCAGTTCAGTTCAGTTACGTCGCTTTGTATGCGCTTCAAAAATTAGGCCCAAGCTGCCATTGGCACCTACCGTTTAACAAAATATTTAAATACTACAACACACACACACACATGCGATCAATGACACATAAAATAACAGAGTTGTTCATACACGCACAAAGAATTCTACACGACTTAGTACATATTTATACCTCGAACAGTGCTTCACAGCAGAATGGCCAATGTTTTCTCACAGTCACACGATTTTATTACGACTCTCATAGCGTCTAGGCCGCTTTTATCAATCAATATAAGCCGTATAGCCTCCTCTAGCCTATAGGCCACATAGGTGGTCATATGACTGTGACGAACATGGACCACAAGCCTGGAAATTCCGATATTCTAACTATAGTAGCTATAGGCTTTGCAGAAATATACGCAGCCAGAGATTAGCGATGGGCAATGATCCGCGTTTCGGTTCAAGTACTCATCAACGTTACGAGTTCTAGCTGACTTACAGGTTAATTCCGATTTCTGACAAGTGATCACTGTAACGTCGCAGTTAATATCAACTAAAGCATTGTTTTAGACGAATCGTTGCAATAGGCTCAAGCACGCAATAGGTTTTGCCCCTCGTCTGCCTGTCAATTTTAGACGTCTGTTTAATTTACAGTAGCATAATTAAATCTGTATGACGCAGACGGAGAAAGGCGTAGACACAAATTAAACTTGACGTACCCCTCGAGGGCCGTCTTTTCCCTCCCCTTCCCACTCGATTCTTTCTCTCGTATTATATCCTATTTCCCATCCCCACTCATCCCCCAAAAATGCAGCTAGTATAGGAAGCGAGTGCTGCAAGCTTCACCGCACACTTCAGAGCATAGTCGCAGCCACAACATATTATCAGCTCTCAAAGTGAAAACGCATCTGATGACAACATGCTAGTCGTTTATGTGCAATGCAAATGACAATGAAACTGTGCTTTAGAGGTAGGCGATATGGTTAAAAACGAATCCAATTTTATTTTTAGTGATGTGCCAATCTTGGATTCTGGGAGGTGAGTTAATGTCCCCCTGTGCCTCCTCCGGCTACGGCCATGCAGACGGACAAACGAACGGGCAATAAGTGTAATGTGGCTATGGCATAGCAAATGACATATAATAAAAAATGTAAAAGACAGTACTGGACACTTTGACATAAGACAAAGATGTTACAAAAAACACATCTATCAGCTGCATGCTAGCTTACACTGTGATGTGAAAACAAGTGCAATTTTGCCTGGTATATTATAATCAACAGCGGTGTCATGCATTGAAGAAGAAAAAGTGAGCGAGTGAGTAGGGTTTTACGTCCCGCTCGACACACAATATGTCATTTTGGGGACGGCCTTTCCAGGTAATGCACAAACACATAACAACAGAAAAAGTTTTTAAAAGGAGGGGGGACAGGACAGTAATATCTTGGCTGTGTAAGAGGCCAGACTAATGACCGAAAGGTCCCCGGATCGACTCGGGCCCAGAGCACTGCTGGGTAACGACGACCTTGGGTAAGTGGTTCACACACATGTGCAACTGCTCATCAAGCAGTATAATTTGGTACCGGCCAAAGGGTGGTGACGCTCTGCGGCTGGGAAAGTAACCGACGATAGGTCTGGCGTCGCACTGGCCATGCATCACGGACTAGGTGGTTTATCCACATATGGGCTCAGTGGCCATGGAAAAAGTGATGAGCACCCCCACCTACACCCCGGAGAGACATGGCACGCTTTACCTTTTACTTTACCCCCAACGTGATGCCACTGATAAGCAAGATATCACGCAATAGTATCTATGACACATGCAACCGTTTCGGCAACAGTACAATTATAATGAAACGCGATAACGATCTCGCAAAAACAGGATACTGTGCAGACATCTGCCAAGCTGACCTGATGCGCTCAACAACAAGAAGCGATCATAGATCTTAACTACCGCCATAAATAGTGCTGACAAGTGACTTTATACAACTGCTACATGTATCCTCTAAAGAAGCTTGAATCCACATCTGTCTTTAGCAGTCCTCAATCTGAATGCCAAAATCTGAGGATTGGTTAGTATTTGGGTCATCCTTCACCCCTACGCATAATTTCATCAAAAATGGCCATAAATGCAGCTCATTGTCAGTTAATGCATGTATTGTAAAACTTCAAATGGAAGCCCGAAGTAAATGCCGGGTCCCAGATACAAGCCAGGTCAAAGATACAGGCCGGTATTACTAGGATACCAGTATATGTGATGTACTAGAGTATTCTGAATCTTTTTCAACATACGGTAAAGTACAGCCAAGCCCCGGGAGTAAGGTAACTCGTAGGCACAAAACAGCACCAAAATTTATCGATTGTAACTTGAAGGTGGATTATCAAATTTTAATAATTTTTGGTATGAGTATTCCTGATACAACTGGGTATCAAATGACCACTTATGATCCCACCTCACAGAAGGCCTGTTTCTGCAGTACCTGCGGAAAACAGAACACATGAAATAAGCGCCAAAATGAACAAAAACATCAAAAACATCTGTGACATTATCGATAGTAACTTGGATAGGGATAATAAGATTTTTTATAATTTTTGGTACAAATATTTGAAACAAAACTGGGGATCAAATGGCCATTCACCTCATTGAACGTCTGTTTCTGCACTACATGGGGAAAGCACAGAACAAGTGAAATGTGCATAATAATGAACAGAAAACATCAATAAATTTCATCTTTCGAGATATGTGGCCCCAAACAGCCCTGACCTCAATCCATTCGACAGTGTCTGGGGTGAGTGAGTTTACCCAACACTGTTAAGGAAGTCGATAAACTCAAGAAGCGACTGGTTAAAGTCTGGAGCAAAACACTGTCGACACTGAGCTCAATGAACGGAAAATGCACCTGCATGCCTGCATTCATGCAAATGGCTAATATTTCAGATATTTACTGACAGCAGTTGCACAACTGGACAATTAGATAAAATGTTAGCCAAAGTGCTAAAAATTTAGACAAGAAGGTGCTGTGTTATTTTAAACAAACAATCATACTGCACTGAAGAAAAATGTAATATTTCATTTACTCTGCTTTCCCCAGGTAGTGCAGAAACAGACGTTTGGTGAGGTGGGAACATAAATGGTCATTTGATGGCCAGTTGTGTCTGGAAGATTTGTACAAAAATTATTAAAATGTGATATTCAATCTTCCAGTTACGATTGATAAATTTCGGTGTGTTTTTCATGCCTCACAGTGTAATAGAGGCCGAGGCTTCTATTGCGAGTTTTACAATAGCTCATATAATGGAAAGAATCATGGGCGATGACCCAATATTTACAAAAGACTCTGGATCAACCTAACCACTCACTTCCTCCTTGCGCCGTGGCCAACACCTCCACAATATCTCTTCAAATTCCGTTTATAACTTCCCAAATAGACTAGCTAACAATCAAACTGGAATCGAGCCAAGTAAACAAATGAGCAAATGGACCGACGTGCTTACATAACTTTGACCAAACTGCATTCAGCCAAGGTAATCAATAATGAAATACTCATCCATTGGCAGATAACTGATACCACAAATAATACAAAATGCTCACTTTCACAGAAATACTAAAATGGCAGATGTTTAGATATAAAAACTACCGGATGCTCAAATAATAAACTACTCAGTATTCAGCTTTTGATTTTTTGCTCAACTAACCAAATCATCCACACAGTTATTCCAGGTCAGCCAGAGCCCCACAAAATGTAGCCTTTTGGAAATTGCTGAAACAGAAATTTCTGTGGACAAAAATCAATCACAGAGAAACTCTGTCAACAAACTGCTACATAAACGACAAAAACAATAACTAGCAGTAAATAAAAGATCAGTCAAGAATAATTGGCAACGGTTTTCCATCTGCCGTCTTGCGGTCCGTGCCATGGAAAAGATCGTACTCACGTCGAACAAATGCAAACAGTAGATCGGTGATAAACAGGACCTGAGCCGTCGAAATCACCAAAGTTATTGCGAAGTAAAAGTTTGCATTAGCACTGCCAGCATAGATCCATAAGTACCATAGAACCGGTGCCATGACAACACCGACGCAGTACATTATTGTCGACAGAAACACGTTGCGAGTGTAGGCCGACAGGTGGCGCCACATAGGCAGCAGCGATAAATAGAATGCGGTGTCGACGAGTGAAGGATATGACCTACAAATAGTACAAAATACAACGGATTTCACTTAAACAACAGCGGCAATGGCTTGAAACAGAAGTTCTCAACAAGTTCAAAGTAATTTGATGTAATATGGAATTGCTGTCGCCAGTTCACGCAACTGCCCAATGTTTCTGTCCATCAATTTGTACTTGCATGTTTTGGCTGGGAGTTTGACCCCAAAATATCCCCTTCATCCAGGGGCAGGGACATATGTCACTTAACCCCCAAATCGAAAACCTGTAAATCCATCCAATGGTTTCAGCAAGGTGCATAAACAGGACAGACGACAAACAGGCAGAGAGATGACGGACCACGCTATGTAGATATATGTAGCAGCACGCAAAATTGCTTGCACTGCAGATGACAGACAGTTTAAACTTCAAACATAAAAAGAACATTATGCTCTGCACTTTAGTGGGTAACCAAAAATCTTGTGTTGAAAAAACAGCTAACGATGTTTCCTTTTAACAGCAGGATCTGTGCCACACAGCGATTTACTGTACAAATAAGTCTGTGTCATAGTATTGCTGCTATCAGTGGCATCGTAATGGGGGGGGCAATATCCCCTCAAATTTTAGTCTGTCGTAAAATTATCTTCTTGTACAAAAATTTCCTTCCGAAATTGCAAAATTTGTGGGTGGAAATGCCCCATTTTGGGAAAGTGAGCGTTCCTTTTCTGAAACTGTGCTCCATCCAAGGCAAAAATTTTTACTTTTAAGCACCAATAATCCATCTGTCTGAAAATTGCAACGTCCTGCCCCATTACGTTTTTAAACTATGTGCCACTGACTACTGGTAATTAAGTATGGTGAAAAACAGACAACTGATGTGAGACTGACTGGAAAATGGCTGAGAAAGCGAGCAAGCTGTATGCAAGAAAGAGCGGATGCTTCCGAAGCCGGATTGTGAGCGGGGCGACGTAGACGAACGCGTGGATCTGGAACACGTAGACAAAGAATGTCCGGAAATGGTCGAAAACCTCTGTGAAAAAGTACCAGAAAAGCCCAACATTGGGCGCCAGGTCCGAGACACTCAGGAGAAACCCGTAGGTGGATCGGAGAAATTCCCACGATGTGTTCTCGACATAGCTTGAAGCAAAGAGCAGCAACGCTAAAGCCGAGGAGAAGCAGATCAGAGTCTGGATGATGGAGAACACCGCCATGTAGGATGGAAGGTTTGGATCGCGAAGTTCACGTTCAGCCAGGAACAGCATCGCGGGGACTATCAGCATTACGGGGTACATCTTCTCATATGCAGCAAGTGCAATGAACAGGCACATCAGCAACCTGTTGCCTGTACAATAAACATGAATATAAGATAATGGCTGCGGCAATAAAATGCAATCCCCTGCAAAATAATTTTGTATCACAAGAAATGTAAGGCATTCTAACACCAAATCTGCAAGGTAGTGTCAAGTATGGTGCGGTGCGATATTACGATATTGCAACTTGTCTGCAGAGTGTGCCAACAAAAGAATTTTTAAAATATGGTCAATAATAGCCAAAAATATGGACAAAAGTATAAAATGGCATGTTTTTGTGGCCCACAGTGTTGAATTATCCCCAGGCCAGTAAAACTAAGAAATAAGAGCCCTACTACGTCATTATTTATATCACAATAACATGAAACTTTGGCCTTATTCCCAGTTATTGTTTAAGACAACAGTATAGATATTTTGGTACATAACCAACCACTAGGTCAACTCAGCCTTCCATCCCTCTGGGGTATATAAAGCAATTACCAATCTGCTTGGCTGTGGGGTTAACATGAGGTGCATTCACCTGTGTTGGGTGGCAGGTAGTACTGTGTGTAATCCGATATGGCAGGTGATGCTACCTAGCTCTGACATAGGTTCCCATAAAAACGCAGAAAACTTTTGAACTTTTTTTAACCAATCAAAGTTCAAAGAGAAATGATATCGTACAGAATATGAATATAGCAATCCACCTCGTAAAAGAAAGAGAAGCGCTAGGGCCAGAATGAAGTTATGGAACACGGCTGTGCTCATTGCGACACACGTGGCAATCGTCAGCGGATTGAGTGCATAGCAGGCTGCCACGTGCACAGGACATAGGGACAACAATTCCTCCGTCAACTTCAACTTGCCAGAGCTGCTGTGATATCTGCAACATAATTCACCGCAAAACCAGGGTTAGATTTTTGACAGCAAAGAAACCTGTTTCTGCCATTCAAGAGTTTCTAATGAATTAAATATGCAATAAATACTAAAATCTCAGTCCACACATAATCATAGAATGCTGGAAGAGACACAACTTGTAGCTGTTGAGTGTTGAATGCAAGACAGTAATAAACAGAGTATTAAACATTTCTGCTATCCAGAGCTGAAACTCAAACAATTTTTATAAAAATTAATGATTGGCTTCATGCAGAGCCACTCTGTACCTACTGTTTACATCAAGTAGCTGATTTGTCACATCTGGTATAACATAACTGTGGCTTATTCAATGGATGTGCCACAAATGGTTGTTGGCTAAAGTAAGATTCAAGTGAGAGTTATAAACAGGTAATAAACAGGGTTAGGGACAGGGAACGCAGCTGGTGACTCTAAGATTAAAATACCTCTAGATATGGCAGCGAGTACTGAAGTGGCACTGCAATTGGCACAGAGCAGCTCTGCATGCAGTACTTGCCTCTATACAGTATAAACTGTCTCAAAAAGAGATCCCAATGTTATCAATTTTAACTTACCAGTATTATCGGATTTTAAGAACTTTTCGCACAAATATCACTCACATTCATGGCCATTAAATGACCACAAAAAATATCATCTCACCTAAAGTATGCTTCTGCATTACCACTAGATTATAATCCTCCTCCAAGTTACAATCCACAATATCAGGGAAAGAGTGTTGAATCATTCTGTTGTATACATACCGTTGCTCTTCTTCTTCTTGGTGCTGCAGCAAGTATCGACGTGTTTCCACAGCAACAAGACTCAGCACTACTGCGGTCATTAGGTCCACCATAAGCAGTAGTATCCACATATTGCTCTGACCCAGCAGATCATCCACACAGTCCACCATCCGCAGCATCAGTGGCGTCTCATGGTAAACGTCTCCATTATATGGACCTACAGACCACCATGCTCATACAATTTACCACAAAGCTCAAAATTTTCAGATTTGTTTCTCATGTGAATTCAATAGTTTGCTTCACTGAAAAAATTGAAAATTCACATACTCCCCATCATTAAGGGCATAGAATATGTGATAAAAGTACAGAACTTAAATATGCTGTCTAAAAAGTTAAAAATAAAATAGTGAAGTAAAATATGTAACAAAAGTACAAAACATAAATATGCTGTCTAACTGTACAAAATAAACATCTTTTGAAACATACGAGGAAGATGTGAATAAAGAAATGTGGCACGTTGGTGATTCAAGTCATTTTCAAACAGAATCGTATAAAATACTAGCACTACAAAGTTAGCGGTTTACTTCCGACAGCACAGCTTACTTGACAGTTTACGTTTTCTTCAGTTTGCCAACATATTTGGTTGCAATTTTCACATGGTTAAAAAAATATCTGCATGGCAAAACATTTTTTCTGGTACTATGCACCTATATAGGTAGCCATACTAGATACACTCTGTGATTATCCGTGCTGGATTCTCAGCCGTACATTTCTGTTGGCGTCTAAGTAAATCATCTGCAATGACGTCACAGCCTAGCATGCAAGCACTGGCCGCCTAAGCAGATGACTAGGCAAGATGGTGGTCATTTTAGTGTCACATCGTTATTAAAATCGTTTATTGTGACAATAGTAGACGTCGTACAGCAGCTGATGATGAATCAACAGCTTGAGTTACATTCACTGAACAGGTTGGAATGTTGTTTTTGTTTGAAATGTTCTGACCCACTGCCCGCCTGTTTACTGGCCGGACCGGAACTATGCTGTGTTTGACACAGCTTAGAACTAATTAAATATGCAACTATATCAGCTGAACGTAGAAAGTTCTAAGTGAAATCGTACCAACTCCGGCGCGCCGTAGAGCCAAACCTTCCGTCACTCGTTTCCACGATGTCAGCGGAGTGACCAACTCCGGGCGTTCGGACAGCCACTGGGCCAGACCGTGCGAGCGAAACAGCCACACTCTCAACGCGGCCGCTACCACGAGCACGATCGGCAACGATAGACTCATTTCTAGCAAACAATCAACACAAATTCGAAGAGCTGTACAAAGATAGACGATTTGTCTGTCTAAAGTGGTTTCTTCTACTTTTAAATGTCAAATTTAGCCAGCAAAAACTCGAAAAAGTAAACAAACCGGCACGAACGTAAACAATGAAAATCTATAAATAAGTAAACTAACATTTGCGGGATTTATGGACAAATGTACAACCTTAAATTGTTTGCAACGTAAAGTTGATGCACTATTTGCATATTTGCTGTTTAGTTTGCTACCTCACTGTTATCTTTTTACTCAGCTAGACGCATTACATTACACTGTTCTGTAAGCCTCATAGAAGAACAACACGTTGGTGTGATGCTCTATAGTTGAAATAGTTCTGGGACCTACGGTGTAGCTTGCCGACTAGCAAAACGGATTTAAATCATCATCCTTAATTTGAGTTGTCAGCTGTAAAAAAACATGGAATATCAGTTAAACGAGGCAAGATAATGACTTAGGTTGCTATTGATCACTGATAAAATATCACATACACACTTTCACTCGGTACTGAAATCGCTGACCTTACACAGCGCACTACTGCATAGGCTTATGGCGTTAAGGGAAATTAAACGTTTTAGTGATAATCAACCCAATGTCAGCAGCAGAAACGTAGCCTACGAATGATAATCTCATTTTTTTAAATAATAATCATCATCTTTATTTGAAATCAGACCACAAGGGTCCATTAAATAATTGCAGCATCTCATGTGTTTTCTGCTCTTTCGTAAAATCTTTGCCTAATTCTTTCTAACGTTAATTAAGCAAAATAAACACAGCCTAATGCAGCTGTTGTCCAGTAAT
>Ga0209454_1003871_pt1 | contig 10947 bp, 8 predicted proteins | sample WorMetHERISLAND1_2_FD_187400 | JGI IMG/M metagenome (GOLD analysis project Ga0209454, IMG submission 187400) | Marine gutless worms symbiont microbial communities from Max Planck institute for Marine Microbiology, Germany - Olavius geniculatus... | ecosystem: Host-associated > Annelida >...
TTAAGTTTTAAACGTCGTTTTTAGGCCTATCACATCATGACTTTTGTCATATTTTTACTAGTTACTAGATTTTAGGCAGTCACACATTCCAATTTTTTTGCTGTTATGCTGTTGTTCAATTGACGTGCTTGTTTCTGCAACATTTGTACATAGTCTTGTGGACTTTTTTTAACTCTTATATTTACTGTATGTTAGGCCTAAATTGTGCACATGCTTGCGTTCTGTCAAGTTGATGTATTAAACGAATATGATGATGATTATGCTATCGCTCGTTATTGCTCGCAACGCGCAATGCAATTATATTATGATGCGGCCGTTCTATAAGCCGCATTACGTGTCTGGTCTGTTCGTTCGTCTTTCTTGTCTGACTGTTTTTCTGTCTGTCTGTCTCGTAAGGGTCCTAACTCGAAAAAAACGCAAAGAAAACAACATAAACGCGAACGTTTCCGGGGGAAAGGTAACCATTGTACCGATTTTTAGTACAAAGGGTCAAAGTTTAAAACCGCAAGACATCAAAAATCGCACATACACCGTGGTCCATAAAAACGTGCCACTTTTATTTTTTACGTTTTTATGGACCACGGTGTAAAAACGCACAAGCTTACATCGCCAAGTTGTGTCTGTGTTTACGCATTCTCGTACTGTGCATTCTGCGAACCGCGCGAACCGTTGCTGTTTTATGCCCCGTCTACATGATCAAGCAAACATCGAACAGACGTCGAGCAAACGCCCAGCAAACATCAAGCAAGCATCGAGCAAATATGAAGCATGCATAAAGCATGCCAAACATCGAGCAGACATCGAGCAAACATCGAGCTGGCTCGTTCAGCTAACATATAGCCAGCTCGTCGACCAGCTCGTCGAGCTAGCTTGATTCTGTAAACGGGGTATTAGCCAGCATCAGACAACAGAAATCCAGTGTTCGAGTGCGGACTAAACGCTGCGTTTTTACCCGCGCTATGCAAGTGCACGAGCGGATTATTACAAGAAGCAAAGGGGACAAAATGGCATTTCGTTAGGAGGCATCATAGCATATCGTGGTTGTTGTTTTAGGTGGTCGATCGCGGCATTTTGTTTCACCCGGGCTCGTATTGTCGTGACATGTGGAACGTGCTTGACGCTGTTGCCGTCATCTGCGCTCTGTTCGCCATCGCCTTCATGTACGTACACTTCAGTGATCTTCGCAGTTCTTCCTAATTTCACCCGCCATTCCTCGTCCTTATTCTTTATAGAATCACGGCTTCAACTGCGGAAATATTTTATTTAGTCATACAAAAGTCAGTCACCCTTCATTAATTCCGCCGCCCAAAATCAACACTCAGCGTGCTGTGTTCACTAATGCAATTGCGTATGTGTCACTTGACGTTACTACGAGGAAAATTTCAGCGTCCGGCACTGCGCCTCACGTTGAACTTTGCTCAAAATTTGTAGTTTTTTACTTCCGCCAAGGAGGTAATGTTTTTGCCAGATTTTGTTTGTTTGTCTGTCTGTCTGTGTGTTTGTGTGTTAGCAAGATAACTCAAAAAGTTATGGACGGATCTTTCTGAAATTTTGAGGGTATGTCGGGAATGGCACAAACTACCAGCGATTCAATTTTGGGGGGTGGTTCGGAAGGAATCCTGGATTCTGGATCACTGAAATTTTCGTCACCATTGCTTACAATGGGGCATAAGGGAAACCGCTGCAAAACTGAGGATGGTGCTGCCATCTAGCGAACAACATTGCCAAGGAAGTATGTGGGCTCTGACTGCTTTCTAGTTTAATTTTATTTTAGTATTTTTATATATTTATATATTTGTTGTTGTTGTTTTATATGTATTTGGTCTGTTTTTAAGTTATTTTATTTTTGGTTTTATTTTATTTTTAGTTATTTTATAGTTTTGACAGCTGCAGTCTTAGCGGCACTGGCACTGGTGATGGCACTGCTGCAGGTAGACGTTCCCCAGAGTGTCGACATTTTTGTAGTTTATTTTTCAACTTTAATTTTAACTTGTATTTTGATTGTATTTATTATTATTATTTGAATTTATTTTTACTGAATTGTTCATCAATTTTTATTTTATTATCAAAGTGTCAAAGAAGTGTTTAATCTACTATTTTGTAACAAACGTTATTTGGCGGAGATATGAACTCTCACGAGCTGTTTCTAGTTGTTTTTGCGATAAGACAGATTATAGTTAACATTATCATCATCATTCGTATTGGCATATCATTATCATTATTAGCACCACGAGTAGGCATAAGTAATTGTCAGCTCAAAAAGTCCAGTTTTGAGGGACGCCGCATAATATGTCAGAACTGAGCCGACACATTATTAGCCGACCGTATACTTAATTAACGGTCGAGCTATTGGCATGGTTGTCGTCCGTTTGTTTGTCGGTCTGTAACGGATGTATTGTGACTAAGCTTTAAGTCGTATGAAAAAACTTTTTACGGGAATAATTAGTTTTGTGTGCTAAACTTAGGCATGCAAAATTAGAGCGATCTAGTCAAGAGAAACATTTTCAAATTCGGGGTTGAATTTAGGAGTAGGAAAAATGTGCGTTTTTCAACGGAAAACTGGCCATATCTCGGAAACGGTGAGAGATTCGGCCTAAATTACTATTAATCACTAATAGGAAGTGGCATACGCTCTTTCAGATAAAATGAAAATCATCGACCTTAAATGACGTTAAAGGTCAATAATGCAACAGGAACTGTATGGCTGTAGCGTGTCTTTCCTAGCGACAGCTGAGCTTTTTTGTCTAGTTATTATTATCGACATAAACGAAGCAGCATCAGCAGCAGTCGCAGCAGCAGCCATATCTGCACTGCGTTTAAAAAACGTCACCCCTTTTGTCATATATCTTTGGCAGGTGTCACCCGATTCGTCTACTTTTTGGCAGAAACATATACCTGAGGAAATTTGAAACAACCAAGATATTTGCAGCCCACCGCAGATCTCGTTTTATATGTTCGCACTGTACCGTGTAAAAATTAGCTTTGCGTCAGAATGCACACTTCGACGTCAGCTCTTCTGGAGCATCTACTTACTGAACCAGAATCTGGCAATTTTTTTCGAAAACCTTCCTAAATTTGTAACAGTCTTATCTTCATCAGGGAATTTACAAGTTAGTTATTTAGTTTTAAAATTTTTGGAATTATATGAATTTTATATCATAATGTGATCGATCCTCAGCGGGGCGACTGCTGTGTGGCCTGATCTGAAGCAGCATGTCACAGACCATTGGCGTGCACGGCTGCGTGAGAACTGTAGTTGGACAACGGTTCAAGCATTTGCGTTGATATCAAGTAAGTGAGTGAGTCTGTAGGGTTTAACGTCCTCCGCGACACAGTATAGGTCATTTCGGGGACAACCTTTGCAGGCAAAATTGCACATACACACAATAACTGAACAAAAAGTTTAACCTTTACAGAAAGTTAAACCTTTATAACAGTCTATTTACGTGTTACTGTACGTAAATGTCACTTCATAGTTATCTTATGTGACATTAGAGTTTTATATAGAGAACTTTTATTTATCACTGTATTGTATGCCCTTAAAATCGTTGCCAGTTTTTACAAGTTTAAGTACGAACATATAAAACCAGATGTATTGGGTCGTGTATAATGTGCTTATTTCAAATTTTCTAGCGTGTGTCTCTGCCAAAAATTAGCAAAATTGGATGACATCAGACGAAGTTGGCGCAAATATAAAAAGGATGACGTTTTTTGAAATACAGTGTATGTCAGCTTCACAGCAAGTAGCCAATGACGACGCTGCTAAGTAGGGCGACCAGCAAGATCACGTGACCACCGGGTGATGACGTCATCGTAGGAGCAGAGTTGCAGTGATCATGGTCGCAGACGCACGTGTTGGAGTACATAGATAAGTATGTGGAGTTTCTGCAATCGTCGACATAGCGAAAATCCTTACGATAGCCACACTCGCGATATATTGTCGTCGAACCTAAAATGAAAAATACGAAGTTACCCGCTGAAAAGTCACATATTTTTAGTCAAACACATTCGTAGCATTATTAGCTCACCTGCAAACAACAGTTTTTGGCGGGCTTCTATATTGCTGGCGTTTTTTGGTTTTTTTTTCTACGAGATCTCCGAATTCCGCTGGCCGATCTGCGCGAAACTTTTGCACATGGCGGGAAGTGCGTTCGATTTTATAATTACGGTTCAAAATTTAGAGGGAGGGGGCTTTTTAAAAATAGCGGCTAAAACATGCACAATTTTGCTCTATTTAGGATTACTTTAAACTTCGACGGCGAATAACTTCGGTAAAGATAAAGATAATTATGTAAAATCAAACAAATACTTGATTGACAGCGTTTCCTTCCGCGTTCGGCGAAAACGTCTTGTGAACTTTGGTCTACTAACTACGGAGATCTAGAGGTAGAAACATATCCACCCATATCGACTTTTTCGGAAGACCAATCGACACTGCCACTGCGCGTTATACGTATGCTAATGCGTTTGATTTTGAGCCAAGCGACTTTGCAAATAGAGAAATTTCAACCCCGGAGTTTTCCCCAATTACTAGTTTTACTTTGTGCTTGTGGTTGTATGAGTGCTGTTTTTATCCCTCTTGATAAAGCTACTGAGAATGTGTATTTACGATTTTATATATACATCTTTATTCATCGAAGAAACGATAGATTAATACACACATACATACAATTAACAACAAGAAAAGAAAAATAAATAAATAAACACACATGCGTAATAATAATAGTACTAACAATAGCCACTATTTGACATTGGTGCCATAATCTACAAAGCTGCCCCCGCAGGTGGCATATTTAACATCAAACGTCTTAACGCGATTAGACCACAGTGTACGTTTATGATTAATATTTAACATTGTCCTACTGTCATATTGTACCGTATTTGGCTATGCGTTGTGTATATATCTGTCCTGCCTGTCTGTCTAGGCCTATCTTTGTCTGATATTTTGTCGAATTAAAGTGATCATAAATCGTAGGCCTGTAGCGCACCTTCGGTTTCGATATGTATTTTGAGGCAGACTTCGCCCTCACAGGTGATAGGAGTCGGTTCGTCGCAACATAGACATAAGTAGCATCTGACAGCTTCCGATGACAGGATGAACACGGCCAGCATCGTCGTCAGCAGCAGCAGCAGTGACTTCATCATGTCCATCTTAACACACACGATTATTACACACATTGCTCAGTCATAACTAACGTAGTCTTGAAAAATAACTGAATACTGAAATTTATTGTGGCGTAGTATACTGGTCGTCATGCGTGTTAATTTTTCGATGGGTCCAAATCCCGATGCAATTCGTCGCTTAAAGTTCACCGAATCAAATCGTTATACACGAAATATAAATTATGGTTTCGACTGTCGATATCGTGTTCTGTTCCAAAGATATTTCGAAATATGCCTTAGGGCAGAACATAGAAGAAGATATCTGGAATGGATCGAGATATCAAAAAATGAAATTCCACGTGATAACTGCGATTCTTACTACGTTGGGCGAAAATATTTAGGTGAACTTTGGTCTACGAACAAAAACGTTCTGTTGTCTCATTTCAACCCACCGTAAGTCGACATTGCACGTTCTGCGTATGCTGATACATTTGAGTTTGTGCCACGTGAGTTTGCTACGAGGGGAATTTCAACCCGGTAAACTTCTCTCCCAATCAGACTTACGCCGCTCTACCCCAAATTTCTAGTTGCTTATATGCAAGGTCGACCAAAACTACGTGTAGATAACATAAGTACAAAACCGGACCAGACGTTTGATTTTTTACTCACTTTGGTGAAGGCGAAATAAGAAAGCCGAAGTTGCTTGAGTTAAACTGAAGAGCGTGTTCACAACTATAAGCCTGTATTCTAGCATAGGCCTACTTGTTACACTGAAGGTTTGTACTATAGAGACGCGTTAGGAGCATCCAAGGCCGTCGTAATAAATGTTTAATAAATAAATAAATAAATGCAAAGTCATTCGTTCTATTTAAGTTCGCAGGGCAGGCGGCGCATGACGATTTTTGCGAGGCCGTTCTGTAGTATCTTGACTATTGACACGGCCGCCGTGGAATGTAATATTGCTAAGACTAGACGCATGGCGGCCCGTGACCCAAATACAACTAATTATCAAATCATCGATTTGAACCTGTGCCGTCGAAAAAGTTATATGATCAGATCGGCAAAATATTAGTGGCTATTGCGAGTGTTATGATTCAGTGTAACAGATTCACACAATAAATACAATGTGTTGTGCAGATTTACTTATTTAGGAGACGGACATTTCGCCCATTCGATCTCATCACCATCACTCAGATATTTATGGGCGGACTGCTAGACATTTTTTCATATGCGGCCGTAATCTTACCGGCGTAAGCGCCGGTACCAAATTATACTGCTTGGTGACAGAGGCACATGTGTGTGAGTGACTGAACAACTTGCCCAGGGTTGTTACCTGGCATCGGAGCAGCCGAGAGTCGAACCAGCAACCTCGCTACTGATAGTCTGACGCGCTAACGTTAGACTACAAAGCCACACACGTTTCCCCTTTAATTGGTGATGAGATTCCCCTCGAACGCAGGGCATGAAAAAAGGTACCCCATAAAATGTCCTTATTTTACCGCTATTGGCTCGTATAGCGTGAAAACGGTTACAGATAAGCGCGCACACACATGCTGCTTATCATAACAAACACGGGCGACAAGCTTCATAAGATTATCAACATCGATGACCTTGATCGACCTTGAACTTTCGTAAAAGGGGGTTTTAGTGATTTTTTTGCGATTTTGGGCTACGACGCACATTTTAATAATAAATTGCGCCAGAAATGGCTGGAGATAGACTAAGACGACCTGCATAAAAAAATTTTGGCATTAAACGTAGATTTTAACGCTGCAAGTTCCGATCACCTAGGTTCATGGAGGCCGGCGCACGCGGGCGTCAAAGAAGAGTACCCCTAAAATGGTTATTTTATTGCTATTGGCTCGTGTAGCATGAAAAGGGTTGGAGATAGGCACAAACATGCTGTCTATTGTAACAAGCAATGGTGTCGAGCTTTTAAGTGGTATTAACATCGCGGACCTTGGATGACCTTGAACACCCAAAATGGAGGTTTTAGTGTTTTTTGCGATTTTCGGTTGCGAGGCACATATAAAGAGTTAATTGCGACGAAATGGCTGGAAACAATCTGCGAACAGGAACTGCCAAAGCTGTCGCGCGTCTCGTGAGCTTTGCTCAAATGTTTTGTTTTTAGCGGCAGCGGTGCAGGGAAGAATCTAAACACGATGAAAGCGCTGCGAGTTCTGCGTGTGCTGCGACCGCTGAAGACGATCAACCGAGTGCCTAAGCTAAAAGTAACATCCTACATTCACGTGCGTTTGTTTATTTTCGCAGGGGACAGCGACACATAATGGCTGGTAGAAGAAAAGCGAGGAAAATAAGTAAGAAAATTTAAAGGTTCATTTAGGGCTTGGTCATAGTGTGCAGTAATGTTGCACCTGAAAGAAAAAAAATCAGTTAAGGCGAATACTCAAAATTGCGGAAGCTAAAATATTAGTTTACCTCAGACAAACTGGAAGGCTATTCCATATCTTTTTAATTTCGGGACTGTAGTCACATAGCAATAAGTAAGTAAGTAAGTAAATGATTTACAAAGCGCCAAAGTCTCAGAAAGAATCAGGACGCATACTCATGTAAAAAACTTTTTTGTTTACCTTTACGCTATGCTATTTAATCGTGTAGCTGGCGGTGCAGTGTTTATAAGCGACTTTCAAATTTTTAACTGGTTTTGGGTCACGTGACTTAGTTTTGCATATTTGTTTATATGCAGGCGGTATTTGACTGCGTGGTTAATTCGCTCAAGAACGTCCTGAACATCATGATCGTTTATATTCTGTTTCACTTCATCTTCGCCGTCATTGCCGTCCAGCTGTTTAAAGGCCGCTTTTTCTACTGCAACGACGACTCCAAGGACACTGAGGAAGAATGCCGGTTAGCAACATCGTTGTAATTATCATTATTATTTAAATTACATCGGGGAGTTAAGATGCCAAAGCGTCTATTCTGGCAAATTACCCGCTACTGCACAGTATGTAGAAGAAGAAACATGTTTAGCCTCCTTGCCTGCATTTACATGCAGGAGAAAAGCAACACTTCTAGTCGGCACAGCTCATTTTTTACACCTGTAAAACTAAGTCGAAAACTAACAACTAAAAAAGAACATTGCAGTTATGTATGATGATAATTAATAACAACTCACTACTGCTGTAAGCGACATGATAATAGACTAAACTATACGTTTTACTTATAGATGAAAATTGTCATTAACTAAACAAATATTCTTGCCAAAAAATAACATTTTTGCTTGGTGTGAATGCGGCTCTGCTAAGCTTGCAAACTTAGAGTTGCTTCTGTTCGGTCGAATGACAATGATAGTGCATGAGGGCTGTTGGTTGTTTTGTTTAGCGGCGACTTTTTCGAGTACAAGAATCCACGAAAGCCTCCCGTGGTGAGGGAACGAAAGTGGGAGAAATGGGAGTTCAGTTACGACAACGTGCCGTCTGCGATGCTCACACTGTTTGCCGTCCAGACCGGTGAAGGTTGGCCAGCGTAAGTACACTGTACTATAATTTACATTCTGCGTTCAGAATAATTAGACTGCTGATAACCAACCAAGGTCGTAACAGATGTTCGTCGTCTTTGTACGTTTTAATTTGAATTTGATAAACGACACGTTTGTTAATTGAAGGCTAAATAATTAGCATGTGTAGTGTTTCTACTACAAAAGTTTTTTGAGAACTCGCAAAATTCTGATGATCTCGGAAATTCGGTTTGAAGAGGTTTTTAAAAGTGCATTTCGTATGCTAAGTTACTCAACTAGGTATATTAATTAGTCATTGTTTGTTTTTAGCGTATAACCGTATATAACATATAAAATGGCTACTTGTGAATAAATTGAAAATACGCAATTTTTATTATTAAATTAGGTCACAGAGACACAGACGTACATCATGTGGATGTTTCATAGGCCAAGCGGTGAAGATAAGTATTTTTACGTAGGCTGTAAACAACACGAACGTCGCTGAACTGTTACGAGTCTTCATACAATGAAACGGCGGTATCAACAGCTTACGTTGCTTATGTTAATAATAACTATTGTTTAGAACAGTCTACCAGTGTCTAGCGTAAATTTTAATACTTTTAAAGCTTTTAAACGATCACCTCAGAGGGCAAACTTGTTTGATTTTAGACGGTTTTAAAACAGATGATTATGTCAGTATAATTTTTGTTTTTTTTTACGGTAGGCATCACGTAAGTAGTTAATCCCTGTGATAACGTGCAGTCTTGACCAAGTGTAGTAAGTGATGTTGTGTTTGTTTGCAAACGAATAAAATGAAACGAAATTCTTCAGTTTAGTCTGCAGCTGAGTGTTTGCGTTTGCGCTGTGCGCGCGTTGCAGCGTGTTGGCGCACTCCATGGATGCGACCATCGAGGACCACGGTCCACAGCCCGGCTACCGCATGGAGATGGCCATCTTCTATATCGTCTATTTCATCGTTTTTCCGTTCTTCTTCGTCAACATTTTCGTCGCCCTGATCATCATCACGTTCCAGGAACAGGGCGAGAACGAACTGGTCGACCACGAGCTAGATAAAAATCAGGTCCCGTTCACACTTTGCACACGTTAACTCGGCTTTCTGTTCCACCGGGTAGGTAAATCGAGTACTCGTTTGCCTAGCTGGGGTAAAGGTGGGCCGTGTTCACTTGTGTCCGGTAACAAGTAACACTGTGTAATCCCATACGGCAGGTGACGCTCCGTAGCTTTGAGGTGGGTTTCTCATGAACAGTTTAGCAAATTTTAACATCTTAAACAAAACTGGCCAAAACAAGAAATAATGGTCAAAGTAAATTGACCCTAAGTGACATCGCTGCTAGCGCGTTATTTTGGAGGAAAGAAGATATCACACCACTTTTTCTAAGATACTTTGACCTGTCGATTAAAATTGATAATTTGCCTACTTCCTTTTCTTAATGTTGTCCTTTGGGCAACCTCTTCAAACAATCTTCACAGAATAATTTTTCTGTCCTTTTCTGGATGATTTTTAAAATCCTGAGATTGCGTGATCCTAGCTTGGGTTTTTTTGATAAAGCACGGTAGTGCGTGACAGACAGGCAGACGGACGGACGCGCCGACCATGGCCAATACAGGGTTATGCTGACACCCTGCAAAAGTGACGCAAACATTAACATTTAGTAAACTAATACGCAGTTCTGTTGCGTGTTACAGAAGCAGTGCATAGACTACGCGATCAACGCGCAGCCGTCGTGTCGCTACATGCCCAAGAACCGGAACTCGTTCAAGTTTCGCGTCTGGCGACTCGTCGTCTCGTCGCCGTTCGAGTATTTCATTATGATTATGATCGCCATGAACACTATCATCCTTATGATGAAGGTTTGTCGCGACTAAAATATATAACGCTTACGTATTTTGCACATTTTGAGGAATATTTAAAGATGGACAAACACTGTGATCGAGGGTCTTGACTCTTGAGTTAGGAAAAGTAGCACAAACAGCGCAGTGATAAAAATGCCCAATATGAAGGCGACAGGATCTAACAGGTGCCCTCTTCCCATCCCACTAACGGCGTCTGAGACGAAGCCACGACCGACAACGGGTTTCGGTACATTTTGTCTTAGAAAAAACACTAGGCCTACTCATGATAAGAAATGCGATGTCTGTGTGACTGTGAACAAGAGTGTGAAATTAAATAGATGCACATGTCATCAGTCGTAATCTAATGTTGCTCGAAATGATTTTAATGATACACAAATGGTGTAATAACACACGCCAAGATACCTTATGGAGTCAAGTAAATGTCCAGCAGTATGCAAAACGGTTTCAGTCAGTTGGAAATAATAACGCGCCGTGACATGGGACAGGATTGGAACGAACACTTGTAGATAGAT
>Ga0209454_1003872_pt1 | contig 10946 bp, 7 predicted proteins | sample WorMetHERISLAND1_2_FD_187400 | JGI IMG/M metagenome (GOLD analysis project Ga0209454, IMG submission 187400) | Marine gutless worms symbiont microbial communities from Max Planck institute for Marine Microbiology, Germany - Olavius geniculatus... | ecosystem: Host-associated > Annelida >...
GTATAATTTGGTACCAGTCAAAGGGCGGTGATGCCCCGAGGCTGGGAAGGTAACCGTAGGTCTGGCGTCGCACTGGCCATGCGTCACGGACTCAAGTGGTTTATCCACCTACAGGCTCAACGGCCGTGAGTGGGAGATGAGCACCCCGCCTACACCCCACCTGGGGCATGGCTCCCTTTACCTTTAACCAGTTAACCACGCACATCCCTACCCAGTACTCTGTACACCAGTAGGAAAAAAAATTTGACATGGCATCCAAAAATAGACAGAGTGTTCGCACTGCTTTGAAGATAGTTTCACATGGTAAATAATACAAAACATGTAAGACACGAAAAGCACAACTAAAATCAAGTTCAAAAATCAAAATTACCGCACTGTTTAGATAATTATAATTTTTTATTGGTAAACTGATCACTAGGTAAGTGGCATTACTGAGTGAAAATGGTAACCTTTCAGCCAGAGCAGACTCTGGCCAGACTCCGCGAGTGACGGCGGTCTCCGGCACTGAGCTAATGACAGTAGATATGAGCTCTGAGTTCTCAGCAAGAGCTGCAGTGATGGCATCCAGCTCGGGCTGCAGAGGCTTCAGTCTGTGCTCCCAGACTGCGCTGGGACTCGCGTCCGGGTTGCCTTCAGTGATGACACTGTGAAGGGTTTGACATGCAAGCCACAGCTCCTGCGCCCGACGTGCCACCTTGTCAGCCTCAGCACGATCTGACAACAGACACATACTGCACTTATGCCATTCAGCACTATGTCTGCAGTGGTATAACTGTATGACTTCCAACCACCACGTCAGACTCTGCATGATCTGACAACAAACATAGCAGTGAATGCCGAGGTTTTACATCCTGCTCGATACATTACAGGACAAATCTTTCTTTCCAGGCAATCACTAGCACTGGTACCGAAAAGCCCAAATTCCATTATGCCGACTTTCACCAAAACTTCCCCGCGGGGAAAGTCGTGGACACAAACGGTGACAAATCATGAAACCATGAAGTTTCGGTGAAAGTCGCCGACACAAATCACGAAAGTCGTGGACACAAACCATCTCGACATGTCAAGATGTTTGCGACAAAGTCTGTGACAAGTCCACGACAAACCAGTTTGTGTTGCTGTAATGGAATTTAGCCCGTTACAATGCACGGGAAAAGTTGGTGACAAAGTCGGCGACAAAGTCTGCGGACTTTGTCGCGGACACAAATCACGAAAGTCCGCGACACAAATCATGAAAGTCGGCGACGTGATTTGTGTCGCAGACTTTCATGATTTGTGTCTGCGACTTTGTGGGGAACTTGTCCCGGACTTTGTCGCAAAATTGGTGTAATGGAATTTGGGCTAAAATGAGCACCAAAAAATCAAACAAACAAAAATACAACTAATGATAGTAAACTAAATAATAAAAGACAATAATCTAGGTTCATACAAATATACCACAATATTAACCAACAAAATATTCACACACAGGCAAATTAACTAAAAATACAAAACTAAAAGAATATAAAACTAAAAACCTGTCCAAGTGCAGAGACCTTTTACACCATCTGGTCAGAAAATGGATCAGATCTATTCTACAGCTCCTGGGACCCACACTAAGCTAACAGGCATAGAAACAACACCCACACAGTTATTAGCACATCAAATGAAGCTGATGACAAATATGACAGTTTCCGTGAATGGTTTGCCATCGACAAGTCATCACTAACAGCAAGGCCTATCACACAAAGATGTTTTCAGTTAATGCCTATACCTATATTAATGATTAAAACACTCAATCAAGACACTGAGTCAACAGACAAAGAGACAATTGCAGCAATGCAAAGACTAGCTACTGCAAGTGTAGCTGAAAAGTTGTGTAAAAAATTTCCACAATTAAGAGGCAAATTAAGCAACTATTCTGAAGTTTATTCAAGACTTTCGTGTAATCTGAAGCATTCAGCTCTGCGGACAGAAAAATAAATCATCATCAAAGTACCCGCAAGTGCTTTATCAATGCCAAGCATTCTGCCAGTCCAGCCAGCAACCCTTTGCTGTAGCGCCATGCGTTCTTTGTCAACCAGACCAGCAAGGCGCACGTCAAATGCCGTCTGCAGCTCGTGCTGCTGTACACGCAGAACTTCCTTCACGTGATCGCTGTGAGCAGCCGCCTGCCGAGCTAACTGACTGCGAATCTCCCGTTCTCTCTGGACTTCAGTCTCCTCCATCTGTGAGCGACCCAACAACAATATGCCCAAAAGGTTATAAAATCAGTGACGGGTGAAAAATTCACAGTAGTTAATCTGAATTGGCTATTTGAAATCAGTTACAATTAGAATTAACATGTTCCCCTCAATTAATTAGTAATTAATTGGATAATTAGAATTAAACGATACTAATTAATTAGAAAATAGTTCAGATCTAAGTAAAATTACTGTAATCCAGTCAACAAAGTAAATGACCTTCGTTGTCAACCAACTTATTCACACCCAATTAAAATTAGCTTGCCTGCAATTTGAATTATAATTATAAGAAGCTGTTGTTGACTAATAAATTAAACAACATTATGTATGTAGTAAAAACACTCAGTACCCATTGCTGTTTGAGCATGTCTAGTTCGGCTTGCATCTTCTGTCTCTCCTGCTTGAGTCGTTCATTGGCAAGCATCTGGTTCTCGTCTGCATGATGGCTAAGTGCTGCATTGAGCCGCTGCTGTTCAGCTGATCTATGCTTTGCCAGCAGCTTCTCCAGCTGTTCAATGCGTCGGTGTGCATGTGCTATCAGTGAGTTGAGTTCGTCCGGCGTCAGCTGCCCATCTTCAGCAGCAGAAAACACACAACCAATAAGCTGTGTACATTCACAAAAAACGTTTGTCCAGAGTGCAGAGTGGCAGTTCGCTCCCATAAACATGTTTCGCTGCAGAGCTTATCTGACGCAGCTCACAGTTAAGAGTCAAATCAAATTTTGGTTTTGTTTTTGGCCAAAATTGAATGCTTTTTTTGTTTTTCATTTCGACCAAAACTGAAGTGTCATTTTTGTTTTGTTTTTGGCTGAAAATGTGAAAGCCAGTTTCGATCAGTCTCTACTCACAGTCAAAGAAGTATGGAACGACCCGGATGCAGTTGCGACTTCCTAACTGATGACCACTGATGAGATGAGATGAGTAGAGCTGCTGGGCTATCACAACAATCTCTATTTACTGATTTTGTTGATGTTTCAGCAACTACTGTTGCCTTCTTCATAATTATTTCTGTCCACCACTAAATGTTGCCACAGCAAACAATTTGCGACAGATATGAAAGTTGGTAGAACACACATAACAATACAGATTCGTGGCATTTTTACTGCCACCATCAATCATCAATTTAGTGGTGATACTACGGTCTCCAGCAATAACGTTGCCCCATGTCTCAGTCAAAGTGGGCCAGACAGCATTGAACAACTCGGTGGGTCACATCAGATGAAATGAACTGAATCAGGCCAAATAATTCCTGCCAAACTGTCACGAAACTCTGGCATAAATATGCTGGCATCTACAGGTAAGCAAAGACCAAAAACTAGCAACTCCACAGAAATCACAACACTGTTTCAGAGATAATGGACTCCCACTCCCATCTGAGCAGCTTCTCCACCTCTACTCAGACCAAAATTTGGGAATGTTTCCCTGGGATTACAACATCAATGCTGTGGCACAACGGCTAAGACTCTAGGCCAAACATCCACGCAATTATAAATAATCCAACCTCTATAACATACCATCCAGCCGAGGAACAACCTTTACATCAGGCACAATGGACTCGAGCTCTTTGCGAAATCGCTCACGACCTTGTCTGACCTGACCCCGATACTCCATCACGACCTTCTCCTCCGACTTAGCTTTCTTCAGCTACAATATCATAAAACTGTAAGTAAGCGTCAGTTAAACCACGATGTGGAGTGAGGTAACTGAGCGTTTAACACGCTATTTCATGGCTGCTGACAGTCGGTAGCATAAGCTCACACTGTTGTTCGTTTGGTGGTCACGCTCGCCTGCACCCATGAAGTTAACAACAAACTATAACACTGCAAACAGTTGGCATAAACTGCAATGTGCAATACATCAGCATTATATAATATTAATTTTGTCAGAACGTACTGCAAAAACTAAGTCACACATTTAGAGTTAAATTAATACAACCTCTCATTTGCACATTAAAATCATAACTGAAAAAGTACCGTAAATCTGCACCACAAGCGTGTAAAGACAACAGAATTTACAGCAAAATTGGAGATACCTCAGAAACGGCGAGGTTCAAACCATAGCTCAGTTTACTGAGCTCATCTTCTGTTGGCAGCAGCATCTGATTCTTCTGTGTCGACTTCTTGGACTTGGCGTCTGCCACAGTCACGCGCAGCCGTTCTAGATCAGACCTGCATGCAGAACACATGCACATCATGCCACATGCATTGACACGATCAGCAGAAGTTGTGGAATAGCGAAAGAAAGCTGTAATTAATCACTAGTTTTCAGAAAGTCAAGTACTAATTTTCAATCAATAGCGACTCCAATTTGACTACAGTACTATTACAAACTAGAAAAGCAGTCATAGCCCGCAGGTACCTCCGCCAAGGCAAAGCTATTCGCCAGGTGGCGTCACCATCTTCGCTTTGCCAGCGGTTCCCTAATGCCCCCTTTAATGCAATGGTAACGAAAATTTCAAAGTGATCCAGAATCCAGGATTCCTGCCGGATCACGCCCAAAATTGAACCACTGGTAGTTTATGCCATGCCCGACATACCCTCAAAATTTCAGAAAGATCCGTCCATAATTTTTCGAGTTATCTTGCTCACACACAGGCAGACAGACAAACAGACAAACAAAGTCCAACAAAAACATAACCTCCTTGGCGGAGGTAAATACACAACTTAGCCTGGCCATCCCTCCATGGCATACACAATGAGACACCAGTAGGCACACTGCACAATGCACTAGCGTGACAACATGAAAAGATGTCTGGCCAAGGGCTAAGTAAACAGTTAAGCTGCATGGGCCTTGTATAAACGACACAATACAGTACCAGTCTGCAATTTAATGAAAATTAACTGCCAGCACACCCAGCATATTGAGCAGCCAGCCGAGTCAGCCATCAGCACAAGATTAGTATACTTTGCATATGCACTAGCGAAAAATTAGCCTACTTAGCATATTCAGCAGCTGAGTCAGCCATGAGCACAACGTCAGACTGCAGTGAACGTACGTCAGCTGTCAGCTTTTGATCTGCCGAGTGCCCAGACACCTGCAAGCAACAGTGTGCCAACAACAGTTCTTACCTTGCACTACAACTGTTGCATAACATAATGATAGTTCTTGTGTTGGCAAAAAAAGCTTAAAGTGCAGGCGGCATGAAAAAATATGTGTAGAATATAACACTAATTAATAACATGCTGATCAATTAAAATGAAAACGTCGCTTTGAAGCAATTATCAAAGAAATATGTCGTGCCAGCAAATCACAATAAGTGATGACATCACGTTCAGGATGCTTTTTTGACACACTGATATTCGCACTGAAAACATAGTAAATCTGTCGGTTTTATTCAGAATAATGTCGATTAATAGTACAAGTAATGACGCATAGGTGACATCAGAAATTACGTCACCATTTATCTGTTCACTATTAGAGGTGTGCAGTTTGTAAAATTAACAATGTGCTGGAATATAGTGGTTTTTAGTGGGCTAACTATTGATGAAAAATATGGCCTTTTTAAAACTATTTGGCCGTAAATTAAGCTGCATTTGACCTCAAGGCAATAAAGCTAGTTAGCAACCCTCCTGTACGCGATGTCACATTTCCAAAAATGGCCGAAGCCATGAAAAGGCAAAAGTGAGTTCTTTAAACCTTATTTTTAAGGTATTAAAATGTATTAGCAATGTGAAAATTAATGAATATTAAAAAATTAGCATTTAATTAATTCAATCAGTGCTTTATAACAGTTACGCAAAATGATGTGACTTGGACTTTAACACAATCATTAGACTGTATTCCATTGATTCTAAACACTCTGCCGAATCTGTCACTCAGTGGGGACATCAGACAGATGGAGGGTATGGCAAGCTGCAATTTTCCACCAAAAACTAAAGCACACATTAATGTGTTTCAGTCCAGAAGAAACGACAATGGGCGACTTCCCTTTTTAACTTAGACTTTCGCTAAGCCTAAACTACCTAAGCCTAAAATACCTACTTCAGTCAAAAACCGTGAAGTGATTTAGAAAATTTGGTCTAAGTAGGTACTTAGACCAAAGTTCAGGGTCAGCGAAAGTCTCAGCAGTTTGCTGAGTCCAAAAGTACCTACTTAGACCAAAGTTAAGCCGAACTAACCTGGCTAAAGTCAGTTTGATTTGCATATAAGAGATAGTTTTAGCATTTAGGTCTAAACTTTCGCTGAGCCTGTATCCACTTCAACTTTTGACTTTAGCTGAGCGAATAAATGGCGACTATTTACAATCCTATGCGTACGGATAATTTAGTAAATCAAAGCAGTCTGGCACCAAAAATACCGCAATGAATACGCAATGGTCTGGTACCGCAATGAATACGCAATGACATCAGATGTTGCATAATTACATTATTTGCGTGCGCGGCGCAATGAAATAAGCAAGTCCAAGCGTAAATGGTTGATTTATTTCCTTTTAGGTTTACCTGTTTTTCTGCCATTTTTAATCATTTTTGGTCTGAGTCAGTAGACTTAGACCAAAGTTTAGTTGAACTGTGGTCTAAGTACAGACTTTAGCATTCAGCTTTAGCTTTGGCTCAGCGAAAGTCTAAGTCAAAAAGTGAAGTCGCTCAATGTCAGCATACAAAACAATAAAGACGGAACAGTTCAACTTTCAGATGACACATAAGCTGATGTAGATGTCATCATGCTCATCAGGCACTGCCTATATGGTGGGGGCGGGGCAGATAACCCAAGCAATGAGAAATTTCACCAGGTTCTCACTGTCCTGAAGCACATCTGAGATGTCTATGGAGTCACCAAAGTAGGCCTACTGCTGGTGTCCTACTGCCCACTTTGGACAAAAAAGAAGTAAATGTTCAGCTGTCTCCTTTCCACTTCCACAGTTAGGACAGATTGAAAACATAATCTGTCTAACACGTAAGCCTCAGACAATAATACTTCACAGAATGCGATTCCCCATGTCATACACATTAGCAGCAGAGAAATGAAAGACAGCAACATAACAGCACTGAAAACATGAGCACAATGCAGTGATATGCACTAGAATTTAACACACCGGTAAAAAAAATTAGCACTGCCCCGAATGCAAGGTTAACAATAAACAGGTTTCCTGGACAAGATTTCATCTCACTGACAGCACGTTACCTCCAAGGCACGGCGAATCCACTCAGTGTGCTCTTGTACTGCTGCGGATGCTGATTTCAATGTAGCAATAGCAGCCGCTACTGAGCTCCGCAAGTCAGCACGTAACTTCTCCAAATGCGCTTCCAACTCTACGTATACACACACAGATCTATGCATTCCTGCCTGTGATAATGCTACCACATTAACAGTGCTTTGCAAAAACTACTGACAACAGATTTAGGCTGCATTCACGTAGACACGAGTACGAGTCTGACACTGTCCGGTTAAAGGGTAAACGTTGTGTATTTTAATGGCTGTACAGCAGCCTTTCACATACATATGTGTGCAGATTACCTGTAAACTTCACTCCTTCAAGTAATTTCTGTGTGGGTCATGTTTTTATCCAACATGTGCGAAGTAAACTACCCGTAAACAGCATAAATACAATTTATAAAAACTATGGCGCATATTTGATGTCAGAACTGACGTCATTGTAAAACTGTTCATCATTAAAGCTGTGTGGTTAGTAAAAATAGTAACTTTGTAGTGGAATATTGTTGTCTTATTCGCGAAGCAATTCCTTGATTCGATTTCAGTCAGTACGGCCGACAGGCATTGAGTTATGTTCTTGTACAAGTCAACACTCCACTCATATGACTAAAGCTTCTATGAGATGTAAGCCAAAACTTGGACTCGTACTCATACTTGTGTCTATGTGAATGCAGCCTTACTTGTACACCCTGCACAAGATAATGCCAATACCAATGCCAGCACTAATTTTAACAAAAAACAACAATACAAAGATAAGTTGTATAAAGCCACAATAAGTTACTGTACTGCAGCACCAATACCAATTCTTTATCATGTCACTGATGTCAGTAAGTCAATCTTCGTTGACATCACTAGTTTATAATAATTATCTCCGCCAAGGTGAATGTAGTGAACATTGGTGGAGATTAAGTAATTGCTTTATCTGTCTGCCTGTGTGTGAGTCTGCCTGTCCACATCAGTGAGTGACTCGTAATGCAGTGGCACCTGCATGACATCATAATAGCAATGATGTCATTCCACAGCTAAGCAGCAATGATCTACTGTTATTATTTCTCCTTCCCTTTCCTCTGTGGCGAAGCGGCCTTTCCCTTCTCCCTACCCTTTCCTTGAACTTACCCTTGACCAACCCCTGTTGCCATGGCAACGAAATATGAAACAAAATTGGACATAACTCGGCTTCTACAGGAGATATCTCCAAGACCTTTGCATCTAACAAGAGGTTTTTAGAGATGGGCTATTGGATAAAGCAAATCTAATTCCACCACAACCATTCCTTGTTGCCATGGCAATAAAATTTGAGAAATTGTGGTAGATCATGTGCTTGTCCTATTTTCAATATCTTTATCCATTCCGGAGATATTTGCCGGCAAAGTTTGAAGTTGTCCGAAATTGCGCTAAATTTTGCATGTTTTTGGCCCTTAAAAATTTTTTGGGTAGGCCCCTCAAAATTTTGGACTGCGATTATAAAAATGAACACACTTCTGACCACGGTGCCAAATTTTGTGACAATCAGCCAACAGCACTCGAAGATCTTGTGGCCAAAAAAATAAACGCCAGCAAAATATAAGTGCGCTCAGAAAACTATCATTTCTAGGTGGATTAAAAAATCTAAACATCAAACATAATGGAATCCCGAACCATCATTTAAAACATCACAGCTCAAAAAATTTGCAGTTCTCTCAACAACTACATAACATATACAAGTTGATCAACGACCGAATAATGTGTGTACCAGTATTCTCCATAGCTTCCTCTGTTTCTTGCACTTTCAAAGCTTGCTCCAGTTTTTCTTTCTCTCGCTGTTTCTTCTCCTTCCTCTCAATCTCCTCAATCTCAGCTGTACTAAGAACTAATGACTCCTCCTTCTTATCAGCCTGCTCCTTTCCTGTCGCTAATCAAAATTATCACAACAATGTTTTGTACAGCACTGGATAGCAATGCTTTGTTAATAAGAAAACTAGGCCCAAATAATGTAAAAAGCATAAATAATAAAATGTGCTACAGCTAGGCTACATCAATGAGCTAGTGAAGTGATCCTGATTCCCGCATACTGAAACACGAGTGCAGCATTATTTGCTGCATTGTAAAACTGAATTTATTTTTAAGTGAACGTCATTCTTAACTTTCACAAATTATCTATAGTCAACTGCTATAACAATTTATTCAATTAATTCCTCAAAATGCAAAATTTTAGATCAATCACGGGAAGCTTTATCCTGATGCAGCATACAACGTAAACATTTGTCAATATTTAGGATATCCTTGTCCTTGCAATTCCTAGAAAACCAAGTGACACTGACAGAACAGGCCTAAAGAGGCATAAAAACACTTACTGGTTGATTTCTGTAGAGTTTCATGCTGCCAACACACAACAAGTTCAGGGAATTCAACATAAATTCAGGTCGTTAAGTAACAAAATAAAAATCTTCACAATGCAGCAGCAAAATAATAACAAACTAAAATTTATTTATGCTTAATGAACAGTATATCGCAGTTTGTAAAGCAATGGAATGGTATAAATGTACAAAACATTAGTTTATACACTTGTTAACGGCAACATTTAAGGACTTGCACATCGAAAACAGCAAAAATTACAAGAGGCGATATTGCCCGCATCACACCGACTGTGTGTCAATGTGCTGCTGAATAATATCACCTTTTGTAATTTTTGCTGTTTTCGAAGTGCAAGTCCTTAAATGTTGCTGTTAACAAGTGTATAAACTAATGTTTTGTACATTTATATTTGCTGTTTTGTTACTAAAATACTGTTTTCCTACTCGTGATCAGTTACAAAGATATTGCGCTTCAGATTTTGTCTTACAATAGCTAAGCCGATTACAACTGTTACCGAGTTATAGCCAATTTTGTCCCAAATTTCGTTGGCATGGCAACGGGGGTCGGTCGGGGAAAAATGCAATTGGCAGCATTCGATGGCCCATCCCCGAAAACCCCCCTATAGGCGCAAAAATCTCGCAAAAATCTCTTACGCAAGCCAAGTTATAGCCAATTTTGTCCCAAATTTCGTTGCCATGGCAACCAGAGAGGGTCCGGGGTAAAATTAAATGACACCGTTAGATTCGCCATCCCCGAAAACCATACCATACCCTAGAACCAAAAATTACGACTCTGTCTTATACACAGCCAAAGTTATGACCGTTTAAAGAATTGCTTAATTTTCCCCATAGGCGCCATTGTAATTTTTGCGATTTTTGCGAATAAATACGTTAAATATTAATTTCAAATTTTTTAACCCCCAAAAGGCACATCCTTGCGCGAGTCCGCGTCGTTTGAGCCATCGCGCGCAAAAATCTGCCGAAGGGTCTGACCTGTAGATGAGTTTCTGAAAAAAAGGTATATGTACAGCTAGAAAAATTTTTGCGTATATTTCACCTATTTGCCGGGAAGCCCCCCTTGGAGGGATTTGCATAAAATTTTGCATGACGGGTCCCCTCGCCGACATAATCAATCCTGCCAAATTTTATCTTAATCGGGTCAGGGGTTTTGATTCTGTGGGGGGTCGAATTTTTGGCTTTCCCATAAGAAAGAGAAGTCGCCGTTAACACAGGGCTTGAAC
>Ga0209454_1003874_pt1 | contig 10943 bp, 11 predicted proteins | sample WorMetHERISLAND1_2_FD_187400 | JGI IMG/M metagenome (GOLD analysis project Ga0209454, IMG submission 187400) | Marine gutless worms symbiont microbial communities from Max Planck institute for Marine Microbiology, Germany - Olavius geniculatus... | ecosystem: Host-associated > Annelida >...
ACACAATATGACGTAACAATGACGTCACAAGGCACTACTGCGAATAAGTAAGTAAGCTTAACTATTTAATGCTACAAAATTGATATCTTTATGTGTTGCCTGTTCTCCGAGACCACTGTAGCTTTGACAGTGTTTGTTTTGCTAGGTAATGTGGTCACACAATAAAGGTGCGGTGAGCGGAAGAACTTCACGTTTACGCGCCATAAATTTCTGCTTGTAACAGTGAAAGAATGGTTAAAATCGGTGCTGAATTACCGAAGTTATCCCAAAAATAAAAGTGGGGGTCCGTTTTTTTTGGACCACCCTGTAGTGTGGCTCTTGAACTCATTGACAGATGAACTGAGAGGTCCAGCACGTGATTTTGACAGCTTCAAACATTTTTTCAGAAACAATCTTGTTCAGCTTTCACTGGTGCAAATAGAACATTTTTCATCTTTGTGTGCTTTGTAAATTTGTTTTTTACTCATTTAAGCCCAAATTCCATTACGCCGACTTTCATTGAAACTTTCCCATAGGAAAAGTTGCGGACACAAATCATGGAAGTCGCAGACAAAAATGATGACAAATTATGAAATCATGAAGTTTCGGCGAAAGTCGCCGACACAAATCATGAAAGTCGCGGTTGAGATGTTTGCGACAAAGTTCGTGACAAGTCCGCGACAAACCTGTTTGTGTCACTTTAATGGAATTTAGTCCATTACAATGCACGGAGAAAGTTGGTGACAAAGGACTTTTTTGCAGACACAAATCATGAAAGTCGGCGACATGATTTGTCTTGCGGACTTTCGTGATTTGTGTCCACGACAAATCGCGCACTTTGTTGCGGACTTTGTTGCAAAGTCGGCGTAATGGAATTTGGGTTTTACTTATTTACATTTCTGATGAGCTGCATTACAGACCTTGACCATTCGTTTATCTGTCCGTTTCCTACAGGCTTCTGGTTCGAAATTAAAAGTGAACTGTAGAAAAACTGAAAATGATGTAAACATTCCCCAGAGCAACCAATGTGCTGGTTTTAAGCTCTTAAGGTGATGACTTACTGATACTTGTGAGAAGTTGAGATCACTGAATGCCAAACCTCCAGAAATGCATATTTTATTTAAACATTGTGGAGCTAATTTATTGCATACAGTGTTAGCCAATTAAAAAGAAGTAAACTGTGCTGTATGTATGCATAGCTAATTGGATGGTTACATGATATGTTGTGTAGTAAAACGTGAAGTGCACTAAATTGCAAATGTGTGCGTTGTCTAGGGTGAGCTGCAAGGCTCGAAGCTGTATAACAAGTTGCTGGCAGATGCTCAGCATTACTACAAGACAACTGTCATCTCCTCGACGTTAGTGTTTATTCTGTTCTTGATCTTCACGATTTCATTGTTTTGAAGGTCCGCTACTCCGAAAGTCTACTACTCCCACTAAACCTAAGACTGACCTTAACCCTAACCCTAACCTTAACCCAAACGTTAGCACTGTGGTGCGTATCTGCACATTGGACTTTCTGAATAGCGTTCCTTCGGAATAATGGACCTTTGGAATAGTGGACCGGTACCATGTACACTGTAGTGGTAGTAGTGTAATCATAGTAGTGTGCGTTTGTTTTCTACTGTATTTTTAATTGATTTCATTAATTGCATCGATGTGATCAGTATCTAGCTGCTGTGATATTGTTAGGCAGCACTGCATATTGCTGAAACTAATAGTGACACAACAGATCTTATCGTAGCGTGGTCTGTCCGTTTGTTGGACAGAATGAAATACTGTTTGGCAGGGATAGTTGTGTGGCTGCAGGGTAACGTTGTGTTAGATAGAGGCTTTTGTGACCACATGTGAAGGAGTAATTTTGAGGGTTGGTTTATCTGGTTGGTGCTCGTCAATTCTGCTCTCTGTGTGAAATTGTACGCTAGTTTTGCTGGTCACTGCTACATTGACACAGTTGTTGTTGTAGTGGTTGTTGTTGTTGTTTGATTGTTCATGGGTGGTGCTGACAATTCTCCTCTGACAGTTGTAGTAGTTGTGGTAGTTACGATGTGATATGATAAGGATTTGCATTTGAAAACTGACAGAAAAACCGGTAGTTTTGTCTAGCACATAAACTAAAAAGAAGTGACATGTTATAAATGGAAACGAAATCAGAGAAACTTGATTAGAAGTACAGTTATAATGTAGAATATAATATAAAATGTAAAATACTCAAGAAACTGCCTGAGATCAGAAAAACTAAAGACAAAAGAAATAATGATGACTAAAGCTAGAAAGGAACTGATAAGAGAAAAAAGCAGTCAGCTAGTCTAGATGTCCATGAAGTCAGTTCGAAGTTGTAGACAGTTGTACTTAGTTGTTTGATGTTTAGGCGTGATGTTGACGATGCCGGTCTGATACTTCTGAAGAGTCTGCAGACAGTCAAGTTCAGTGTTGAAGAGATGAGACGACAGGAGAAAGACCTTGCACCTGCTGATGGTCTGTACTAGTAGAGGTAGTAGTAGTAGCAGCAGCAGTAGTAGTAGCAGCAGCAGTAGCAGTAGCAGTAGTAGTAGTAGTAGCAGTAGCAGTTGCAGCAGCAGCAGTAGTAGTAGCAGCAGTAGCAGTAGCAGCAGCAGCAGTAGCAGTAGCAGCAGTAGCAGTAGTAGCAGTAGCAGTAGCAGTAGCAGCAGTAGTAGTAGTAGCAGTAGTAGTAGCAGCAGCAGCAGCAGTAGCAGCAGTAGTAGTAGTAGTAGCAGCAGTAGCAGTAGTAGTAGCAGTAGCAGTAACAGCAGCAGTGGCAGCAGTAGTAGTAGCAGCAGCAGCAGCAGTATTAGTAGTAGTAGCAGCAACATATGTTTCTTATCTTTGCCAATGTGAACGAAGTGAACATTGGAGGAGATTTAAGAGATTGGTTGTTCTGTCCATCTGCGTGTCCATCGTTCTGTGTGCACGATGACTCATCATCTCCACGTGTCATACGCAACCGGCAGGAATGGTGGCGCCCTCCTGTGAAAACTTCTACATTTTACAGTAGTAATGTTTATATCACTTCACTTGGCGGAGATATGCACTCTCACAAGCGCCTTCTAGTTATTGTTGTTATTGTTGTAGTAATTGTTTATTTTGTTGTTGAGGCTTGGTGGTGTATCAATAGGGCGTCAGACTTAAGGGGATGTCAGATGATCGACAAACTCGGCTGATTTTATCTGCCGACAAAATCACCCAACAAAAATCTGTTGTGTGTCATGCAGAAATCGCCCGATTTTGTTGGCCAAGATAGAGCATGTTCTATCTTTGACGATTTTGTCGGTCGACTTTTTGTATATCGGACAACAAATTTTGTTTACGTTGCTATGGTGATCATTTACAATGGAAGATGAATACTTATTTTAGTTATTTAGTGTGTTTGTTATTTATTTTCGTTCATTAGATGCAGAAAAAAGTGATGCAAAAATTATTCTGCGATTTGCATTCTGCTGTTGTGCTAGCTGATGCCATACGAAGTAGCAGCCGAAAATATCGGCCGTGTGTCATGGTTCATCGATTTTGTTGGGCAACTAAACCATGCCCACAAAAGTCGACTGACTTTGTCGATCGTCTGACATCCACTTTACAGTCAAGTGGTTTTAGGTTTTACTTTATGTCGGGTTGCTATCACGTGGTTAACATTGGATGGGAGACTTGTCTCATACATTTAAATTATTACCCAGATTAACTTGACCTCTGGGGTGGGTAAATTGAGTGCTGGCCTTTCTGGTTGTGGCTAAGGCAGGGCACATTCACCTGTGGCAGGTGTGATCCCATATTGCAGGTGACACTCTGTTGCTTTGAGATGGGTTACCGTGAACAGCTATAGACAGACAGTCCACCAATTGAGGCTCAATTGACCAACCTCTACAGCTTCATCCCAAGCTTCCATTGGACAGATTCCATCTCCAATATGTCCCAATTGTGGAAGTGGAGAGGAAACAGCTAAACACCTGCTTCTCTTCTGCTGAAAGGGGGCAGCAGAATGGCAATCGTACTTTGGTGACTCCATCGACGTATCAGATGTGTTCCAGGATAGTGACATTCTAGTGGAATTCTTCGTCTCTTTGGGGCATCTTCCCTCTTCCCCAGATAGGCAGCGCCTGACGGGCTCACTATGACAACGACAACAAGCCATAGACGCATTTGATCTTTGTTTCAGACGATGCTTGGATCAACGTGAGTTCGGAGCAGCTTGATAAGATGTTGAGTCAGATGTCCGGTCGTCCCTCGGCTCAGTTGACAGACCTGCAGCAACTCAGCGATAACATGAGCTCTTTCATCAACAAAGTGTCTGGTCACGAGGGAGCCGAGATGCCAGGGTACGTATGTTGTTATTTGAAAAATATGCTTTATCGTGCATATTATCTAGGCAGTTGTTTAATAATCGGGTGGAACTAGCAAGAAGCAATGGCACTCTCCCGTGAACTTCTGTAGACTTCACAATAATATTGCACACAAACGAGATAGATTTACACAAATTCGATCGTGTGATAAAGATCGTAAAGCACCTTAGTTTTCACATTGGCTCCATCTCGGGCACGGGCATTTGTCAACACTTGGGCTTGATGTAAAAAGTGATAGGAAAACTGTAATGTATGAGCCTTTAAGTTTTGTGTTATTGAGCTGCTAATGTGTTGTTATCTTGTATTGTTCAGCGCTGATGATGAGATGCAATTTGATCCAAACAGCTTCATGCAGACAATGCAGAAAATGTTTGGTGAGTACTGAGTTATTACTGATGTACTCATTGGTGGCTTATTACAGCTGATGCAATTGTCAGTGGGCATTGTTTTAACATACTGCAAGTGTTCACTAGGTGGCAACACTGTATTACCAACTGCTGATCAGTCTCTCCGTCAATGGCATTTCCACGCTGTTTGGAGCTCAGTAGAATGACAACGAATTTACACAAAATTAGCTATAGCCGAAACAATACTGATTCTAAATAGTTTAACAGAATTTTGATGGTAGTTAAATATTCTTCACTAGTCATGAAAAATTTGAACTTTTTGAGTTTGCTTTCGCATTTATTTTATGAAGAGAAAATGTATGCTTCGCCCTCACATTCTACCAAACAAGGACTAATAGAGTTTAAGCACTGGTGTAGGAACTGGCGGATCAGGCAGATTAATGAACTAGCTAGGGTCTTAAGCTCCTGGGGACTTCCGAGCAGGGCGATGCAAAAATAAGGCAAGAAAACGATAAGAGAAATGACAGAATTGCACAGCGCACGCACAATTTTCCACAACAGGAGAGGTTATCTGAGAACAGAGAAAAGCATCAAAAGTCTTGGCGGCTCGGGCTTGTTGAGGCAGCTTACTCTTGCAGAGAGGGTCTTACTGCTGCCTGTCTCAAATTTTTGGGCTGACTTCTTGCAGCTAAGGGCCCCTAACTTACTGTTGAATTAGGACGCCTTAGAAACTTGCTATGCCATGTTACTTGTAGAGTTTGATGATGATGAGGGTGGATCGAGCTCGGATGAGATGGACGAGTACAAGTCAGATGATGAGCTTGGGGACATGTTCTGTTCACCACGCAGTGGCGGTGCCGGCAGTGCTCAGAAACACAAGAGACCAACACAACAACAACAGCAGCAGGCTAAGACTACGTCCTTGGCTCCGAGCAAACCTCATGCTAAGCCTCGATGCAAAGCTACCGCACTGGCTACTGCTATAACCAGTACAGAACCAACCAAACCTGCTGCTGTTGCTGCAACTGGTTCTAAGTTTCGGTTAAACAAGCCTCCTACAGTTGCTAGCAAGCCAGTAAAGTCGTCCATCATGAAGCCATTTAGTGCCAACAGTGTGGAGGAGCCCACGAGGTCTATAGAGGGATCGGAAGACGTCGGCAGTTTTCTCGGAATGAAAGAATACATGGACGCCATGGATCGAGAACTGGCCAGGACCACAGTCGGCAAAAGCTTCATTCGAGAAGGAGATGAGGTCTGGACTTTTACTTACTTTATAGACCACTTTATGGGTCGATTGGCCATCGGTACATTTGTTCAGTTGTCTGTCCATCAATCTGTCATATTCAGATGTCTAACTTGAAAACAATAAGGCACAAATAAACAAAATTTTTATGAATGTTTCCTACCGATGCTCAGAAGTTTAAAGGACAAGGTTAAAGTGCATCCACGGCTTTTCAGGCAGCTGCACTGACATCTTTGTTTTTGCTACTTTAATTTTAGTTATGTCTCACATCATTGTTATGCTGTCTTTCAGATAAACAACATTGAGGTCCAGTTAGCTAAGATTCCCACACATTATTCTAAGTATTTTTATGTATTAGGTACATGCGTGTTATGTGTGACTTGTTCTAAGTTGGTAACTTGCAGATTTCTCAAGTTTTTATTGAGTTTACTGATTAATCGAGTCACTTTTACAAAAGCTCTGTTACTTTACACTTATCAAGTTTAAAACACTTGACAGTTAGATAACATATAACATAAATGGTAACACGAGCAGAGCATTGTCAGTGGTGGGATATAAATAGAAACACGAGCGGAACGTTGTCATAGGTCCATTGCATTTGCTGCTGTGTTTATCAGGTTGTTGATGACGTCAGACCAAAGCCGCCGCCGAGACGTAAGAAACAGACATCGGCAGCACGGTCCCGCGGTACAGGCAGTACACAGGCTAGTGGCGGTGGTGATGACATTGATGATGAGGATGACGATTTCCGACCAGTGAATGTAGACATGAATGCCGTCAAGAACCTTCTGCAGTCCTATGAGGCTCAACAGGGCAACGCTGGCCCAACGTCCAACATACTCGGTGGCATGGGCCTGCGTCTACCCCCTCCCTCCCCTCCTGATGACATCTAGTAGTATTACACACTAGTACCATCACTAGGCATAAAAAACACACACCAAAATTTATCGATCATAACTTAAAGGTAGACTATCAGATTTTAATCATTTTTGGTACAACTATTCCTGATACAACTGACCTTCAAATGATTATTCAAGTTTCCACCTCGCTTAACGTATGCTTCTACACTACCTGGGGAAATCAAAGTACGTGAAATCGGCGTTAAAATGAACAAAAAACGCCAAAACTGTCCATGACATTATTGTTAGTAACTTGGAGAAGGATGATGATATTTTAATAGTTTTTGGTATGAACATTTTTGACACAGCTGGCCATCAAGTGGCCATTCAAATTCTTAGCTCACCTAATATCTGTTTCTGCGTTATCTGGAAAAGCAGAACAAATGCAACATAAGTTGAAATGAAGTCTAAAACATCAGTAAATTTTATCACTTCAGATATGTAGCCCCTATCAACCCTGATCACAGTCTATTTGACTGCAGTGTTATGAAGCAACAAATTTATGGGACACTGTTTTAAAATATCAATGAACTTGAAGCAACTGGTTAAAGTCTGAAGCAGAACATTATTAACACTGCTATCAACGAATGCATCTTCCTGTTTGTGTTTACACAAATGGCCGATATTTCAAATATTTACTGTCAGCAGTTGCACAACTGAACAGTTGGATAAACTGTCAGCTAAAGTGCTAGAAATTTGATCAAAATGTGCTAAATGTGTGTTATGTGAATCAGATAATGATATTGCATTGCATTGAATCTAAATGCAATATATTCATTGTTTTGTTTTCCCCAGATAGTGCAAAAACAGAAGTTCGGTGAGGCGGGAACATAAGCGGTCACTTGACGGCTACTTGTCTCTGGAATATTTGTACAAGAATTTATTAAAATCTGATAATCCATTTTCAAGTTACAATCGATAAATTTTGGTGTGTTTTTATGCCTCATAGTGTAGTAATAGTGGTAGTAGTAGTAGTGTTGTGAGGCATTGGCTAAATTCTCTGTCTTTATCTGTTAGCCTGGTTTTGTTAGACTTTTTCTAAGTGGGTTTGACTTCACCCCAGGGCTGCCAAGTGGCTTTCTACAAATGTAACTGTGGGGTTTGGAGAGTGCTGTAATCTCTCTCTCTTGTTCCAGGGTGTAATACTTTTAGTTATTTTTTTCCAATTTTTCTTGGTTTTTGCTAATGGAGTGGCATTTAATTGAACCCCTGGGTTTTCCCACTATTATGGGCTGGCATTGCCACAAAAATAGCATGATTCAGAAACAAGAAATGTTGGACAGTGCTAGTAGTGGTAATGTCAGTTGTGCGATAAACTGCATTATGTGTGGTAATGCACAATACTCTGTGAAGTTTTTTTGTTTTTACGGCATTGGAGAGATGATCTGATGACAATTTGAAGTTTGAAGTTACGCTAATTGATGCCTGATGCTTCATACTGGTGATGGTTTGATTTAATCATGCTGATTTCTTGCATTTGCAGCATTGCAGTGTGGTTGTTGTTGGTTGGGGTAGGCTCGGAAACAACTGATTTATTTTCATATGTTATTGATCCATATCTGTTTGTTAGCAGTGTAATTGATAAGCAAAAGAAATTAATAGGGCTGGTACCGAATAAAATTTGTGATTTTGTCATTATGTCAGTGATAATCTTTGAGCTTTGCATGCATGTGACAGTCAAACTTTTAGGAAGAAGATGGGGAAAATCAGTCCGACCACTCACTCACTGGTGTTTCTTTAACAACTATCACACTGCAAAGTTATCATTTCTAGTAGCTTGTCTTAGACTGAGACTGTTTGATTGAGTGCACTGCAGTGTAATTTTGTACGCAGCAGATAATATATTAGTTAATTGTTTATTTCTACTGTGAAGTCCGTGCTAGACTTGTCACAATTTTCTACTGCTACAAGTTTCTACTGCACGTGTCATGTGATTTGTTGTATGTCTTTGTGCCTGATGTATGTGGTGCATTGTGAGTCATTGTTTACTGGCAGTAGCTGAGAATGTTTGATTTGTGTAATATTGCTGTCCATTCCATTGTCATGTTTTCTTTAGCAGCAGATTTTGCTTTAAGTTGAACATTGTAGCACGGTACTTTATCACTTTGGTAGCTGTTTTTGTGAAATATTTTCTTTTAAAATGATATTAGAGGTTTTGTTGTGTTGGCTGATATTTGTGACTGTACAGTGACTAGCTGTTTGACAGCGTAGTCTTGTCAAGTTTATGATGTTTTGCATTTAGTTGTTACATCCAGGCCCGTAGTCAGACTTTTACAAAGTGGGGGAAAGATAGGGAACACTATACCTCCTTAGGTTGTTTTACTGCCCTCCATTAACTTTGCCAGGGAGCCCGGGAGAGCGCTGTTATCTCTATCAGTGAGGTCTTGCAAACATATTTTGTGCATTTTGAGCTTGAAAAGCGTATCCGGTTGTCACGTTTTTGGTTATTTTTATGCAACGTTTTCTGGTTTCAGCTCATGGTTATGGGCCTGCGTTTAATATAGTATATGTGTGCTTTAATGCTGCAAGTGCTTTGTGAGGTCAAAAATACTCAGGATGACCGTTTGCTGGAAAGCAGCCGGAGATGTGAGGTATTTGATTACAGGTCAGGGGGGTTGTCTCGAAGTTTTGTGCTGTGCAATTGTTTGTTGTTCTCTTCAGTTCTTACGTTTCGTAGCAGTACTGGCAGGGGCGTCCACTTTTTGTTGTCAGTTAGAAGCAGGATGCTTCTTGCCAAAAGTTGCAGGAAGTAAACTGGAGAAGTTACTTGACAAATCAAGAAAACACAGTCATTTGCTTGACTAAAAATGTGCCATACGATGCGTTTTTAGAGCCTGAAGTGCGATTGCAGCCATTCTTGAGAGTGAAGGGAGAAGGAAGAGGTAGGAGATGGGTTGGTGCTTCTTCGGGGAAGACTGCTGCCTGGCGCTGAGGGGTTGGATGCAGAAATTGTGGTTGGGAGGGTCAGTTTGAGGCCCGAATGGCCAAAAATCAAAGCCGAAGGCTAAGAGCGGGGTGGAATTCTTAGTGACTGGTGACTATCCACCAGCTAGAGGGTCTGGGTGTGACCGCAAGCGCTTTTTTGGTCATGTCAAAGCTCTGAAAACGATAGTTTTACTGCACAAATTTGCATATTTCTTGGGCTCTGGCACCCCTACACTCTTCCTGGCTACGCCTGTGGATGGAGCTCTCTGAGTACTAGTAGCTTTGTTTAAACACTGCATTTCATGATGCGTTGAATTACATTATCATATCATTGCTGTATTCCATTCTTCTGCTGTTGGTATAAACCTATGTAACATGCGTAGCGGCAGTGTCAGTGGATTTCAGAGTGCTATAGAGACTGCACTGCAGGTCGTCCTGTATGATGGATCATAATGCCGATGATGGTTGTGATTAGACAACGGCTGGCGTAGTCTATACATGGTGCTTATTAATGATGTGCGTCGAGAGTTGTGGGTTTTGTTCTACCGTTCATAGTAAGCTGACTGATGCCGTTTCCCGAGTGTGAGTTGCTATGTTCGGTCGACATTTTTTATTCTTTATTGACCCCAGCCATTGGTTGGTTTCATTGTATGGTTTCATGACGTGCTGTGGGTGGCCCGCCGGAAAGTTATGTTCTGATATCATTAGTAATCGTGTTGTTTGAGTTGGCTATCATTGAAGGAGACTAGAATTCAACAAAACACATTAAAACTAGACTCTCAAGCCATGCCCAGTGCTACTTTTATGTTTCTATGTCTTTTAGCCATCGGCTACCGTTTTTATTACGCGCGAAAGCAGCTACTGCTATAGCGATCGTTCGTTCGTAGCGCGTCTTAGCCATCGCAATTCCGTCTGTCCGTCCGTCTGTCTGTCACACGGGTGGATCAGGCAAAAACGGTGCGAGGTAGGATCTCCAAATCTTCACCATCGGCTGCCTGGAAGACTCTAGTTTCAGGAACCGTAAAGCTTTTTGGTAAACTCGAAGGGGGTCACCCCGAACGAGGTCGCTAAATGAGAGGGGTGGTGGTCAAAATTTGCGATTTTTGGCCAATAACTCGTTGTATCTCAGTAACGGTGCGAGATAAGGCCTAGGTTACTATTAATCACTAATATGAAATCGTATACTGGCTGTCGA
>Ga0209454_1003877_pt1 | contig 10940 bp, 6 predicted proteins | sample WorMetHERISLAND1_2_FD_187400 | JGI IMG/M metagenome (GOLD analysis project Ga0209454, IMG submission 187400) | Marine gutless worms symbiont microbial communities from Max Planck institute for Marine Microbiology, Germany - Olavius geniculatus... | ecosystem: Host-associated > Annelida >...
GTCTTCAATTTTGTTGCCATGGCAACAAAATTGAAGACAAAATGGGCTATACTTTGGCTTGTACAACAAATATCATCAAGATGCTTGCATGTGACGGAGGTGTGGGTTGAGGGTTTGACAATTAGATGACGTCAGTCAAAGTTTACCACAGCCAACCTTGATTTCCAGTTATAACGAGCAGCAGCATAGTAGGAGCAGCAGCAGTAGTAGACACATCCAACGTTCTGTACCTGACCGGAGGTATACTGCTCTGCCTTAAAAAGGTAAAAGGTAAAGATACGGATCCTGATAGCACTTTTTACGTTCGTCAGGTTCATTCCCCAACTTTTGGCAATAAAACAGCAAATATATATGTATTAAACTTAGCAGTTTACAATTGTGTGTAAGGACGATGCTAAAACATCAAAAATTGTTTGGGTAACCTTAGATGGGGCTATGCATATGGCGTCCTTACAAGCTGACTTTTGTTGGTAATCACTAAAATAGTCTAAAGCCTTCTTCATTTGATGTTATTTGTCGTATTAGGCCTGCCGAAAATGTTTCTGTTAGCGTATGGCTTAGCTAATGGTAGGCCTAACAAGGAAGCGCAAATATGACCCTGTGCCGACGCAATATTCAGCTAACTGTGCACTCATATATAGTATTCATAGTTCCCAGTGGTTTATAAACCTGGGGTTTAGGTGTTTCAGTGAACTGGGGCCTTTGCCCTGCAAAGGATCCAATGCTGAGCGGTACAAAAATAAAACAACCCATTTCAGAACTATCTGTTCAGTTCAACTCTCTGTAAAAGAAAAGACGTCTGCATATTTTTCTGCTGTCAAAGTTTTTATAGTTTGTTTGTCTGTTTGTTTATAGTTACAGTGTAACAGTTAGAATGTTGGACTTATAATCGCACAGTTGTTGCTCTCAAGTGGTTACTACTGCAGACTAAGTCTTCCTTTGTTCTAGGGTAGGTAAATTGAGTGCCATTGGACGACTTCACTTTTTGACAGACTTTCGCTGAGCCTATTTGCTGAGCCAAAGCTAAAGCTGAACGTTAAAGTCTGTACTTAGACCAAAGTTCAACCAAACGATTAAAAATCGTGGAAAACCGGTAAACCTAACAGGAAATGAATCAACCAGTTACGCTTGGACTTGCTTATTTAATTGCGCTGCATATGCAAATGACGTAATTATGTAATGTCTTACATCATTGTGTAGCCATTGTGGCGTTTATTTTTGGTACCAGACCGTTTTAGTTTACGAAACTATCCGTGTTAGTCACCATGTTTTTGCTCAGCGAAATCACTTTACTTTTTGACTTAAGTAGGTACTTAGACCGAAGTTTAGGCTCAGCAAAAGTCTGAGTCAAAAAGTGAAGTCGCCCATTCCATCTGGTTGAGGTTGTGGCATGGCACATTGACCTATGTCGCATGGATAAATGTTTAAAAACAGCTATGCAGCATGGTGCAATTCTTGTTGGCCTGTCATCATTTCAGAAGGAGCGCTGTCATCGAGAAACTCACAGTTAGTCGAGTACCATGAAGGCAAGCCGCTGTATCTATGCCCGAAGTGTCCAATGAAGTTCCGCAAGCCGTCGATTCTGAAGCGCCACATGCACGTCCATCGCACCTACACGTGTGCCGTCTGCAGCCAGACCTACGAGGACGTACAGAGTCTCAATGAACACAAGCGCATCCATGCCATTCTCAAGGACTATGCCTGCACGGAGTGCGGTATGCATTCCCGTATTGCTCCACACATTTCTAAATATAGTACCAGATATACGTAAGTTAGATAATACTCATATAATGTGCGTTTAATACGTTTGGCAACTCGGTGGGAAAACTTTTGAAAATCAGTGAAACGTGAATTTATTTTTCATTTGTATGTATAGGTTTCAGCATACTTTATGGTATATTATGTGATTATAACAGTGAACCATGTTCAAACGTTATGACTGGGATCGATGGTGAGTTTTGCCAGAGAACTGGTGCTGTATGCAGAGCTGAGCCAAGTTTTGGTTGTCACACTTGACAGGAGTGAGATCATGGGCAGATATAACACCCCAGACACTGCAGTAAGAGATAGATGAAATAAAACCCTGAAGCAAATGTGACATCTGCGTCATTTATGGTGTCATGATGAGTTGAACAGCAACTATTTTGAGTTCTATAGTCAAGGTACACAACTTTTTCATGAATGCCCCAGTGGTAGCAGACACAGAAACTCATGCTGTGTTTGCATGCATGATGGGAATTGTGATATGGAAAATAGAGACACCAAAACTATGAACGTCCAAAATGTTATTTGTCACTTTCATCCAAAATTATAATTTTCATTTAAATTCCATCCATCTGTTCAAGCTTATTTATTTTGCAAACCAACAGCTATTGATTTTCAAGTTTGAAAAAATGTGGCATTTTTCGATGTTGCAATAGATAGACTTGTTTAGTTGAAAAGTTGGAGTGCATTTAATGGCTGCGTTATTTTTGTACTGTGTAACCAGGATGTTAAGGGACATGAGATACGAAAATGTCATTTTTTGTCTGTGCACTCTAAATTTGCTGATTTATTTAAAATTTCATCCAGGTGTTTAATTTTCATCCATATTTCTTTTGTCCGTAATTGCGAATTTCATTTTTTCGGTCATCCCAAACTGCTAAACTTTGTGTGTATGTATCGCTAGGTATGAAGTTCCGGAAGCCATACGTACTGCGTCGTCACATGCTGATTCACACGGGGGAACGTCCGTTCACGTGTGAGGTCTGTGGGCACCAGTACACGCGGGCGCACCTGCTGAAGGAGCACATGAGGACACATTCGGGCGAGCGCCCATACATCTGTTCGGTCTGTGCCAAATCCTTCGTCTACTCGCCGGCGCTGAAGCGTCACATGATCACTCACACGGGAGAGAAGCGCTACACGTGCGTCGTCTGCAATCACAAGTTCGGCGACTGCGGCAACCTGACGAAGCACATGCGGACGCACACGGGCGAACGCCCGTTCACCTGCGAGATCTGTCGGAAGAGTTTCTCACAGTCGGACCATCTCAAGAAGCACCTACGTTGCCACCGCGGTGACCGGTGATTGAAGTCGCAACTTATAGACTCTGCAATGATGTAAAGGCGTGTACAGAGCAACGGAAAAGAACTGCACGGAACTGATATCTCAGTTCAGTTTGGTCACGTTGTACACATTTTATTGTACAAAGCAGACAAACTTAAGATCTAGGGCTGCAACAATCAGTGCAGTTTAATTCTTTACAGTTGCATTTCACTGTTGCATGGACTGTACAAAGCAAATAAACGTACATATCGGTTCGTTTCAGTTAATTCATTTCAAACTGAGTTTAGTGCAGTTCTGTTTGTGCACTCTGTACACACCTTTACTTTTTTTATTGACTTAGTCCAGCTTGACATATGTCAGTTTGTTCGTCATCATCATGTTAGTGCGTTGTCTTTTTCACACGCATGTGCTTCCATTTTGACTTTGGGCCTCTGCTTCTCTTGAAGTTCCTGAAATTGAAACTTGTCTTTAAATTAAAATAAGCAGATTTGTCCTTAAAATCCTGAAAATCTTGCAGATTTAAAAAGAATAACTGCCCAGTGTAAATAATGGCAAAGTCGTATATACGCTGCATGCAGTGGTGACCCTGTCGTTGTGAGCCTTCAAGTTGTTGTTCTCTCTCATTAATGAAATATGCATTTTATACGTTTTTTGAACAGTCAGTTTTTGTACACTTTTGTTGTCAACTAATGGGGCAGTGTCCTGAAAATGGCTGAATTTTGAGGGCTATTTGTTTTCTGAAAAATGCTGTTAAGTGGGAGACCTGTGCTATTGGAACTGCCACTTGCTGGGTTTATGGCTCCATACCTTGATGCTGATGGTCCAGGAACATTAGACCTGTAGAGAGTTTTGCTGGAACAACTGTTTACCAAAGGTCTATGGTCTACAAAGCATTGTCCGTTCTATTATTGCGATAGCTTTCGTCGTCTAGCATCACTACGGTTTTTGGCAGATGTATAAACTTTGCAATGCGTCAAAGACTTTAAAGTTCTGTCCCTATGGACACACCATACCTGCAGTTTGTTTTTAAGTTATGAAGGATTAAAGAGTTGAAAGATGTCAGTAAGTGTATGTGTTTTCCTGGAATCATGGATCACATAACTGTGGAACATTACCTGCCATATGGGATCACACAGTGTTACCTGCCACCTGACTCAGGTGAATGTGAATGTGCAATGCCTTAACACCAGGCAAGCAGGCCGGTGCTCGATCAACTAGCCCCGTAGGGATGGAAGGCTGAGTTGACCTGGGTGGCTGGTTGTATAGCGAGATGGGTTAGCTGACGGCAGGATTACCTAACTTATGCTGGTTTAATAAAAAAAGTTCTAGCAGTGGAGCAGTGTATGTTGTGTAGAGTATTTTGTTAGTTTTGTATGCCTGCTGAGTCCGTTTAAACATTTTTGTCCACTTTATTATCATCATCGTGTGACCAATTTGTAGTGCCCCCATTCATGAAATGACCCATAGATGCATTACGATGTCACTAGTTTAATATTGGATGTTTGGCCATACCATACTGTGAGACAGACTGATGTGGTAAGTCTGTTGTATTGTTTACTAGTGCTCGGATTGTCTATCTGTTTGCTTCCCGAGATGCCAGGCTAATTATTCATGCGATAAAATTTGGGGTAGCCCAACCCGTGTGATAACCATACATTAACATTACCCCAGACAGCCAGATGACATTACCCACTCTTGCAATGGCATGGAGCAGGTAAAAAGCAAGTGAACCAGTAACTGAATTATCTGCAAATTGATTCCATATATCTCGTTTTAGCTGTTTTTTGTGGACGTCATGGGTTGAACAACAGCCTGTTGCAGGCCAGATTTACCCACGGTGTTGTGACCTACGTCACTACGTCCTATGCATGAAATTTGGGATACAAAAATAATGACCACTCTGTAAGCCTAATCCTGAAACGGGATCCCGGGCTTACAAATTTCTCAATTTCGGATCTCGAGACCGCAATCGCTAGATACTGTGTCATTTTCAGTATTTGGCCATCAGTTCTGAGCACTAGTTGGGTGTCGTCTGTCTTCGTTGTTTTATGCCATAGAATGCTCATGTGATTTATGTACAGTGCTGATGTATACCATACATGCTGAGTTAGCATACTTTGTTATCAATCAATCAACTAGGGCTGTACCGAATATTCTATTAGTATTCTATTCAGTCCACATAGTAGGCTGGATAGTTTATTCATATTCGGCCAAATAGTAGTGCAAAAATAGACCAAATACGAATAATAAGCACAGTGCCGTCGCCACTAGTTGCTCCTGTATTTAGCCTCAAAGACAATTGCTGTCAGCCCGGCAGTCTCAGCAGCATAACACCCACATGATGCTTTAGGGCTTTTCCTCAGCCATTTAGTATATGCAGTGTCAAGAGTAAATAGCATGTCTTGTTAGTGTCAGTAATCTTTGTTAAGTGTCACTTATTTAACCTGGATACAATTAAGGTGACCGATAAGAAAAGTTTTCACTGTATACGTGAGCGATGAAACCAAGGCATTGTGTAATCTGTTTTAACTTGCATCAACTATTCGTATTCTACTTGTATTCGCCCGAATAATAAAATAAATTATTCTTATTCAGCCAAATAGTGAAATTTTTTATTTGGTACAGCCCTACACTCAATCATGTTTTTATTGGCATTGTGTAGTAGCAAAATAATAAATAAAGGTTATAGGTTGTGTAAAACTCATCGCAGAACTACGGAACGTCACATGCTATACGTGAACCCACATGTTGTGATCTGCCACCCGACAGGTAACTTATCCACTTTGACCCCAGCTAGACAGGTCTGCCACCCTACCGTTACACCCCCATACTTACCTACTACCTACTTATAGCATGAGTGTTGCTGTACTTAGTGTCTACAGGGTGGGCCAAAAACGTGACACTTTCCTTTTGTCCATATATTCACCAGTTATTGATCGATTTTCACAATTCTTTCACTGGCACACTCTGCAGACAATTTGCTATAACGTGATTATTACATATCCCACCACACCCTAAATGCGTCTCTACACTACCTTGTGAAATATCAATAAAATATGCGTACATATTGATAATAGAAAACAAACATTTTGGTAACATTTAAAAAACACTAAACACTAAACTATGTGGGTCAGACACATTCTAGTGTCATACAGACCATTCATCGCAATGTTGGTTTGAAGTGTTTTTTCATTTACCTAAATTTTTGTTATTATCGTTAGTTTTTGCTTACATTTATATTTCACAAGGTAGTGTAGAAACGCATTTATTGTTTGGTGGGATATTATGCATAATAATCACATTATTGCAACTTGTCTGCAGAGTGCACCAGTGAAAGAATTTTGAAAATTGGTCAATAATCGGCAAAGATATTGACAAGAGTAAAGTGCCACATTTTTTATGGCCCATGGTGTATACTGTCTAGACATGCAGTGCATTTCAGCTCCAGCTCCTACAGTTATTGTGGTCAGAATCATTAATTGCATTTACCTGCAGGCTAACTTAGCGGCGGCGTGGGTTAAAAAAGTGGGAAGAGCAGCAATTTGCGATTTTCCAACAGACAGCTGCAAATTTCCAACAAGGAATTTATTGGTGGGTGCTCAGAATCTAAGTTTTGTTTCTAAATTTCCCTATTTTGCAAAAATGGGGGACTTGGTAGTCCGAATTTTGTATTTTTCAGCTAAAATTTGCTGACAGACTGAAATTTAGACAAGACGCCACTGGACTTACTGAATCTTGTGGAGGTCGTTTTTTGTGTTTTGTGTTTCATAACAGTTAAACATTGTGTAAAGGTTAAACTTTTGTTCTGCTATTATGTGTATGCGCATTTTTGCCTGGAAAGGCCGTCCCCGAAACGACCTATACTGTGTCAGGTGGGACGTTAAACCCTACTCGGTCAGTCATTCATTTGGAAGTTGTTCAGTGTGACATTCTGATGAGTCGATCTGTAGTTCTGCAGTCCCTGATCGCATTCGTTGTACATTCGCTCTTGTGTGATAGTGGGTTTTTGCAAGCAAATATGTAAGTGGAACGTCAATTTCTACAGCATGTTTAGTCGTTGACACCAAAAATTCTCTTGTAGCCTGCACAGTTTGACACCTTGAGAAAATTTCACCATGAAACGTGCAGATTCTGGCAGCTTAGGTTCTGTCGTTCTATCACACAAATATTTTGGTACTTGTCCGGATACGGGACAGAATGTCGAATTTTGTCTTCTGCTTCTGTCCGTAGTACTATTGGGTACGACTTGCTTGATTGTGTTCACGGTTGTAAATCTTGTAATATAATGTCTCATTAGTTAGTATGTAATGTACAGACAGCATAGTTATGTGTGTGTGCAGTTGTCTCATCAATAATGCGCAGTGTTAACTTATTCATAGAGAGTTATTGAGAATCTGAACGCTTTTGATATTCTTACTTTACAGAGAGATAGACCATATTTCATTGTATACCGTGTTATAACTTTTCATACTGTACATGTAAATCAAGTATGTCCAGGTGTGTTGTTTGTATTGCTAGAGTTAGCTGAATTAGCACTTTTAATATAATTATGATGATGTGATTTTACTCATTCAGTTCGTTCTTGAGCGACGTGATTCTGTACTATTCAGCCTAGGGACGCTGAAGTAACCCCGTCGAGCAACATTGTGTTTGACAAGGCCCTGCCCCGTGGAATGGAGAGAGATGAGCTCGGAGCCCAAGTTATAATTTCTATCAGTAATTGCTGCTAAACCGTTACAGATAGCAGAATAGACACTTTGGATAACCCACAGGACAACAGTCGCACCGTAGTGCTAATTTCAAGGAACAGGATCGAAGGGGAAAAGGTAAGAAGGTTAGAGAGAAGGAGGGAATGGAAGAGGAAAAAGAAGGGGTCAAGCGGCTGGCAAGAAATCGTTCTCACACCTTTTTTATTTAAGAATTTTATCCATCCGTATATGACATCGGCGTCACAGGCTTTAGAAATATGCATGGTGCATGAACCAAATGGCCAACCGAGTGCCATGCCGCTTACACGCAGTGGTGAAAGTGAAGGGGAAGATGGACCGAGGCCTCGCTTTGACTTGAGCCCCTTTTGGTAGAATCAAAGCGTAGTCGGCTCAGTGCTGGGCAAGTGCTGCTCAATACTAGCACTAGGAGTGCTTTCTGCCATGCTTTACCCACAATCTGGAACAATCTGCCCAAAACTGTTATTTCTGATATAACTATATCTACTGATACCTTCAAATCTAGGCTTAGAACTGCTCTATACAGTCGTGCGTTCCTCTACTGACATGTGACCTTATCCGCACTTGAGATTCTTCATGTTGTGAAAGACTTAACGTGCGTTATAAACCTAGTATGATAATAATACCATTAAAAGTCATTTATTTGCGTTTTCTCCCGATAGTCAGTTTATAACACTTGTATTATTTCAAATAATTTTTATGATTGTAGGTTCACTTGTGTTGAAATGATTATCGATAAACACATTGGATTTTTCTTCTACCAGAAGTATTTTGCAAAAAAAATAAAATCCCCATTTCCCACCCCTTCAACGCCTAAGGCATCTCGTGCTCGGCCCCGGTACAAAATATCACTTTAACCGTTGCTTACTCATGGCCAGTAGTATAGAACACAATAAAACTGAAAGTTAGAAAAGGTACATAAATACAACATGCATGTCTGTAGTCTGTACAAGATGGCAGTACATTCTACGGATTGGCGCCTCTGACTGAGGGACATAGGCCTACATGATCACACAGAAGAACACTACTGTGATACGCAAGGCTGGAAAATTGGTTTTAAAACCCAAAAAGTCCAAATTATAGGTTTTTAGATTTTCTTTAAATGTGTTCTGCTTTTTGGTACGGATCGTATTTATGTTATCTGCAGTAATTTGGTGTCTTTTTTAATTGTTATTTTTGAGTTTTGAAGTTGTGCCGTCCACTCAAGAAAAATTTTGAGAACGACATGACGTGAAGAATGGTGTGTAGGATGTTCTTTCTGGGTCTTGATTCTGCGTTCGATCTTTTTTGCACGCTAAAACCTAAAAAAACCTTTAAAATCTAAAATCTGGAAAACATTTTTCAAAAACCTACTTTTTTCCAGCCCTGATGTCAGACGGTGCGCTGGCGTTGCGATTGGCAACATTGATTCACCCGAGCTGGCCAGTGGCGTAGCAAAGCTTTGACGGGCCCTGTTAGGGGCCCTGCAGTTGAGAGGACTGACGCTTGAAGCCCCAAAGGCTGAGAGCAGGGGCGAGGTTTGTAGACCGGGCAGACAGCAAACCCCCTCAGCAGATTGGGTGCGGGGTTAGGGGAGCACTCCGTGTGAGGTCAGGAACGAAGTCCCAGCCGCCCAGAGTTTTGATGCATGCTTCTTGCGTTCTCAGATGACCTCCCCTACTGCTGTGGAAAATCGCGTGTGCACAACGTTTACGCACTTTATTGTTATTTTTTCAGTACGAACCTAAATAGGACTATCATTTTACTGCCTGGTTTGTTGTCTCACCCCGATTGGGGCCTTCAGGATTCGTGGGCTCCGGTTGATTGAACCGCCTGAACCCTTGGTATTTTTACGCCATTGTCACTGTACGGCAGTCAGCGGCGTTGTGGGCTTAAAAAGGAGGCAGGGCAGGAATCTACATTTTTCGAACGACAACTCAGGTTGCCCACAGAATTCCGACATACCTACAGCTGTAAATTTACGACAGATCGATGTCAACCTTTGCTCCTAAGTTTCCTCCAAAATGGCGGTTTTAGCCCCAAATTTTGCATTTTTGAATGAAAGTTTTCCGACAAATTTCCGACAGCTTAAAGTTTAGAGAGGGGCGGGGGAGAATCCGCAGTTGCCTTCCTCCGGGTTGTCCCCTCCTCCGCCGCGACGCCGCTGACGACACTGTTACCGTTACTGCATCCGCTAGAGATCGGTGTCGGATCGTTGTGATGCTGGCCCGTATAACAGTTCCACCGGCTCTGCACGACAACACACGTTATCATCAATGAGTTAGCCCATAGGCCTACTGGCAATAGCAGACGCACGATATTCATGATATCGGATCCAACAATATATTATTAAGCTAAAGGACCGGATGACGCAGCACGGTCGTATAGCGTAGCCTACGGTTAGGCCTATCATATCACGTCATATCATATAAAACATTTTCTAGTGCCCTCATTACACGACGAAAGACCATGAGTGCATTACAAAGTTGTAGGCTGTATGGATCTGAAGGCACTTTCCTACAGGGTGTCCAATTCATCCATGGGTCAGTGGGTCAGTGCCAAAGCCTCTAGAGCTGAAAGCCTTCTAAGTTCTAACTAATCGACGACGAAAAGGACCAACAATTGGCACATTTCGATGATGCCCAAGCTCAAGTAAGAAGGTTAAATTATTGACATAAGGGCCGACGGGATGACCAACATATAGGCCCATGCCATACCTCGTGCAGTATTTTTAAACAGAAACACTAGCACAACTGAATTTTATTTTATGTAATCCTACTTTTAATGTATGCCACCAGTTGACAGATATAACATTTTGTTGACAGATTTTTTTATAAATACTGTCCAAAAGTAATTCTACAATTCTCCCAAACAGTGAGGTTGGTATAGGCCTACTCATGAGTCAAGTGCATTTTGGTCAACTTACATGTATAATGGCCTAACTGCACCTGATTTGTTCATGACTCATGGCGCTATAAATAAATGCGTTGTGATAAATGACTTTAATTGCACTGAGAAACTGGCTATCGAGCAATTCGATGCAGTAATGTTGTGTGTAAATAAATAAATAAGCGTAGCGTACTTTGATAGTTGAACTGCTGCTGTTTCTGCTGCTGTGTCTCCGGCTTCGTCTGTATCAACAATACAATACAATACAATGAAAAATTTGCACTCAAAAACTGACAA
>Ga0209454_1003879_pt1 | contig 10937 bp, 6 predicted proteins | sample WorMetHERISLAND1_2_FD_187400 | JGI IMG/M metagenome (GOLD analysis project Ga0209454, IMG submission 187400) | Marine gutless worms symbiont microbial communities from Max Planck institute for Marine Microbiology, Germany - Olavius geniculatus... | ecosystem: Host-associated > Annelida >...
TAGCTATAGCAATTCTGTCTGTCCGTCTGTCTGTCTGTTTGTCACACGGGTGAATCAGTCAAAAGCGGTGCAAGCTAGAATCACCAACTCTTCACCTTCGGCTGCCTGGAAGACTCTAGTTTCAGGAACCGTAAAGCTTTTCCATAAATTCGAAAGGGGTCACCCCGAACGAAGGCACTAAATGAGAGGGGGTAGGGAAAATTTGCGATTTTTGGGCAATTAGTCGCTGTATCTCGGTAACGGTGCGAGATAGGGCCTAGATTACTATCAGTCACTAATAGGAAGTCGTACACTGGCTCTCAGTTAGCGTCGAATTCAATGACCTTGAATAACCTTGAACGCCAAAATAGGGGGTTTTGTGGATTTTTTGGTGATTTCGAGTTGCGACGCAAATCTATATCATTCACAAGGTGGCGCCACGGAACTATCGTTACTGGCATGTGATCTAGATAGAGAATTTGATATTTGTATATTAACTTAGCATGAACACCCCAATTTTCAGCTAAACTACTGAACCGGAACTGCCTTAGCTCAAATTTCTTGTTACATTTATTTGCCAACTTGTTTACTGCATAGTTTCGCAAATTTTTGTAGTCACAGTCATAAGTGTTGTGCCCTATTCGATGAAGGCCGATCGTGTATTTCATTGTTTAGGGTAACAGAATGAAGATATCTGATGTTAGGAGCAGTTTCGTTCCACTTAGTGTTGTTACATGCATGTTTAAGTTCCCTAGCTTCCATCTTGACAAATGTGATGTTACTAGCAACGATTGAGATATATTCTGTTGTGTGATGTTCATGTATTGTATACCGCTGCCATTGCAAAGTTTTTAGTTGTAGACGGTTGCTAAGTCTGTTATGTGAGGTCTAAAGCTTGTTTTTGTAACACTGTGACACCTTAAATATCAGTCAGTTGTTTAGTCATTCTTACCAGACCTGTGCTGATTTTCGGTGTAATAAGGTAGACACGAAGACATGAATACTACAGACAATACAATACTACCTGTAACAGAAACAGTTGTAATAGTTAAAATTTCCTCTCAGACAATTTTAGAAATTTGGGGTGTCGCAAAACTTATCTGGCTAGTAAATGACTTGCTGTCTGCTTTTTTAGCAGATGAGTGTATTATGTTTTAAACACATGAAATCCTATTTCTCACTTATGACACTTTAAATGTATGAAGCAAATACAAGCATCTTAAGGCCTGTGGTGTTCATATGTTTGGCTTTTTAAAGATAATTATTTGCTGTGTTACCGATCAGCTTTTAGTCGTATAATTTGTTGTATTTGCTGATAGTTAAGTGAGCTTTTCATGAGAATGTTGAACTTGGCAGCTGTCATGAGTGGTTTCATCTTTACAGATGCACTACAACTGTGACTGTGTGACGCAAGCCATCGAGTCAGTCGCAGTCACTGGCCGGTGTGACGGACAGTGTCAGCTGTTGACCATGTTCCTCGTCATCTTTGCACTGATAATATTTGTCACTTTCACCACGAGCATGCCGGCACTTGCAGCTACACTTCGGTACATGGCTTACACTATCAGCCGTTATTTAGATTTTGTGTGTTTCATTACGCTTGACAGCATGTAATGCTTCGCGCATCTTAGCCATCGTCGAGGCGTTCGTTCGTCTGTCCATCAGTTTGTCCGTCTGTCACAATCCGGTATTGTGTCAACATAACGCAAGCTAGGATCACGAAATCTTTTCGTTGACTGCTACGAAGACTCTGGTGTTAGGATCCGTAAGTTCTTTCCCGAAATTTGAAAGGGGTCGCACCGATCGAGGGTGCTAAATGAAAGGGGGGTACAAAAAATTGGCCATTTGAAGCCAATAAGTCGCCGTATCTTACAAACGGTGCGAGATAGGGCTTAGGTTACTATTAATTACTGTAATTGTCTGGTTAGTTTGAGGAATTCTAAGTTATATTAGATTTTCTATCACTATAATGTTCTGTTGCTTTCCAGTCTGCTATTCGATTGTTCCATCGCTCTGCTATACTCCTCGAACTTTCTTTAGGAACAAAGCTGGAGATCTACATGTAGGCTTAAGCTATCTTTGAGATGAGTCAGGACTTGTTCGGTCTCTATCAACTCATCTCAGAATAGTGATCACACGGTGAAGATATAGAATCAAGTTAAAATATTAGTGTTATTTCTTAATTCGCATGTTCAGATAATCCAGATTAAACCCCATTTATGTCTGATCATTGAACTAAACCACGAAACTCAAAAGTCAGCGGCAGCGCACCACAAATCGCTGCTCGCGTCCTGACTCGCTACTGGTCGCGACCGCTCTACGGACTGCTGTGTACTCTCACTGACTCTTTCTCGCACGGACGCCACCACTGTATTTATAGCAAACTTCTCGGCCGTCGCCGCACCGTGGTACATTTTCATTAATCAGCCATTAGTACACCCTCCCCTCTTACTGTTAAAAAATTTTGTTAGGGTGAGTCAAAAAAATTTTAATCAAGTCAAAATTTAGAATTTGAAGTCTAATTTGAATCTGATTGCCAAAGCAGTGCCATGGTAGCCGAGATCTACTATAACAATGATTAATGAGGTAATTAACAAGTGATTAACTAATTAAGAAATTAATTGTCATTACGGTTGATGAATAATAAGTCTCACTCTGTTAAACAATTGATGTCTCTATACACGATGACAACGTAATGTTGACAGTTGTCACTGGATGACCTATTTATGATCAGCCATCAGTGCATAGTTCAACAACGTGTAATCTAATTATCAATAATCTGTTGTTACTTAATAACGTTGAATCATTGTCGTCTCGAATAATATAACAATGCAAGCAGAGTTACTGTAATTTTGTCTTGGCTTAAATGTTGTCGATGCTTGTTTGTCTTTTAATATGCCAGATGAATTCACTTGTACTTTGTATTCACAAGTGAGGCTACTTGTTATTATTGCTTGTATTGTTATATTATTCGAGACGACAATGATTGAATGTTATTACGTAACAACAGATTATTGATAATTGGATTACATGTTGTTGAACTGGATCACTCTTTTTCAAATTATGAAAAAATTGCGTTTTAATGCCCCACACTGTGCAGTTAAAGCTGAGGGGTACAACTAAGTAGCAGCGATTGGCGAACACAGATCACTGAGTAATTAAATTATCAGCTAGTAAAAGATTTCACTGCAATGTTGCTTATAATCCATGTTAATTTTCTGGACTGTTTCGGGCATTGCACTCAATCACAAGGCATAGGCCTGAATTGTTTATATCGGAAAATAAAAATAAGGTACTTGCCACATGTCGACAAGTACCTGACCCTCAAGTCCAAGTCCAAGTACAAGTACTACATCTCTGGTATTATACCAAGCCACCCACGCCAATTTAACCTGGCCATCATTCTGTGGGTAGGCAGAATGAGTACTACCGATGGTTGTGGCCATCACTAGGGAAGAAATGGCGAGTTTTTTGTAACAGTAGGCCCTACGCCCTGTTAGCAAGACTGCTGGCATACTGACTCAGTTGGTTAAAGGCACTGGCTGTGTTAAGTGCCAAAAAGGCGGATGAGCTCCTATACAATGGACCTGTTTATGCAAAATCTTCATATTGGTGTTTTTCTTTACTTATGGTGTTTTTTTGTACTGGTGTTTAGACAAAAGGAATAGCATCTTGTCTATAAAGTGCTTTGCTTTAGTAATTTATACTGGCAATTCTGCAAGAGTTGGGGGGGAATCAAATCTATTATGAAATACCGATCATTTTAGTAGTGCAGTAGTGTACAGCATCTGTGTGTTAATTTGAAGGTGTGTGCCGGAACAGCATCGATCCTTTGCTCTTGGAATCCAGTGGATTTTGTTCCGAACTCTTGGTAGGTTAACTAGATGTGTTTGCTGTTCTGTTTCTGGCATGTTAGCATTAAGCCAGAGTACCTGCATGAAGTGAATAAATTTTTATTGGTTTAATACTCTGTATTTCACTGCAGTGAGCAGTGCGGTTTTTGTTGTTGCTATAAATACAGTGGTTTATGTTTTGTCTAATTTCCGTTTGCAACATTGCTCAAAAAGTGCTGAACAGCTTTTGATGAATTTTTACGCTACCATAATTCTGTCCATTCCATCCTTTGTTCATCACAACCCGGTACCGTTCCAAGAACAGGTGAGATAGAGTCTTTGGGTTTTTGCCATAATTATGATAGCCTAGAGTCTCGAGTATTTCGTGACAAAATTTCATGCCGCTGGGTGAGGGAGTCCCCACGAACGAGGGGGCAAAAGAGGGGCACCTTCTAAAAAGACGTTATTTTGCTGTTATTGCCTCGTCTAGCATGAAAATGGTTGCAGATAGGCACAGACATGCTGCTTATCATAACAAGCACAGGTGACGAGCTTCTTAGTAATGTCAACGGCGATTTTGAATGGCCTCGAACCCCCAAAATTGGGGGTTGTAGTGAATTTTTTTCACAATTTTGGGCTGCGACACACAATTTAAGAGTGAATTGTGCCAAAATGGCTGGAGATAGACCAAGACAACCTGCGTCTGAAATTTTTGCCGCCAACTCTCTACATTCAAGTAGGCCTGCGCATGGGGTGTCAAAGAGGGTACCCCCTACAAAGTGGGTATTTTTGTGCTATTGGCTTGTTTAACGTGAAAACAGTTGCAGATAGGCATAGACATGCTGCTTACCATAACAAGCACTGGTGACGTGCTTTTTGGTGATATCAACGTCGATGACCTTGAATGACCATGAACTGCAAAAATATGGGATTTTGTGATTCTTTTGTGATTTTCAGCTGCTGAACAATGAATTGCGATGAAATGGATAGTGATGGATTAAGACTACCTACGAACAGGAACTGCTGTAGGCTCTTGCATGTCTCGTGAGCATTAGCTCAGATTTCTTGTTGGATCAACGGGGCATGGTCTAACAAATGGGTCATTTACGTTTTGGTGTTGATGTATTTATGAATGAGATCCAGATAAATCGGACGCAGAAACGAAAAGTCTTGCCACCAGATATTTGTGCTCTTTGAGTAATGAAATGTTTTTGCGTCGTCGTCATCATTTTCATTTAATCGATGTCGCAAAATGCAACCATACATATTGTTGTAGTAGACTGTGTGAATTGGAAGTGTGTGAATTATTGTTTAGGAATGATCCCTGCTCCAGTGTTGTTTGGGTTTCTGATCGATTACGCCTGCGTGTCGTGGCACGAGTCAACGTGCACGCATGAGAAGGGTGCCTGTCTCGTCTACGACAACTGGGCCATGGGCACTTATCTACTAGTTCTCGTCTTCACTTGCAAGACTCTTTCGTTCGGCTTCTTTATACTTGCTATCTGCCTCTATCGGTCTCGGCACGTGCACACAACCATCAACATCATGACGATATCTGATTCCATGATGCACGGCACTGTTACCAGTTCGGAACTGCAGCCGATCGCCGTTGCTGAACAGGACAAACAAGTGTCAGAGAAAACGTAGTGCTTGCTGTTAACGTGTCACTGCTGTTATCCATTGCAGTGCATGGAGTTAATGCGTTTGTTTTATCTGCTTGGCTGACCCATAGCACTAGCTGTTGCTTCCGGTTCGCAGGCTTCAACTCACTTGTAAAATGTTTTTTCATTGACATGGTTAAATGCTATAGCTCTTCATAGCAAACCTATCTCAGAGCTACGGAGCGTCACCCGCCATATGGGATCACACAGTGTTACGTGCCACCCGACGCAGGTGAACGTGCCCCACCTTAACCCCAGCAAGATAGGCTGGTACTCGATTTACCTACTCCTGAGGGATGGAAGGCTGAGTTGACCTAGGCGGTTGGATACATACCGAGATGGTTTACCTGCCTGCAAGCAGTCACCCATCCAAGTACTAACCCTGCCCAGCGTAGAGTAACTTCATTGATCGGATGTAACACGTTACCGCTATGCCAAGCCACCAACCCAACATATGCTCTCAATCTTTTATGTATAACGTTGCATCGTGCTTTCATACTTTGATACTGTTGGCTGGCTGATGGAAAAGCCTGTAAAAAATTGCTGCCACGGTATTTCCAAGAAGTTGACTTGCAGAGACGCATGACTTGGAGTAGTTCGGGAAAAATTGGGCAGTTAGACCAAAATTGTCGGGCTGAAATGTAATGCAGAAAGATAGCCAGGCATCTGTGCTTTTGTTACATTTCTCTCTTTTTCTGATATTGCAACGTTGCCGTGTTACTTCCTCCCGTCCATTCGCCAGAGCTTGAACAATCCTCAGAATACTAATCATCTCATTGTTGCTATCGTTTTTGTTCTTCTATGATCAGAAATATTCCATACTGACAGTTGCACTGTTGTTGAATGTTATCTACGATTAGCGCCGAATTCAATGACCTTGAATGACCTTGAACGCCAAAATAGGGGGTTTATGGATTTTTGTGGCGATTTTGGGCTGCGACACAAGTCTATATCATTCACAAGGTGGCGCCGCGGAACTATCGTTATGCGATCCAGATAGAGAATTTGGTTTTGTATATTAACTTAGCGTGAACACCCCAATTTTCAGCTAAACTACTGAACCGGAACTGCTATAGGCTTTCACGCATCTCGCGAGCATTAGCTCAAATTTCTTGTTTACCAACTGATCGATTAATTAAACGTTAGTTTCCTCAGCCATAATTACTGGTTATTGTATGTATGAACATTGTCCATCTCAGTGGGTTATATCATGGTGCTTTGTGTTAAATATTCGCACATTTCGTAACGTGCTACTTATTTGTTCTGGACTTGTTTGCGTCTTTGTTGATAATTACTAATTTATTGTGTCGAAGATCCAGCGATGTGGATCTGTGTGTACAGCATCGTATTTATGCATCATTTATCAGTGAATAGCGTTTCATTTTGAGTGTCATTTGTTTTATTCACAGTGATTAAAGAAATCAGCTAATGACAGCTCGTGCATTAACGTAGATCTTACCTGAGTGCACTTATGCCCAAATTCTATTACGTTGACTTTCACTGAAACTTCTCCGTGGGGAAAGTCGCGGACACATATCATGAAGATCGCCGACACAAATGGTGACAAATCATGAAATTGAAATCGTGAAGTTTTGGTGAAACTCGAAAACACAAATCATGAAAGTCGCTGACACAAACCATCTCGACATGTTGAGATGTTTGTGACAAAGTCCGTGACAAGTTTGTGACAAACCCGTTTGTGTTGCTGTAATGGAATTTAGTCCGTGACAGTGCACGGACTTTGTCACGGACACAAATTCATGAAAGTTGGTGTCGTGATTTGTGTTGCAGACTTTCGTGATTTGTGTCCATTATGCCAACTTTGTGACAAAGTCGGCATAATGGAATTTGGGCTTCATCAAGCTTTTTGATATTATGCTATAATTGCTGTGTTCAGCAGTGTAACTAGTCACGTTTTGTTGCATTATATTCGGTGTGCTGAGCATCTGTTATTAGATCAGCAAATGGTGGCAGGTAATTGTAATTCGGCACATACACCGAGGGCCAATAAAAAACGTGGCACTTTGTTCTTGTCCATATCTTTGCCAGTTATTGACCGATTTTCTGAATTCTTTCTCTGGCACACTCTGCAGACAATTTGCATTAATCTGATTATTATACATTTTCCACACTGTAGATGCATCTTTACACTACTTTGTGAAATATAAATGTGCAAAAAAATAACTATATTAACAAACCATCAGGTAAGTGAAGAAAAACATTTTACACCAACATTGTGGTGAATGAGACTAGACTGTGTTAGACTTACACAGTCTCGTGTCATACAGATCATTCACCGCAATGTTGGTCTGAAGTGTTTTATTTCAATTTTTCCAAAATATTTGTTTGTTATAGTTATATATGCATATTTCATTTATATTTCACAAGGTGGTGTAGAGACGCATTTACGGTGTGTTGGGATATATAATAGCCATATTATTGCAAATTGTCCACAGAGTGTGCGAACGAAAGAATTTTGAAAATCGGTCAATATATAATTGGCAAAGATGTGGACAAAAGTTAAGTGCCACGTTTTTTTATTGGCCCACCGTGTAAGTCGACTTTTTATGCAGAATGCATGCCCTTCCTGATGATATGAAATCCGCATAGTTTGGGATGTGGCACTCGGACTGAGAATTTAATTATGGGTTATAAACTATGGCTAACGCTGTATGATCCCATGATTGTTTCATAATGATGCTGTTTTCATTTTTCAAGTATTTTCAAAGTATTTTAATGACTGCAGTAGTGGTTAAATTTTTAAGCGTCCAAGTCAACAGAGGTTTTACTTATTTGAGAGTCATTGCTAATTTCATGACACGAAATATTATCAATTGTTCGGTGTTTACTGAAGACAGATGTGTATATTTCTGCTAGAACTATTTTTGTATCATAGTTGTACGTTATGTGTACGAGTTATACATATTGACTTGAATGTTTTCGACGTAGCCACTTGCAGCGCTGTGGCTGTATTGTTAACATTTGTGCAAACTTGCTAGAGGTCTTCGTTAGCAAACTTTTTTGCTTGACCAATGAAAATTGAGGCTGGTGTCAAAATTGGTCAAGTTTTGTTTATACTCACACCGGGATAATAGCTGAAAGTCATCTTAAAACATTGAGCACTAACTCGTTTCATGTTTAGTGATGCATGATTATCGATGACATGGTTATTGGTGGCATTTACCGTTAAAATGACACAGCGATTTTTTGCTGTTGAGACGATGCAGATTTGCCAAAATTTAACTTCAGACTACTGCGTTTTCACTACAGAAAGACTGCATAGTCGATTGTAAATAGTGATTACAAGATCATCGTTGTTTTTATGGCAATCTCAGTAACATTTAGATTATATTGTTTTGTTTTGCGTGAAACTGGTTTATCAAGTCAGGTTCATTTACGATCGTTTTTGGTGGTTAAAATATGACAGAACTGTGTTAACAGTTTTTTGTGATGTAGCATTAAACTCAGCTGACACGATAAGCACATTTTTGTATATTTGTTTCTTGATCTTATGACAAAAGCTTCCTGGCTGACAATAGAAACATAGTAAATTGTGTAGTAAGTTTATAATGTTCGCAATCATGGCTTTAGTATTACTGTGGATTTCTTGCAGAGTTATGTGACGTCGTTCAAATATAAATGTTAGGCGTTTGAATGCAATATTTTACACACCAGCATTTAGACATGACTTCAGCCTGTACACAGTGCAACAAATCTTTCAAGATTTGTTTATTTTATAATATCAATATTTCTATGTTAATATCAGGTGTTAATTTGATCATGCTTGGAATGTTCAGTCAGTGGTTTGGCATTATATTTATCTCCGCCAAAGTGAACGTAATGAACACTGGTGGAGTTTAAGTAATTGCTTTTTGTGTCTGTGTGTGAGTCTGAGCACCGCGTGAGTGACGTCATAATAACAATGACGTAATTCAACAGCAATGCTGGCATCTACTGTTATTACTTTTCCTTTTCTTTCCCCTCTCGCGAAACGGCCCTCTACTTCTCCCTTTCCTTTCCTTGGTGGACCTCTGTTGCCATGGCAACGAAATTTAAGACAAAATGGGCTATAACTCGGCTTATATAAAAGATATCGCCAAGATCTTGACGTCTAACAGGGGTTTGGGGGATGGGCTCTCAAATGAGGCCAATCTGATTCTACCATGACCGACCCTTGTTGCCATTTGTGGAATTTGGCCAAAAATTAATAAACGTATAGTGGTAGTAGTGTTTAAATTACTTCACTTGGCGGAGATATGCACTGTCACGAGCGCCTTCTAGTTAGCTTGTGCGATGCTGCGTCGTTTATTTGGCAGACACATAATGCAACGTGTTCAGCCTTTTTTTGTCAGAAAACTTGGTACCATTTTGTCTTTTTCTACATTCGGGCGTAAGTAATTGCCGTGGACAGACTGAGTTAATTACCGAAGCTCATCAACTAACCATTCAGTTTAATAGTCCGCTTTTGGCTTTTTGTCTCAGTCTGCGTTAGTTGTTACTAATGTATTTTGTTTTTTCTTTTTGTGTTAAAATGTCGTGCCAGTCTGCCATTTTGCTTTCATCTACAAGCGCGTTTACTGGGTAAATAAAGTTCTGTATTCCGATTGTTGCTACTCAGCCAGCATACTGTATGGTTAATGATGCTTGCTAATGCCGTGTAATTAGTATAACTTGACCGCCATCAGCGTCTGTTGCTTACTGCAGACTCGTCATACTGATGGAGACCTAATTGTTATTCTTATGAGGCACCCGCAATTGAGTTACTGTGCAATCTTCTTGATACCTCTTCTTCCATCCTCCAATTGTCAGCATTCTGAGATTGATGACTGTCTGGAGGATAAGAGGGAAGATTATTAGAACTGCCATTAATCTTACATATGCACACTTATAATCGGCAGTTCTTACAATTTTAGGTTTACGTTGTTTTTTTGTGTTTTGTGTTTCGGTAAGGTTAAACTTATGTTATTGTAAAAGCTAAATTTACTGTTCCATCATTGTGTGTCAGTGCGTTGCCCGTAAAGGCCGTTCCAGAAATGACCTATACTGTGTCGGCGTCAGATCACAGCGAGTGGTCTGTCCCCATGTTAAAACCTTATCTCGGCCTCCAAAATGGTGACTCAACCCTACCAAGAATAGCTATTTTGACGAGTTTAACAGCAAAGAATATTTATTTTCATGACTCACTCCAGCATAACCCTAGCTTTTCGCTTTAGTCCATGACAGGTGAAAGCCACTTGGCGCCGTTCCAACCTAGTCTTAACTCTCATCTTCTAAAAATAGTGCTCCTACGCCAGGTCGTCAGCCCTAACCGGAAGTTCTTCGGCCCTAGCGTCAGCAATTTGTAAGGGTCCAGGTAGGCGTGTGAGCCTTCTCGGCGCGTGGTATGACGTCATCCGGAAGTCGGTGGGTGCCCGTAGGCGCGTTATACCTATTTTAGCACGGTGTCCTAGGCTAGACATTACAA
>Ga0209454_1003880_pt1 | contig 10937 bp, 8 predicted proteins | sample WorMetHERISLAND1_2_FD_187400 | JGI IMG/M metagenome (GOLD analysis project Ga0209454, IMG submission 187400) | Marine gutless worms symbiont microbial communities from Max Planck institute for Marine Microbiology, Germany - Olavius geniculatus... | ecosystem: Host-associated > Annelida >...
TAAGTCACGAAAAGGGTTGAGTTCGACTTGAGTTTACTGCCGGACTGGAGTACTATGTCACTGCTACTGCTAACAGCAGCATCACAGATTCTGCCTTTGACCATTGGTGCTATATAGATATTTTTATTGTCAATGACATTGCTACTGAGTATCACTACTACTACTGCTGCTGCTGCTGGGTTGTGGCGTTGTGTTTGTGGCAGGGAAAGATACCTAAAGACCTGGGTACCAGTATCGCCGGTTGACTCACAACTGTCCAACACTGACATAGCTCAGTTTGTATAACTACTACCACCACTATTACCACTACTACTACTACTACTAAAAACTATGGGTGTATGTTGTTGCATTTGTGGCAGGGAGAGGTATCTGAAGACCTGGGTTCCTGTGCCACCAGTGGAATCACAACTTTCCAATGCGGACGTAACTAAGTTTGTCAACGGAATGACAACGGTTGCTTCATTGGCGATGTTCAACAAGATCGGCTCCAATGACTCAGCCACAGCCATGCAGTCGTTGGCTATGCTACGACCTGAATTAATCATACCTCCACTACTGGACATGTATGCTTAACTACTACACACTACTGCTACTGCTGCTGCTCCTATTACTACTACAACAACTCTACTACTACAGCCACTCAGCCATGGTCATGCAGTTTTTGGCCATGTTATGACTCAAATTTATCATATCTTCACTACCAGACATGTACGCATACCTAATTACCTACTACGTGCTACTACTATTACTACTACTACAATGACTCAGCCATGGCCATGCAGTTCTTGCAACCCCAGTTAATCATACCTCTGCTAGTAGACATTTATGTGTGGCTGCTACATATTGCATATGTACTACACAATACTATACACTGCCACTACTCTTGCCACCATCACTAAAGCCATGTTCACATAGACATGAGTACAAGTATGAGTTCGAGCCTGGGTTTCGGTTTACAAATGAATGCTTTGCGAATAAAACAACAGTATTTCACTTTGTCATAATTTCACTATTCACACATCTCTAATGGTGGACTATTCAACACTGACTAAGTTTTGACATCATTCTGCATCAGAACTTGTATAAATTAGGATAATGTTTTTATCGTGTAGTTTACTTCGCAGGTAACATGTACTCATGTCGGTGTGAACGGCTGCCATTGAAATACATAGAAACTCGTGTTCGCTGGAACCCATATACAGTTGCCTGACTCATACACAGGTCCTTGTGAACACACGCTGAGTTCTTGTTGTTGTAGTTGAAGTGGTTGTTGTTGTAGTACATATCCATCGTTGGAGACACTCACAGAGCCACATCGTCTGGTTGCCTGTCTGCAGTGTACAGTGTCGGTGGCTCGGTCTATGCTGGCATCTACTCACTGGTACCCTGAGGGTAGACTTCACGTTGTTCCTTTAATGAACCTGAGTCTGCCTGGCATAGACCCCAACGACATCAAGAAGAGCCTGGTCAGTTGTAGTAGTAGTGGTAGTGGTAGTAGTAGTAGTCATTGTCGTAATGGTAGTAGTCATATTGTTAGCATTTGGCATCATCGTTTTTGAGCAGTTAGGGTGTTGGATTTGTGATCAAGAGGCTGTGAGTTCAACTCCTAGCTAGTCTGCTACCAAGTAACAACTCTGGGCAGGTTGTTAACACCTGCGTGCCTATGTGGGTGCACGTGGTCTAGTGGTTGGTTCAAATTCACAACTTTTAGGTTACGGTTTGATTCCCGTCACAGATCATTAGCAAGCCACCTTGAGCAAGTTGCTAACTTACTTTGACCTGAGGTCAACTTAGTCTCCTACCCTCAGTGGGATGGAAAGTGAGTAACAGTTGTAGCTTATAATATGGCTGATTGGGGTGGTGGTATGTCTGCTAGCTGCATGCTGCAGCCTAGCTGTCTGTTAACTATTTATTACAGTGTCTACGAATATTTCTTGCTGAATTGTTTTTTTGTACCACGCTGTATTTTTTCAGTGTGGTTAATGGTTATTGTGGTTTCTGTATCAGAGATGTGCAGATCTTGAAATTTTTGAGTCCGCCTCAATCCACAGATTTTGACCAAGGTCCGCTATCAGTCTGCATCTTCAACAAGAGAGAAATATTGGACCCGCATCCGTCTGTGTCCACACTGAATAGGCCTGCCTCTAGTCATTAATGCGTAAGGTAGGCCACTACGCGCCTAGGCCTACAGCAGATTACATCCACGTTTGCAAAAAATCCTGTGGATCTGGGTCCACGGACTGACGCGTCCGCAGTTCGCACATCTCTGTTTTGTATTGCTGTGTATTTTTACAGATGACGTTTCAGTTGTTGTCAACACTGTCATCCCTTGTGCCAATAGTGGACTGTTCCGAAGCGTCACAGCATCGCACTGATCTCGCTGAGGTGAGGGGTGACAGTTTGATACTATTACTGTCGTCAGGTTGATACTTTGTTTTGTTGGCTGCATTACGGGTATCTGTCTGTACTTGTCTGTCCCATATGGTTAACAAGAAAGATTATTAGAACTGCCATTATCGTTACATATGCACAATTATAATCGGCAGTTTTTACAATTTTAGAATTAGGTCATTTTTACGTTTTGTGTTTCATAAAGGTTAAACTTTCTGTAAAGGATAAACTTTGTGTTTCGTTATTATGTGTTTGTGCGATTTTGCCTGCAAAGGCCGTCCCCGAAATGACCTTTACTGTGTCGGGTGGGACGTTAAACCCTACTCACTTACTCACTCACTGTCTTATATGGGCTGATAGATTGAAAAATAAAATGGTGTAGAAAAACCAAAATTTGTGTTGTCGTTTCTTGGCCAGGATTGTAGCCAGTGCTAGTTCCAGACTTAGATTCTTGTGACTCAGACTCGAACCCACTGAATTTATGCTAAAATAATAACTTGAAACTAAGTGAAAAAAAATCAGCCCTGGCTGGAGCCGTGAGTGATTGAGGGATAGCCCGAAGTTGACAGTGGTAGAAGAAACAGATCTGAGACAGCTTGGTGCAGTGTGGCTGAAATGTCAGCTCGCTGTCGATGATGACGCTAACATTTTTGATGGTGTTCAGACAAGCGAGCGACGGCAAGATAGCAGCCAGCTAGCTGCCTTGGGTCACGCTTGGCCAGCTTCTGCCAAGAACTGCACCAGAGGAACTGTGTCTTTTTTTGATCGAGTCACAATATGTTAGATGCCATCCATGCATCAGTGACACGTGTGTTCAGCAATGCCTATATTGTAGAACTTTGTAGTAGTTGCTAGTTACAGTAATGGTTGTTGTTGTAGTTGTAGTTGTTGCACTGGTTTAGGAAGAAGTGGAGTTGTGTTCGGCAACAGCTCAGTTTGAAAGCTTTGTACTTCAGTTTTTTGACAGGTCAGTTACCACTCTTGTCTTTTGTTATCTAACTTTGTGATTAAGCTGTGTGCAAAACACCATCATTATTATCATTGTATTCGTTTATTTAGCAGTAGTTGGCAGACCACAACTATAGTTACAATACAATCGAATATAGTCCATGTAGGTAAAAAAAATTTAATACTGTTATAAAAACACAAATGGATAGAAATGAGATTGAAAAGAAGAGAAAATTGTACATAACATAAAACTCTAAGGCATTGTGGATAATGTCAATAACTGCTTTTATGTAACGTACTGGTGACATAATTACATTGTTGTTGTTGTTACTACTACTTTTACTACTACTGTTGTTGGTATAGGGTATTTGCACTGATAGACAACAGTGTACATCAGCACACTCGTGGTTCGGACTCAGCCAGTGCTGACAACTTGAACCCAGAGGAAGCCATGTTGGATGTTTGCTTACTATCTACGACCAATTCCATCATGCAACAGTGCTCCCTGGCCATCTACACAGTCTGTAGTAGTAACAGTACTTAGTGGTAGTTGTGGTAGTGGTATGTACCTCACCATCTTAGTAGTATTGTAGTGGTATTTGTAGCAGCATCAGCATTTAGATTTGTGATAGTAGCACTGATAGTAGTAAAGGTTAAATGGGTGTATAGCTCTTTTAGGAAATCTATGCCACAACTGCTGGATGAGATCACACAGTGTTAGCTGCCACTTGACGCAGTGAAAGTGCCCTACTTTAACCCCGGCCAAGAAATTTAGTACCAGTACTTAATTTATCTACCCCAGAAGGATAGAAGGCAGAGTTGATGTAGGTATTTGTTTATGTATTGAGATGGTTTACCTGTCTGTAAGTAGACAGTCACTCATCGAAGTAGTAATCAACTTGAATGCGAGGCAGTTAATTGACATGTCCTTTCGAATTAAATTGGCTGTAGGGGTAACTGGTTAACATTGCAGAGTATTTGCTCCGATAGACAACATAATTAGACCACTGATATTGCGACTACATCTATTGCAATTTCGTCCTTGAAAGTTAGCATCGTGACTGTTTTTGTTGTAGTAGTAATAGTAGTGGGTTGCAGTAGTAGTAGTTGTGGTAGTAGTTACAGCAGTTGTTGTTGTTGTTTTAGGAAGCTCTGAATCGTGTGCACAAGTTCGCCTGTGAGTCAATATTTGAGATAAAGGTCGCCGGTCGGTTCACATCAGATCTTGTTCGTGCGGCGGTCAAAGTCCGGCCCCATGTTGCCGTCAAAATGTTTCTACCTCAGCTTTGTCAGACCATCATTAACAGGGCTTCAAGCAGTAAGTGGATGGAAAATCGTTGGGAAATTTTTTTGTCAGAAAAATAATCTTCATTAAATAGTGAAAAATTTATGGCTGACAAATTGTCATTTTTCGGAAATCTAGGTGCAAAGTTGAAATTTTGAGCACCTATAGTCTTCTTTGGTGAAAATTTGCAATTGTCCCTTGGAATTTTGTCCAAAATTGTAGTGTCTGTCAGAAAATTGTATTTTCTTATCCTATCTACTTTTTAACCCACTACGCAGCTGGTTGTAATAGTGATCATCCAAAGAGTTTTAGGTACTTTCTATTATTATTCCATATTCTTCTATAATGACTTTTATACAAAAGTAACTACATTCTGCATGTTGCAGAATTTTGAGCAATTTCTTGGAATTTGAAGATTTCCGTGGAATTTCTGCATTTCCACAGCAATTTTGCAGAATCCAATGATTGTTTTTATTTTCCGATTTGAATCCAAGTTTGCAAAACTTTGTGACAAAACTGTCAGTGTTTTTGAATCAAAATTTAGTAGCAAAACTTCACTGTTGCTAAGTGCTACTACTACTGCTGTTGTGACTACTGCTTGAAATACTACAACTTGTCCACTGTGGTGTACAGGTGATGATCTGTCAAAAGAAGAGCATGTTGATAATGAGTTTTTGTGGAACATGAAACTCCTCTCAGAGGTACCATCTACTATTACAATACTGTTGTAGTAGTAGTAGTAGTAGTGTTGGTTTCAGTAATGTGCTGTGTCAAATAAAGAAAGTGGCTCTATGTCGGAGTGACCGTCTTTCTGGTAAACCATCTCGGTATGTTACCTTTACCTAGATCAACTCAACTTTTTGTCTTCTACATGATGGTTAAAAGAGTATTAGCTTTCACATTTCGTAATAAATGGTGATAGTGCCATTAGTTGTAGTAGTAGTTGTAGTATTTGTCTTGGTTGTGTAGATGATGTGCTGTGATGGTGGTAGTTTGCTGGTTTAGTAGTATTGGTAGTAGTAGTTGTTGTGGCTATGTAGGTGGTTTGTTGTGATGGCACTACAGTGTGTGCCAAAAAATGACCCAACTTGTTCTTGTCAGAACTTCATCAAATCTTCACCAAATTTGATAATTTTTGGCACATAGATAGCCAAGACGATAGAAATATATAAGGTACACTCACTCTCCACCTCATTTAGTTTGTCAACCCACTATCGTGCATGACACAGATGCTCCAAATTGTTACATTACGTGGTGATGTATCAGTATCAGATTGCTCACTTGTGCATTATCAGTTCCACAAAGGACACCATGAGATTTAATAATTTTGTGGTATTAAACATTTTACACTAAAAACAGCAGACAACGAAATAACTGAGCGATGAGCTTAAAACACGTTTTATCCATGAATGACTGCTGTCCGTTTTGATCAGTTGATCGTTAATGCCGCTGTCGGCCATGGCATCTTGTCAGGAGTGTCATTTCAGTAAATCGTTGGGGTCTTAGTGATCCTTGGGTGTTTAAGTCTGCATAATGTATTGTTTTTGCAGCAGTAACTCTGTTTCAAAGTACGATTTACAGGGAAAAAACTAACGTCATAAATCCTTGGGTCGTTCATAGACCTTTCCAGCCCCCTTTACCCTAAATGATGCCCTTGCATCACGTCTAAGCCATTGTGTACACTTTGAACATAAATTCTGATAATTTGGAAGCAAGTTGTTACAAAAACTTATAATTCTGCTGAATGAATCACATTTTAGTTTATTTTATGCTTGATAAGTCATCATAACTTTTGCAGAGACAGCAACTGAGCATTATGCAGCAATTTGGAGCTCTGCATTTTACACGGTAGTGTGTTGACATAAACTAGGTGAGGTGAACATTAAGTGTACCTTACATATTTCTATCGTCTTGGCTATCTGTGTCGTTGGGTCACTTTTCAGGCACACTCTGTAGACTGCTGGCCCAGTAGTAGTAGTTGTAGTCGTAGTAGGTGTAATAGTTGTCATGTGTTATCTAGGTGGTGCGGTGTGATGGCACTAGTCTACTGCCATACCGTGCAGAGCTGCTGTCAGTCCTAAGGCTGACTCTCCACGTCGTCTGTAAAGAGGTGCTCACACTATCGTGTGTACTGCTCAAGCATCTACTCAAGGCTTTGACATTGATTTACGCCAACGAATACTGCAGCACCACGATGGACTTGGATCAGCCGCTGAGTCAAGGCCTGCCTATCAGGGTCTGTAGTGGTAGTGGTAGTGGTGGAAGTAGTAGTAGTAGTATGGACTTAGCTCGAGGTGTTTTATCAAGTCAGGAATATACACTGATCAGCAGGAGATGTCATATAAAAATGTGAGTCTACGTTAACTACCAATGGGTGTGTTTTGAGTTCTCGGACTTTACATAGTTTAGAAGTGTATTTTGAAGTCACTGGTGTATATTGTTTTTATTGTCATTGCTTGGCAGACAGTCACTGATCTTATGTTAGGGGGGTCTACATTGTCTAGCAGGGGGTGTTTTTAAAGTCAGGGGTCTACATTGCATGGCCTGAGGTGACTGAGGGTAGGGGGTCAGTATTTTCTGGTGGGGGTCTTATTTAACATCAGGGGGGTCAGATTGTGCGGGACACTGGACTCACTGCTGCCGACGCATGGGCTGTTGCTGACGACTGGTCAACATGGAGGGCGCTACGACCCACAGCCGGTTACATGCAGCAGTGAATGAGTGAGTGGTCTAGATTGCCTGGCTGTGAGTGTTTTTTGCAGTTAGTGGTCTAAAGTGCCTAACAGGGCATTCTGTGTATTATTTAGTCAGTGGTCCATGTTGCCAAGTGGGTCGGAGCTATGTTTTAATTGCAGAAATGTGTCAGTTGAGCATTAACTCGCAGTGTTCAGTATGGTTGATGGCTGCTGAATGCTGATTGGTTGGTGTGTGTCAGGAATGGGGTCAGCCGGGTGACCTGCATAAGTTGGACATTCATTGGCACGTGCCGTCGCCGGAGGAGAAGAGTTTTGCAGCGGAACTTCTGCAAGAATTTCTGATGAGCGAATTTGAGACAATTCGACAACATGTCGATGGGACACACACACTCACCAGGTGAGGCGTACAGAAAGAGACGGACACAGGTGGACACAGACGAATAGACAGACAGACAGACACAAGTGGGCACAGGAGAACAGACTAACAGACAGACATGATTTGTCGAATGTTTAATTACAGTTTGTTAACAGCATGATGTTCTGTGAATCATTGGCTACCAGACATTTGTTTCACGGATTTCATCTGTTTAAATACTTGTATCTATTTTTGTTATTTATTTGTGTAGTTAATTTGAAATTACTTGTGCTTCGTTATTTTATAGGTCTCCTATATGCTTTTTTTATGCAGAAAATAATGCAGGTATCAATTTTTTGTGATGTGCTGTTGTGTATTCGTGAAGTCATATGTCACACAAAGTTATGGGTAATAAAATATGGTCATGTAACATGGTTCACTGATTTTATGAGTGAATATCATTCCAAGTCAACTAAACCGCATCTTCAAAATTGGCTTATCTGCGATTTTCTTGTTATAGATCACATAGGTAAAAGGTAATACTCCCGTAGTCAACAGCGCTCTCTCGCAGCTCTGTGTCTGTAGGGTGGTGCTCATCTCCGTTTTAAGGCCCTGAGCCGGCAGTGAGCAGCAGCTCAGTTACATGGGCGGTAGGCCTGACGTTTTTTATTTACTGTTGTGATCTTCCCGGCGGTGAGGCCAGTACAAAAATATACTGCTTGGTGACAGAGGCACGTGTGTGAACAACTTGCCCAAGGTTGTTAACTGGTAGTGCACCGGGCCGGAATCGAACCAAGGACCTCCAGGTCACAAGTTTGACGTGTTACCGCTATACCACCAAGCTACACGTGTGGCTTTATAGATCACGTGGCATTGGGTTAATGGTGATTTTTTACCGGCTGTCTGTCAGTGGAGAGGTGAACAATCTTGTAATCTGTCTAACTGGATAGAGGAGAAAATAGCGCACCAGGATTGCAATGGGTTGGTCACATTTTGCAGCATTTTTTAAAAATGTTATTGAGCTCAAATGTGTATGCTTTTGTGTGCAGAGATGAACTGCTACAGAGCTTATCAATAATACACCACAGTGTATTGGGAGCAGGGGCTTTGTTACCTCAATGGACTGCTGAGCCTGTACACCTGTGAGTACTACTACTACACCTGTTACTACTACACGTGCTGTTACTACCACTTTTGACTTGAAAGTTGGTTTATAGCAAGTTTTGTTACTGTTCCAGACAACTTAGGCAGCTATGAGCTAAAAAGTTTATTTTCTCTGTATTTTTTGTCTTTATTGGTGTGTAGTTATGTAACACTAATGTGAAGAGTGTTTTGTTTTATGCCGTAAAGTGGCTTGCAAATTAGGTGATGTGGCCTCTCTGTGCACATTACTTCTTTGATGTTGCCTGCCAGAAATTATAAATGCACATTTGGATTTGTCAAAATTTATCGTTTCGAACGCTGCTATCTTTTTCCTTGGATACATTAAAATCAGCATTTTTTTGATGTCATAATCAGGACTATATAGTGATATTGCAATGTAAGAAGAAATTTTCTGGATATGGCGATAAAGTGGATGTTCAAGACGACTTGTGCCGAGAATTATGGAACTGTATTTCGGTTTGTCACAGATATGTTGAAAATACTGTAGACTTTTTTTCAGACACAATGTACATTAGTTTTGCCTGTATGTAGGGTTTAGTCTGTCTGTCTGTCCGTTTGTGTGTCTCTATGTGTCTCTGTCTGTCTGTCTGTGTAGGGTTGAATGTGCTGTTGAGCTGCGAAGGTTTTCCCACATTGCCGCCTGTGATCGTGATGGTAAGTTGACAAACATGTCAGCATTTAGTGAATATCAACATTTCACTCCGTTCTGCTGCTGCTGCTGCTGCTGTCAGTTGAAAATGGTATAGCTCTTCATGGAAAACCCATCTCGGAGCTATGGAGCGTCACCTGCCATATGGGATCACAAAGTGTTTTGTGCCACCCGCAACAGGTGAACGCACCTTGCCTCAACTTCAGCCAGAGTCGATTTACCTACCCCCTGGAGGGATGGAAGGCTGAGTTGATTTTGGTGGTAGTCACCCATCTAAATAGTGACCACTTGATAGTGACTCAGTCGGGAGTCAAACCCACGAACTCACAATCATAAGTCCAGCATCCTAATCATTACACCACCAAGCCAACACTGCTGCTGCTCAGTAATTTATTTCTGTTCCATGTGGCAATATTTGTAGTAGTAGTAGTAGTAGGAGCTAGAATATGTCAGCAGCTGGACGTCTTTCACCAGCGCAACTTACGGAGGATTCTGGGCATTACACGGAAGGACCACGTGACTAACATGGAGGTGCTAAGCCGGTCTGGGCAGCGAATTAAGATTACAGGACATTGTAGCAGAGAGACGACTTCGGATGGCAGGCCATATCATCAGGATGCCACCTGGACGACCAGCCAATCACGCTATGTCATGGACCCCTCGTGGTAGTGGCAGACGACGAGGTCGTCCAACGAAGACTTGGCAGTCTGCATTTAAAGAAGACCTGGTGGACCGAGGAGTCAATTGGAATGTCAGCGTCCGGGCTGTGGCTACAAACAGAAGCAAATGGCGAACTCTTGCTGCCCATTGTCCTGTCAAGGACCAAAGGATCTAAGTGCTAAGTAAGTTGTAGTAGTAATAGTAGAGGGAGAGTTGAGTAGTAGTAGTAGTAGTAGTAGAGGCTGGTTGTGTGGTTGTAGGTATAGTGCTGAGTGGAGGACAGAATGTTCGTCTGATGGTGATAAACTGCATTCATCCACTGCTCGGTAACTCTCCATGTTTTCTCTTCACGCTTTTCGTTTCTCTTGTGGTCAACGGTGTCGTTGTTAGGGCACCAGTAAGGGTGTAAGCAGGGTGTCAATTTGTGCAAGTGTACTGTAGATAGTAATACTAGTTTTTGAAGAAAATGATTTTAGAACTAACTGACTGGATCCAATTTGGTTTTGGCTGTGTTTTCGTTACTCTGTCTGTCTCTCTGTCTCTCCACATGTTTGCACGTGTGTGTCTGTTGGTGCGTAGATCACATGTTGTCAACGAGTGAAGATGACACAAAGTCACTCGTTCACGTTGTCAAGGTTTGTCTCTCATCTGCACTTTACTTCCGCCTTATCATAGTAGTACTTGGTGTTGTTCAGGAAGTTGTCATAGGTAAGACTGTAGTAGTAGTAGCAGCAATAGTAGTAGCAGTAGTAGTAGTAGTAGCAGTAGCAGTAGTAGCAGTAGCAGTAG
>Ga0209454_1003884_pt1 | contig 10932 bp, 7 predicted proteins | sample WorMetHERISLAND1_2_FD_187400 | JGI IMG/M metagenome (GOLD analysis project Ga0209454, IMG submission 187400) | Marine gutless worms symbiont microbial communities from Max Planck institute for Marine Microbiology, Germany - Olavius geniculatus... | ecosystem: Host-associated > Annelida >...
AAATTTGTGGCGAATAAATCACTCAGCACTTTGTCGCTGATACAGATTGAACTGTCCAAGGCGTATCTGTACAGAGCATTGAAATGTAAAGACTCTGACAGCGACTCCATCTACTACCTGGCAAATGTCTACTTGGCAGTTTTATACTACATTACAGGACAATACCAGAAGGCGATAGATCACTGTACACTGGTGACTAGGTCACAAGATCACTCACATTGCAGTTCACATGTTGTACAAGGTAAAATTTTACCCAAGTTCGACGATAACGTTGACAGTATGTTAGGCTTAGCAGACTTGTATCAAAGTGTACGAACTGCTGCATTGAAACAACAGCAACAACCACAATTTCTCTACGTATTCACCACAAAATTATTCGCATATTATTTGCATGCCAAATATCTGGCAGTCAAAAATTACTGTCAGTTTAGACAAACACTATCAAGTGATGAATTCAAGTGGTATGAAATTTGCATTAGTAATAGTCCACAACTGTTTATAAGTGATGTGCTTCTGTTTCTATCAGTAAGTCAGCTGTTAAAATGTCGATGCAAATCCGTTTGGCTGAACTCTGAACGCTCAGTGATGAATGCAAAGAAATGCAATACATCAGATCTGGTTGAGTTACTGCAGAAGTCTGCGGTTGAACATCTGACAGCATATCGTCAGCTCCGGGCGCAAGATTTTGGTTCTGTAGTCACGATTGTCACAACAGACTTCAAGGCACTGTACGCATACAAATGTAGCGACTATCAGCAGTGTTTACAGTTGTGTACACAGAACGTACACATGCTGTTGTATGCTCATCTCATGCCCAGTGTTTCGACATGTCCAGTGTTTAATCAGTTGATAGATGATGACATTGTCTCACTGACTGCACTAACACTGCTTGTCAATCCTGAGTGCAGAGATTGGATGGGCTCTGCTAGCATCCTCCAGGTGAATCTGTCGCTGTATCTGATGACTCAGTGTCAGTTGAAGCTACATCACTCAGCGACGTCACTGGCTCAGACACTCGACTACATCAAAGTCGCTCAGAAAAGACTTCTGGCTAATACAACACTGGACCAGTTAACACTGAAGTTAACTGAGAGTAAACTCAAAACAAACGCGAACGCAATACTATGAGATGTTTTCTGTCTGATCAGTCAATAGCAACTGATTCCCAGTAGCTCGCTGTCCGTATGCTCTGACAACATCATAACATTGAAGTATATTTGCGATCGGGGCATTTTCATCAACAGCGATACATATCGCGAACTGTGTTCAGCTGCTTCGCCACTTTACGTTAGATTAAGAGCATAAGGTGTTCTGTCAGGCAACCAGTTCTGCTGTCCTTGGTATCGTCACTAATCTTGTTGTGACTTGACTATGGAAACAACGTGCTATCCAGTGTCACGAAATAGATCCACCAGCCTAAAAAACCTTCTACAGCAGATTATCGAACATAACGAAATCGCCCCCAAGATTTATTTTGTACGATATCTGACGAGGGGGCATTCATCACCCCTCTGTACATGTATATAAATCGCTCCCTGTTACTGAACTGTTAAATTTTAAATTTTAGTAACTATTGCATTACTATTTTACGACAATAAAAGGTGTTCCTTAAATCAACTGTAAATTTTGCAGCAGTGTGGGTAGAACATAAATGTTTTTATACGAATATTGATGTAAAAAAACTGTTCAGTTTATATACAGTGTAAGGGTGACATTGTGGTTGTAGATATAAAACAGCACAAATCACAATTTAAAAATTCAAACTTTACCATTACACAGTCAGCAAAGTTCTGCACAAAAAAATTAGCATCAAATTCTAAAGCGGCAGAAATGGAGCAAAAAGTAATGTTTCAACCGCACATAAACCGTTTAAACAGCAGCTGATACCATTCTGGACAAAAACGTGTCAATTCAAACATAAAAACACAGAAATCAAACCAACCGTTGTCCGCGGTGGGCGTGGAGGTGGTATGACCGGTCCGTGATGTGGTCGATGTGGCCGCCAGATTGTAGTTAGTCTCCGGCAAACTGTGCCCAACTTTCACAGAGTCATACAGCCAGGAGGGACTCACTATGTTGATGTTCCACTTGACGGCAAACTCATACTTCTGACCTGTTCAGCGAATCAATCCAACAATAGCAGAATGAGTAATCTAACCACTACTGCGTTACTACGTTGGTTTTCCACCGATTACTTAAGTCATTAGTCCAATTACATAAAAGTGCACAATAAAACACAATACCCAACACTTGGATAGCCCTAAAGTCACTAAAACTGTCGCAATAATCCTCAGAAATGTCCACTGAAAAACTGCAATTTGAAAGCTCAAACAACAAACCCTCTCTGGCTGGGAAAGTAACTGCAAGCCTGGTGGAAAGTAATGGCAGCCTACCACAGCGTTTATGACTACGTCATCCTCAGGCTGACTGCCTAGAGACCAGGATCAGCTCTGGCCCCTACGATCGTTATTGAGTATGGGTTACCTTTTTTACGCGCGAAAGCAGCTACTGCTTTCAGCACGTCTTAACCATTGCAATTCTGTCTGTCCGTCTGTCTGTCACAGGTGGATCAGTCAAAAACGGTGCAAGCTAGGATCACCAAATCTTCATCGTCGGCTGCATGGAAGACTCTAGTTTCAGCAACCGTAAAGCTGTTCCATAAATTCGACGGAGGTTACCCCGAACGAGGGTGCTAAATGAGAGGGGGGTGGGCAAAATTTGTGACTTTTGGCCACTAAGTCACTGTATCTCAGTAACGGTGCAAGATATAGCCTAGGTCATTATTGATCACTGATAAGAAGTCGTACACTGCCTCTCAATTGGCACCGAATTCAATGACCCTGAATGACCTTAAACGCCAAAATAGGGGGTTTTATGGATTTTTTTGGCGATTTTGGGCTGCGACACAAGTCTATATCATCCACAAGGTGGCGCCACAAAAATATCATTATGCGATTCAGATAGAGAATTTGGTATATGTATATTAACTTAGCGTGAACACCCCAATTTTCAGCTAAACTACTGAACCAGAATTGCCATGGGCTTTTGCACGTCTCGTGAGCATTAGCTCAAATTTCTTGTTACTTTTACAACAAACCAACTTGCATCGCTCTCACTACCGGGTCCTTGACTTTTGACCTTCGAAACCCATGACAAAAAGGTATAACTTCTTCCTAGGAGTCACTAATGACAACAGTTTGTTGAAAATCCATTCACAAATACATAACAAGAATGCTGCAAAAAATGACATCACAAACAGACAGCTCAACAGTATAAAAACAACGCAGGAGAGGTATAAAAATGATACAGTCAGGGTTCATAGCATATGCAGAACACAAAATTCAAAAACTTTTCAGGAACTTTTGAGTATTTTCACTAATGTGTTTTCAAACACTTTCAAGGGCCTTGAGGGGCCTCTCAAAATTCAAGTATTTTCAAGGACTTCTCAAGCACACCACGAACCCTGTACATAAACTACGACAGTGCTATTATAACTAAACTGGAAACAGATTTTGTATAAAAAGCAAACAATCGATGCCAATGACTGAGGATCAGTTAAAGTCAATTCTATAACGTAGAAACTGTGTTCTCGTCCGATTTGCAATGAAACGATGACAAACCTTTGGCTTCAGTGAGCACAAGATGGGTACATTCGTTGATCTTCATCTCACCAGAGTATCTGCCCCCTGCATACACGCCGATACATGCAGTGACATTTATCAACTAACACAGACGGAGTATCACCCCTCACAACAGTAGCAATATGACGTCTATTGGCAACAATTTTAATTATTTTCCAGAGAATTAACTGACCAAATTTAGTGCAGTTTAAACAATAAAGGCAAACAAAAGCGGCTTACTGGCACCGCAAATGCAAGCGAAGCAAACAGAAAAAAATGGAGTTGAACGCAAATATTCAACTAGTAATGAACAGTTCTGGGACACTTTTAACCTGACAAGATTTTTCCCTGACATTTCCCTGATATGTTTTCAAATTCCCTGACATTTCCAGGTTTTCCAGACAAGTGGTCACCCTGTGCAAGCTGTGTGTGCTGGTGCACTGTCTTGCTGTAATGTGCAAAAGTTGAGCTATCCTCACAGACACGTGAATGCGATAAAACAGACAGAAAAACAGACACAGACAAATGGACAGGCATATAGGCCTAACCTATATAGTTACAATAGACCAGCAGCAGTGGTAGCATTCAGTGTCAAATTAGCATCAGACCAATAGTTTGCGGTCAGCTTCGGGAAAAGTTTATCATCATAATGCCATCACAACAGCTGCAGCTTACAGACACTACACTGCCGACTCAAGGCTTTGTAAGGGGAGATAACTATTAACTCCAAGATTGCAGAGCTGTAAGAAAGCACGCTAACTATCTCATAATCTCCTCCAATGTTCACTACGTTTACACTTGGCGGAGATAATAAGTCTTTTACATCGGTGCATTTTGTGTTTCACTGGCAACCTTCTGACTGAATTGGTTTCACTGTGAATGTTTTGTGAGCCGTTTTCGGAAAATAAGAATAACGACGATTATATTTCAATATTCCCCTTATATCAAACAAACCAATCCAAAGTTTTATGCGAGAGCATGTAAACTTATGAACAGAACACAGACCATTTTGCTCGACGACAGCTCGTACGTTGTTGCGGTCATCGCTGGCCATTCCAGAGACACAGATGACGAAACCTTTGAACACTGGACACCGATACTTGTCGTAGGCAGCGTCGGACGCATGCTGGAACCTGTGATATACAGCAACGCAATGCAAGAGCACTGTGATATGGTGTGAGATGGTTAAGATTCTGGCTCATGAGAGACACCTGACTTCATATCCCCCCGCCCCCAAGTTGCTTAGAGCTGACACAGTGAACATTTTTTCGTTGACCAGTGAACCATCATTTTTACGAAGTTTATTTTGACACGGGGTGGCATCGCAGCAATACTGAGATGTACTCACAATGCATCTCATGGTGTTGTGTTCCAACTAACAAAGAACATTTAAGTAACAGCCACATTATGTGGAAACATTTTGAATTAGTATTTCTTCATTTATGGCTAGTAAAAATTTTGTGTGAATTCATTATCACTCGACTGAGTTATGAAAGAAAGAAGGTACGATGCTTTACTATGAAACACTGCGTAGATAGCTGACTTCAGAGATCTTACTCTGACCAATTATCCACACACAGACAATACATAAAGTCCTTCCCAAGCAACAAGGCTCACAGACCAGCAGTGACCTCGTTTTTCGTAACTGTCAGCCAGACAACAGCTTACACTGCAAGACCACTGACATGAGGCTAGTGCATCGCACAGTGTGCCTGTTTATGTCCCAGCTTTCACTGGTACTCATTGCACCTACTCACGGAGGGATGGCCAGGCTGAGTTCATGTGGGTGGCTAGTTACATACTGATATGGTACACCTGCCTGCAAACAATCACCCATCCAGGTAATAAGCAGGCCGACTGTAAAGCAACTTTGTTGATTCGACTCGATGTGTTACCCTCTACGCCATGCCCAAAATCCTAACCATTAGACTACAATATACTTCAACACTCGGTTGCGACAAACGAAACACTTGCACATCACCTTACCACTACGACATAAATTACTGTTGAAAAGAGTCAATAAAATCATGACAAACTGAACTAACAAAAAATACAAGAAATTTGAGCCGACGCTCATGCGATGCACGAAAGCCTATTGTAGTTCCTGTTCGCAGGTAATCTTGGCCTATCTTTATCCACTTTGTCGCAATTCACTCTTCTGCAGCTGAAAATTGCAAAAAATCACTAAAAATCCGTACTTTTGTGGCCCAAGGCCATTCAAGGTCATCGATGTTGACATTCCTAAGTAGCTCGTCACCAGTGCTTGTTATGATAAGCAGCACGTTTTTGCCTATCTGCAACAATTTTCACATCAAACGAGCCAATAACGATAGAATAACACTTTTTAAGGGAGATGCTCTTCTTTCTCTCCCTTGTTCATGGGGGACCCTTTTCACCTAGAAGCATGAAATTTTGTCACGAAATACTAAAGACACTAAACTATCATACGATGTAAACCCAAAGTCTCTATCTCACATGGTCTTGGAATGGTACCAGGACGTGACGGACACCAAGACAGAATTACCACAGCTAATACACACTATAGCTATACTAGCTCTCGCGCGTAAAAACTAAAGTTAAACAAACAGAACTTACAAAATAAGCCAATAAAACTCACGTGAGTCGTGCAGTATCCCAAACAGCATCTATCCAGTCGGGAGTCATGATGGCCTTGCCCCGCTGGCAGGCCACAACGTATTTCTTAGATCCCACCTCACCCGCGACCAGGTGACTGACTCGCTCGTGGAAGTCCTTGCTGGCCTCTCCGAGCATCCACTGCACACGCTCGTGCAGTGCATCCTAAAACCGGCATAGTATTATAGCAGATCACTGTTAAACTTTTCATCGATCCTTGGTCTTGAGGTAAATTTTTAGCCAACTGTACATAAGTAACAGTCGAGCTATTGGCATGACTGTCGTCCATCCATCCGTCCATCTGTAACAAATGTATCCTGGGTAACGGGTAGGTTGCAGGGGAAAACTTTTTGCACAAGTAAATAGCCATGCATGCAAAAATCAGGCATGCAAAATTTTAGCCATCCAGTGCAAGGAAAACAAATGTTTTCAAATTCAGGGTTAAGTAGACGAGGAAGGTTAGAAAAAATGTGTGTTTTCAACGGAAAACTGGCCATATCTTGGAAACGGTGAGAAATATGGCAAAGGTTATTACTAATCACTAATAGGAAGTGGCATAGGCTCTTTCAGATAAAATGAAAATCATCGACATTGGATCACCTTAAACTTCACCGACAACCAGTACGGTCGACTATCCTAGCGACAGCTGGGCTTCTTGTTTTGCCTCATAGGCCTTGGCTTGGTGGCATAATAAAAAGGTGTCGAACTTATGATCAAGAGGTCATGGGTCTGACTCCTGGATGGGTGGCTGCCTGTGGACAGGTACACCATCTAGGTATATAACCAACACCACGGTCAACTCAGCCTTCCATCCCTCCCAACCTGTCTGTCTGGCTGGGGTTAAGGCGGGGCGTGTTCACCTGTGTCGGGTGGCAGGTAACACTGTGTGACTGTGATCCCACATGGCAAATGACGCTCTGTAGCTCTGAGATGGGTTTCCTATACCACTTTCGATCTTTTGGCCTGACACTATGGCTTTGCCCACGGATCCATTCTGCTGTTTTGTTAGTTCACAATGATTGGGAAGCCGTTTCACTTTTGTGCCCAGACCTGCGGCAACAAAGTCCTCCAAACACAGCTGAGTAAGTACAGTCACAGCTCTCAACACATGCACAAAGCTTCCACGGAGAGTTGGAGACCACCGATTTGTGCAAGGCAGACCAGCTAAGTGCCAAATTGACAGAAGGTAAATGAGCCAGTGGGCAAAGTAAGTAAGTAATTAAGTACATGCCTATTTAAAGTGCACAATGTCAGCCATGGCCGAACCTGAGGCACACCTGTTGGTCCAGCGAGAAACAACAACGAATCTCATCAGTTGACAGACTAAGAGACGAAATGTAACTGTCTCATTCTGCTCTCGTTACAGTAGCAACAGAAAATTTTAAATACCAGAAAATGTTACCAAGATATGCATCAAAAACTAGACTCAGTGGACTCATACCCGTCGCTGGCCGGAAATACTGGTGCAGCAAATCACAATCTTCTCCATCGACTTGCTGTAGATCGGATGAGAAAGCTTCGGAAGCGCCTACATTCCAACAACACAAACAACAAATGACGAGGTAATAATTATTTATCAAACAGCACTGCTACCCCACCAAAATATATATTACAAGAAGGAGAATGGATGGAGCAAATAGAAATAGAAAATTGTGCGATGAGACTTTAACCTCAAACTGATTATGCTCTTACTTTTGGGGCTCCAAACAAATTTTAAAAAATCTGTCATCAAAATACAGAGTGGGCCATAAAAAAACGTCCCCCTACATGTCAGCTAATTATGTCTTCCAAGAGTAATGTACATTTAAAGTGAATAACGCACGTTGCAATATAATCAATTCTGAGTAACATGTGCAAATTTCGTGCAAATATTTTCAATAATTTTGTAATAGAATAAAATAAATGAAAGCAACCCAACTCTACACGAAACACAATGGGGAAAACAGTGTTACGTCATTTAACGTACGAGGATAAAGCGTCGATCAAACTCGTTCGCCAACAAAAGGGATGGGGTGCTAAACGCATTTGTAAAGAGTTTCCTAACAAGAATTGGGCGGTCAGTTCTGTTAAAGATCTTCTGCGCAAAATTGACAAAACGAACTTGATTTCTCGAAAGGTCGGCAGTGGACGGAAGTGGACTGTCCGAACAACACAGAATATCAAGTGTGTAGCGAAGCTGATATACAGCCAGGAAGGCAACCCTGGGTCCAGCAAAATTCCGAGAGAGATTCAGAAAGGCACACTGAACAGTTGTTTACTTAACTGTCTTATTGTTGTATGAAGTTTTTGCTGTTTTACTTAGACATACACGCAAGCACATATTTCAATTTGTGTTTCACGATTGCGATATAATACAGTTCGGGTGCTTTGATTCTATCGTATTATTTTTAATAACAGTTTGACACACTCATTAGGTTTTGACGTCAATATGTGCAGAACAAACCAGCAATTTATATGGTGTGTCACTTTGTCCATATAAACAAATGCAGTAGCATTTTAAGCAGAATAAGATGGGGGACGGTTTTTATGGCCAACTCTGTACATTCAAGAGTAAACACCCTATATGCCAGCAGTTTTGCTAACAGGGGCCAACTGTTACTTACTTATAGTGGTGGATGTAGCCATCGTCAACTCCGCACCCACCAGGTGCAGGGATAGAAGCCAATGACTAGTGACTACTACTATAACTGCCATTACTATGACATATTTCCCCTGCCAGGCCTGTATTCGGAACCCGGCGTTTATATGAGACCCAGTTTCAATTCAACAATTTAAAATAAGGACAGAAAACATACATCAAAATAGACATAAATAATATTTAGTAAATTTTGTACTCAATGACTGAATTAGCAGACATACTTCACTATTACTAAGACAGTGTAGAATACATGTTGGTCCATATATCCTGCATTGCACACACAGATTATAATATACACCAACTACTAAAATGCAGCACATAAATATTAATTAACATTTGGTTCGTGCAAATTCCAGCACTGCTACTGCCATTGCTAGTAGAAATTTTCAACCAATAAAGAAGGTATGTTGAAAAACGAAAAAATCAAGTAGCTTTGTGAAGCAAAAAACATTGCGCATTGGTATGCAAAGTGCACCTGCAAAACTATGGAAATCTTCAACTAATAAAAGTAATTAGCTTGATAAAACACCATACACAGATCTATACAGCTAGAGAGACATTGATAAAAAGTTGATCAGATGAAATAAAAATTGCAATGAAATCTAATTTAATATGTAAATAAAATGCAGTCAGATTGCTAATTTCTCAGAATATGTGTTATGTAATCAAATAATAACTGCAGCCCAAACTATCTAAAGCCAACCTTATTATTCTACTTACAAAGCCAGTAAAAAAAATTACACTTTAATGAAAAAATGGAGTCTAACAAAAATAATGTCAAACTAGATAATTCCAGCATGACTGCACAAACCTGTTGCCAGTGGCAACGATGTGTCGAAAAGCTTCTCCAGCAAAATCATCAAATATGTAAATGAAACGTCGGTCCTTCTTGGTAACGGTCATACATTCTTGGGTTGTGAACCAGACGCATTCCCCAAGGTCACTCACCTCCTACAGCAATTACAGAGCCACCAGTCTTTACAGTGAGAGATTAATTCTATTACCGGTATTTAATGTAAAACAGCAGCCTAACCGATACACTGTCAGCAGATGCAGATTGTAGCAAACTGTTGCTACCACTTTCACGTGGCTAAATTTCATTCACTACTTTTTATCTTTGTTGAACAAGACAAAAGTCTTACTGTCCAGTAACATGAGTGCAAATGCTTACTTCTAAACTATTAAGATCATCATGTCTATCTATTAGTGTTGTTACGGTTTCCCACTGGCCAAAGCCAGCGTGAAACCGTAACAACACTAATCCACAGACAATGGTGACTACCTTGAAGGCTTTGTTCATCATCTCATCTGCAGCACTGCATCCAGTGCGCACAAAACGAATGATGACAGACATCTCTCAGAGCTCTGCACACAAAAACACATATCACAACCAACCCACCAACTGATGTCTATCAATCAATCACGATCTAATAAGTACAAAGTCGGACGGTCTCAAACTTCAAGAAAATTATCTAGAGCATCTCCTTCTCTTTCTTCGGGGTTGAGTGCAAACTTCAGTAAGTTAAAGACATGAGTCAAGTGAGCACGGTCAGTGGTGTGATCAGTTATGCCAGTATAAAAACAGTCAGTGCAAGTAATTAAAATAGAAGTAAACTTCTGGCTCCTCGCTTCGGATTTAACAGCCGTGGAATTCATATAAGTTATCATCTCACTAAACCCTCATTGCCGATACAATACTGTGCCGTTCAAAGGTTGTCTAAAAGTACTACAACGAACTGAAATCGTCTGGCAGACAACATACACAGAATGAAATAAAAAATACAATCTGCAGCAAAAAAATCTGAAGCCACCTAGCCAACATTCAGTACTGCTCACAGATCTGCCGTGCATACACCCAGTTTGTCAGTCACCGGCAAAGGGGCGAAAAAGCCATAATTCGACGCCGGGGCCTCAGAACGCCCGGTCAAACAAGGTCCGCGATACCAGCTGAGCAATCGGGGTTGGGTCGATAAATCAGCTACCGAAAGAAAACTCAAACCATGCGCACATATGCTAACAGTTGGAACATGGAATGTGCGC
>Ga0209454_1003886_pt1 | contig 10931 bp, 5 predicted proteins | sample WorMetHERISLAND1_2_FD_187400 | JGI IMG/M metagenome (GOLD analysis project Ga0209454, IMG submission 187400) | Marine gutless worms symbiont microbial communities from Max Planck institute for Marine Microbiology, Germany - Olavius geniculatus... | ecosystem: Host-associated > Annelida >...
AATATACTGTTCACTATTAGTTGTACAACTAGTAAAAAACAACTAGCTTATTTTTGAAACATTTCTATTAATACAACTAATGCTATGCATAAAAAAAACAAAAATACAATGCAAAGAACTAGCATGTTGAGATGCAAAATCTACAGACCGTTAAAATGTTCTCAGTTAGAACCAATTCCTGTAAAGCTGTGCACCTGAAAATGAACACATCTTTAATGACACTAACATCATGGATCAGAATGACAGAATGACTGACAATGAAAAACAGCAATTAAAAAATAACAACCTGCATTAGAAACATCATTAGATTGTGATCAACCTAATGTACTCCTCGCACGCATAATTTTCTTTTGTATTCTCTTAAGAGCTTTTTCGTTCCTTTTGGCTTGTATTAGAGACCCGGCATTTAACTGAAACCAGTTTAGTATTATACTAATAGTGACTGGCGTTGAGGTCGTTATTAAAAATTGTCTCCTCGAAGTTCATAAAATATTGCCTGATTTTAGGAACTGAGAGAAAAAAATTTCCAACAATGGTCGATGATGCTAGTTGCCATTTGTCTTGTTATACCTCAACGCATGCATCTATCTGGCACCGTTAGAGAGATATGGCTCGTGAAAGATAATGGGGTCACGACCTTGACCTTTTGGGGTCATGTGACGTCATCGGTCACGTGACCATTTGACTCCCGGGTGTCGACTTCCTATGGGTGGTCCATAGTGACCATGCATCTACCTGGCACCACTATGGAGATATGGCCATTTGAAGTTCTTCCAGAAAGGCTTTTCCAGAAACAAGAGGTTGGTCGTCGGTCGTCAGTCGTTGGTCGGTCCTCAATACTACACTGATCTCGTATACTCTTCTTCACTATGTTAGGAATGTAGCACACAAGGAATAAAAATTAACAGCACTGTGTCTCCAACAAACACGTTTTAAAACTCTTTAAGCATTCTGGTATTATAACAAGCATAAATCAGTGACAGGACAGGCATAAAGATTCTGCTTTGGCTTCTTGGCATGTTATTCAAGTTTTTAGTTGGAAAACTTATTTGACTTAAAGTATCTCAGGAAAAACAGGTAGTTAAACAAAAAAGCCACATTAAAGACCTATGCCATAAACTAAATAAAACTATTCAAAACCAACACAATAAAAAAGACAAAATTAATTTCTGAAGAAACAAAGGCATGTAGAATAATCCAAAAAAGCAAAGAAACAAAGACAGTAAAAGACTATAGGCCCTACTGACTGTCCTATGGTAGCAGGCAGTTGCAAAAGTCGATTCTGGTCAACTTTGAGAGTGCACAGCTTATGAAGACAACCTGTAAGTATAATATGCATAATAGCAAGATTCAACGATCAACAACATACAATACTACACTGTGTCTCAAAAAACATCCTAGACATTTTCGACTGTAACTTGAAAACTAATTACCAGATTTTGACAATTTTTGGTACGAATATTCCTGACACAACTTGCCATCAAATGACTATTCAGTTTCCCATCTCGCCCAACGTTTGTTTCTGCACTACCTGGGAAAGCACAACCAGCAAAATATCACTTTTTTACCAAATGTGATATGATTGCTTAATGCACATAATGCGTAAAACACATTTTGTTCACATTTCTGACACTGTGGCTGACATCTTATTCAGTTGTCCATTTTTTAGCTGCCTGCAGTAAAATTGCTTAAAATGTTGGCCCACTATGCGAACATAGACAAGGAGATGCTTTCTACATTCACTGACAACAGTATCGATAATGTTCTGCTCCAGACCAATCCAGGCTGTACCAGTCGCTTCTTGACTTCACAAATATTCCTAAACTTTATCTGGTAGACACACTGCTGCATAACAGTCAAACCTTGTAATAAACTGGCTGTTGGGGCCCACAGATTAGGATGGATATAATTTATGGACCTTTTTTCATTCATTTTAACACGTATTATGCTTGGTCTGATTTCCCCAGGTAGTGCAAAAACAGATGTTGGTGAGGTAGAAACTAAAACACTTATTTAATAGCTAGTTGTGTCAGAAATATTTCTGCCAAATACATATGCATTATTAAAATCTTCTAATCTTTATTCAAGGTGCGATCAATAATGTTGGGGGTGGTTTTTTTCTGGTTTTCTGTTTATTTTAACATATATTTTGCTTGATCTGATTTCCCTAGGTAGTGCAGAAGCATACGTTAGGTGAGGTGGGAAACTAAATGGTCATTTGATGACAAGTTGTGTCTGGAATAATTGAATAAAAAATTATTAAAATCTGATAATTGGTTTTCAAGTTATAATCGAAAATGTTGGGGATGCTTTTTTGAGACACAGTGTACGTCAGTGTATGTAGAGTAGTTAGCCTATTGGATAGCATGTTTTAACGGCGTCTGATTAGTTTATTCCACAACTGGGTTAGTGGCCTGGTGTAGCAATAACATGTTGTGTCCGATCAATAAAGTTGCTCTATACCAAGCCGGTTTAGTACTTGGATGGGTGGCTGTCTGCAGACAGGCAAACCATGTCGGTATGTAACCAGCTGCCTATGTCAACTCAGCCTTCCATCCCTCCAGGGTAGGTAAATCGAGTACCAGCCTATCTGGCTGGGGTTAAAGCAGGGTGCGTTCACCTGTGTCTAGTGGCAAATAACACTGCGTGATCCTATACAACAGGTGACGCTCCATAGCTCTGAAATGTATTTCCTATAAAGAGCTATACCACACCTTCAACCTTCAGCTGTTTCTTGGCTATTTCTTCCAGCAGCACAAGTACATGTCTAAAGTTTTGACCTCTTAATACACATCCAGCATGATGACAGTCAAGTGTGTCTTAGTCTGCTCTACAGACAGTCAAGTGTGTACGTACTGTCAGATTCAATTTATGAAACATCTAGAAATATAAGCAAATTACGTCTCTAACTAAACATAATTTATAAAAAAAATAAAAACCCCTGATAAAAATATACAAATTTATCATAAACTGCACATTATCATGCTACTAGATCTGAACCTCTGCAGCCTACCACCTGCCTCTATCAAATGACAGAAATGTTCCCAAACCTACGAGTTCGAGAAATAAATTGTCACATCATCTATTTCTGAACAACGACAACCACAATATCCATACCGATGCTGTCGGGCAGGAGTTCAAGGTGATTAAACGAGAGTCGAAGGTCGGTGATGTTGATCAGACCTCCAAGATCTGAAGGCAAGCGAGCCAACTGATTCTCGGACAGATCAAGTTCCGTCAGCCTCCTCAGTTTTCCTATCTCCTGCACATAACAGCAACACAAAAACGTTCAGCTGAACAGTCACATATGTGGAGTAAGCCAAGGCAATTGCCATTTGCAGAAAAAAAGCAAAATTGAACTAAGTTTGCTGAGCTCCATTCAAACGAGCAAACTTCCCAAATTGTCAAGTTCAGAAACATTGTATCTACTGTCAACTGTACCTATGAGTATGGACAGCAGCCTCTCACCATACTGTACCTACAGGCAGCTTCCCGTCAAAATCACCAGCACTGACATGTATAATTCTATTTTCCATGCATTTCTTTCTTTAAAAAGCCATGTAAGAAAACAGAGAGTGCATGGAGTAAACATACAGGCGGAAGCTGCTGGATCTCATTGCAGTCTAACCTCAGTTCCAGCAGGTTGTGCAGACTTCCGATAAATGCAGGCTACAACATAGCACCATCCATAAGCACACTTATACACAACCAGCGACATAGCTGTAGCCTGTACGTATGTTTAGATGTAGTTGGGGAGGTAAACTTAAAGTCTGGGGTGTCACTGCAAAAGAAGTATCAGCCCCCTCTTCAAAATTTTTTCGTTTTTTTTCTTGCGTGAAAATGTTATGGTGCATTTTGGCACTATTTTGAGTGACTGAGTAGTCTACTAAAAGGGGCACGTGCCCCCAATGGCCTCATGGCTACACCAGTGTATACAACAATGCTTTTCGTTAGCATAAAATAATGAAATAAACCAGCAAAATAATATCAGCTACAAAAAAACTAGATTTCAAGAGTCAGTTAATCAGAAAAAAACAAGTTCCAGACTATGCCAAAATCTTTGAACCTAACAGTAAGCTTTGTTTTTTGTCACCATCCCTACCTTCATTGGCCAGATTTCAGAAGTTCATATAAATTAACCAAAATCAGCCAATTGCTTAAGAAACATCGCATATGCACAAAACAAAATAAATACTACAAAGTGCCGTGAGTGTGCAAACTGTGTGCATATCTAAATCAAGTAATTTTTTTACACAAAATAGTAATTTAAATGCACTGTAATAAATTTGTTACTTTGAATATTTAACTAAAATTCTTTCATTCCGAATGTCACTAGCTATCGCCACAGTATACAACATATTATGCATCTTTGGTGCATGCATAATATACTAATACAGGCATCAACACACAGATATGCAAACAAAAAGGCAGACATGCACATGGATGAACATATAATCGCCATCCTTACTACATTCAACAAGAAATTTGAGCTAATGCTCACGAGACACGTGAAAGCCTATAGCAGTTCCTGTTCGCAAATTGCCTTAGTCTATCTCCAGCCATTTTGTCGCAGTTCACTCCTGAAGTGCACAACGCAACCAAAAATTGCCAAAAAACAATAAAACCACTTATTTTTGGAGTTAAGTGTCTTTCAAAGTCATCAATGTTGATATGAGACTAAAAGCTCGTCACTAGGGCTTGTTGTGATAGACCTAGGCAGCATATCCATGCCTATCTGCAACTGTTCTCACGATAGACTTACCAACAACAGCAAAATAATAACTTTTAGAGGGTACCGCTCTTTGATGCCCTCATGCACAGTTTTCCTTGAACCTAAAAAGTCTTAACTTAAAACGTTGAAATCTACGTTCAATGCTAAAAATTTCATATGCAGCTTGTCTTGGTCTATCAGTAGTATTCGGTGCAATTCGCTCTTGAAATGTGTCTCGCAGTCCCAAATCACCAAAAATTTCATAAAAACCCCTATTTTGGCATTCAAGGTCATCCAAAGTCATTGAATTTGGCGGCAATCGAAAGCCAGTGTATGACTTTTTATTAGTGATAAATAGTAACTTAGGCCCTATCTCGCACCATTATTGAGATTCAGTGACTTGTTGGCTAAAAATCACAAATTTTTCTTACCCCCCTCTCATTTAGCACCCTCTTTTGGAATGATTCCTTGCAAATTTATGGAAAAGCCTTATGGTTCCTAAAACTAGAGTCTTCCATGCAGTTGATGATAAAGATTTGGTGATCCTAGCTTGCACCATTTTTGACTGATCCACCTGTATGACTGACAGACAGACTAACAGACAGACAAGCAGAATTGCGATGGCTAAGATGCACTAAAGCAGTAGCTGCTTTCGCACATAAAAATTATATGAATGACTGACAAGTAAAAATCATGGCAACTCACAACTTGCTCCAGCAGGTTTCCACCCAGGTCCAAAAGTCTGAGGTTAGTCAGTCGAGCTACGGATGAGGGCAAACATCTCAGCAAATTGTCTCGAACTTCCAGAGACTCTAAGTACATCAAACTGCAATAACAACAATTATACAACCGTAGCATAGGTCTCAAAAAAATCTTAACTTGTCCCCGATATCAATATTTTGCTCTCTCATACCTCATAACTGATCGAAAAAATGCGGATCACTAGATGCAAAACCAAAAAACTAAAAAAAAACAAAAACCTTACAAGGTGGCCCGGAAAATGAGTGGCCCAGAGTATGGCACACTTTGTATACACCTTAGCTTTATTAAATATTAACCGATTTTCAAAATTCTTTCACCGTGAGATATTTCTCTGTCGACTGACAAAAACCAAATTGTATTATTTTGACACTGGAAATTTCCAGCACAAAGCTGCTAGGTTTGGTATCAGTTTGGTCCAAACCTTGGTGTGGAGTAACATCAAATCTATAGCAGTAATGTGGCACAGTTTAACCTGAAGTCCAGTCTTGGACCAAAATATAATCCAGTTTAGTAATCTTTTTGGTCTGAGACTTTAGTTAGTCAAGACCTTCATCTCAGCAAAACTTGACCTATTGAAATTCGAAATTAAAATTCGAATATGCGCATCTTGCCATTTACCGCGTACTCACTTGCCAATATTTGACGGCAGTTCAGATATTGCGACGTCATTCAGTGACAAATGAATTAGGCTCAGCAACTGAGTTAAACTGTTTGGTAACCTGTAACAGCATTAGCAATTATTCACTGACATTTTACACAATCACAACATTCAATGTACATTTTAAGATGCAGTTGCTTAGTTGCCTTGAAATGTACATCGAAAATCAAATTAAATCAAATCACGTGTTTCTTTCATAAAACAAAAGACAGACAGACCACAACTGTACATTACACTAGTACTGGTATATTAAATGTAAAACACTATGACTTGCAAAAACAAAACCTATGTAAAACAACATATTTATGACAAAATTAATCAGTAAAATGAGACACACGATCCGGAAGATGCATGTTACCTTTTTTCATCTTAAATTAAAATCTATCTGTTTGTCTTCCACCTTCTTCCACTCCATTGTTTACTCATCCTTCTGCTCCTTAGTCTCTTACTGTATTACCAGCATTAAAAAAAGACTCACCGTTGTAGAGGATTACTACTAAAATTTGCAAACTGGAGATTTTGGCACATCTTGATCTTGTCTGGAATTACAGTCAGCTCTAAAATAAAAAAAACAAACAAAGTACTTTATATAAAAAATATCAACTGCATTAGGGGATGTAAAAAATTAATCATTTAATCCACATAAGCTCTATGAGAGAAAATGAAAATCCAATAGATAATAAAAACTATACAAAACACATGTAAGTGTGATTCAAGTCATGGTTTACAACTGCAGCATCACCTTTGTTCTAGAGACTGGATTTCTATGGCAGCACACAGCTCTGAGGCCTGTTCTTCAAGAACGAGATCTCCACAGAACAAAGTCAGCTGCACGAGAGCTCAAAAGCTCATGCCATTAGTGGATGAAAAACTACAGCTGTACCAAAATTTTACTCCGGCGAAATACACCTTGATACAAATCTGGCAAAAATCAAAGCATTAACCAAATTAAGGTGAAAAGACAACCAAAGCTAACTGGATGCATGGCCAGCTCTGTTAACAAACCACCTTTAACCCACAACGTCAGATGCCAACAATCCTGGTAACATACAGAACTTGCCTAGCAATGACTGTAAACAAGACCAATACCATGTTCATCGTGCCTGGCACTTGCGTCACCAGCTATGGAGTACGTGCTCTCTTGATTCTTGATTTCCAACTGTTTAAGTTTTCTAGTCACTTCATAGTTACTTGGCATGTGACTATACAGACCTTATTGCACAACTAAAACAATTTTTCGTGCATGACTCTGAAATTATGTCTCTCGGTTTTGTGTCCACCATTTGCAATAAATTCTGTCAACGTCACTGGTGCCTAGAATTGGGGGCAAGTCAATAATCCGAAAGTTTGATAATCTGAATTCTTTCTACACTTGGAAAAACGTTGACTCAATTTCCACATTTCCTCTCAAATAAGAGTAGGTTTAGGGTTAGAGTGACAGTTAGAGTTAGTAAAAATGCATGTTGCAGTGTACAACTTCAAACTATCAAACCTTTGGATTATACACACACAACCCCTGAAATAATGGCTGTCTTGTAACAGTATCGATGCACATGCATAAAGGCCTACCGTTGTGGCTGATGTCAAACTCCTGTAACTCCGCAAAGTTTCCGACATCAGGAGAAAGTCGAGAAATCTGATTGTCACTCAGCGTCAGCTTCCGCAACTGTTGCAGCTGGTAGAACGCCTGCAGAATACACAGAAAGTACACAGTTCAACATCCACCACATCATCACTAAATTGCAGTACCGATGGTGGTTATTATGCAAGATTTGCTATAATATGGTTTATCCGTCTATCCATCTTGTCCCATCTCTGTGATGCCCCAGTTTCTGGGCCCTGCTGATTAACTATCCACATCCAGATGTCTGTCTGTCATACCGACATGTATCCTGCTGAAACCGCTATACGGAATGAAATGCCATTTACCATGGACACATTGGGTTACTTCACTTTTTGACTTAGACTTTCGCTGAGCCCAAACTTCGGTCTAAGTATCTACTTAAGTCAAAAAGTGAAGTGATTTCGCTGAGCGAAAACATAGCGACTAACGTGGACAGTTAAGTAAATTAAAACAGTCTGGTACCAAAAATAAACACACAATGATGTAAGTCATTACATAATTACGTCATTTGCCTGTGCGGCACAATTAAATAAGCAAGTCCAAGCGTAAATGGTCGATTTATTTCCTGTTAGGTTTACCGATTTTCCGCCATTTTTAATCGTTTAGTTGTACTTTGGTCTAAGTACAGACTTTAGCGTTCAGCTTTAGCTTTCGCTCAGCAAAAAGGCTCAACGAAAGTCTAAGTCATAAAGTGAAGTCGCCTATTGCATGGCTCCAAGTAGCACTGTATTAAACCCAAATTCCATTACTACAACTTAGGGACAAAATGAATCTGCGACAAAGTCGCTGACGACAACACTTTGTGGACCCTTGAAGAATGAAGAGTTCGTGCAGGTTTAATCGAAGTCTATAAAATCATACACGGAATATCATCAGTCTTGTTTGACACATTCTTCAAATATAACAACTAACAAAAGATCACTTACTGAAGCTTACAAAAAAAGAGCATCAACTGAATTGAGACACCACTGTTTTTCAGAACGTGCTATTAACATTTGGAATAGTCTTGATAATAGAACAGTGACATCTGGATCAATCAACATCTTCCATTTTTGAAGATGTTGATTGATCCAGATGTCACTTCAAAGGGAATCTGGAATAACTCAAACAGTCTACTTGGTCTACTGAATCTGAACCGTGCCATCGGGGAGGCCTTATCCGGTGAGTCGTGGATTTCTTCTTCAGAATACGTGCCAACTTCAGTATGTTGAAGGCTCCGGCAAGAACTAAATTCCAATAGAGCGACACAAATGATATTGTTGTAGACGCAAAATGAACTTTGTCGCAACCACCTAGACATGTTGAGATGGTCCAAAGACTCAAAACTTCCCCATGAAATCCCCGTTTCAGCGACTTTCATATGGTCCACATTCACGACTTTCACCAAAATGGGAAGTTTTGGTGAAAGTTGGCATGATGAAATTTGGGCTACAGGCAGCTCCTCAAGCATATGTGACACAATTTGCTTATAGCTACTTCACGAAAAGACTAGTCAAAGTAAAATGTGGGCTGGACAAACACGCATTCGTGTCTCTCGAATAAAACTGCTTTAAATAAAATCAAAAATTTTACTTGAATAGCATGAAGTCACTAATCACACTCAGTAAGTCTAACAGTATGCCATCTATTCAAGAATACACTTTAAATTACAGGCACCAATGTACCCGAGGTAAGTCAGTAATGAGGTTTCCGTCGAGTAGTAGTTCTTCCAAACATCTGGCATATCTGTGCAGCTCGTACGGAACGTGGTCAAGACCGCAATGACTTCTGTCCAAGTAATCAATACTCCGATTGCACCCTTTCCACAGTGGCATACATTTCATCATATTTGAAAACGAAAACGCGACCACCTGTTTAGTGTTTACCACCTGTATTGCTTTTTGTGGTGTTCCCCAAGACGATTACAACCACTTCCGGAATCCCGAGCGTGTGTGCACTTCGTCGTAGCCGATGACGTCATCAGAAGTTGCGTTCTTTTTAAAGTTGGGGAAATCTTTCACGAACGAATGCGAAGGGGGATTCTGCGCGTAGCCGGTAACGACGCGGTGAATTGTAAGTTTCATTTTGACGATATAATTATTGCGCATCGATTTGATAGTTTACTGCATCCTGATCTAGTGTTTGATGCTATAAACGGCTTCAGACATGTCTGTTGGTATCCCAACGCACATGGTCAGCATTTTCGTAAAATAAGTAAACGATTCCCATAAGCGTTTTAACGTGTATTAGCCCATGTCTATTTGGCAGGTACTCATGTGGGGTCCGAAGACAGTTAGATGGCGAAGGGATCGAATCGCTAGCGAAAACATGCAAACTGCATCCAAACTGTCAGTCATATGCTGCACCTGGCGAGTGGCGAGTGCAAATAGGATATATTGGTTAAATCGGGGTCAGGAGTCTTCAACTTGTTGAAGTTTGACCTTACTCCGAAGAAGAAGAAGAAGATCTTATTTTGGACTGGCACCTTGCAAACGAAGAGTCAGTTGGGTGGTCTGGGACTTGCCACAGTGATACCGCTTTACTTACTTTTCTTATACTTGTATGTTGATGATCGGAGAAGTGGTTGCTTTAAATGCTCATATCTTGTTGCCGAAACTTGTCAAGTCTGTTCTTGAAAGCGTTATGCCAGATTACTGTGGTTTTTGTGTTTATTATTATATACCGTGTGTATCACTGTGTCGGACAGCTAATACAAGAAGATGTCGTCGCAAGAGTCTAGCGGAAGCAGTGGCACCAGCAAGCTGAGCCTGTCGCTGTCACAGGATACTATTGACTACATGTTTAACAGTGTCAACAACATGCCAGGTGTCAGCGATATTGCTGTTGTTGCTGACATTACGTCTAACAGGTATATTGCTGGTGCTGGTGGCACTAAATACCGAAAACAACGGAAGAATTTTTTCTTAATTTTTAGTAGTTAATTATAACCGAAAACAAGTTGGTTGTTTTTGGTAGTTTTCAGTTGTTTCAGGTATTTAATGCTATCGGCTGACACAGTGCTTAGTGTGTGGTTTAATAGTATTTTGCATTTTGATGTTTGAAATGCTATAATGGGCGACTTCACTTTTTGACTTAGACTTTCGCTGAGCCTTTCACTGAGTTTAAACTTCGGTCTAAGTACCTACTAAAGTCAGAAAGTGAAGTGATTTCGCTGAGACTTTCGCTGAGCTTAAAGT
>Ga0209454_1003891_pt1 | contig 10928 bp, 8 predicted proteins | sample WorMetHERISLAND1_2_FD_187400 | JGI IMG/M metagenome (GOLD analysis project Ga0209454, IMG submission 187400) | Marine gutless worms symbiont microbial communities from Max Planck institute for Marine Microbiology, Germany - Olavius geniculatus... | ecosystem: Host-associated > Annelida >...
CCCCCTCTCATTTAGCGCCCTCATTCAGGGTGACCCCCTTCGAATTTATTTAAAATCTTTACGGTTCCTGAAACTAGAGTCTTCCAGGCAGCCGACGGTGAAAATTTGGTATCCTAGCTTGCACCGTTTTTGACTGATCCACCCGTGTGACGGACGGACAGAATTGCGATGGCTAATATGCGCTAAAAGCAGTACCTGCTGTCGCACGTAAAAACTGAAGCTCAAGACTTCGATACTGTAATGCTGCATTGTTACTGTCAGGCACTGTAAGCTGAAAGGTGACAGTATCCACATCCCGTACCAGGTAATATAATTAATTTTTAAAAACCTGATATTTTCATCACAGTTCTGACAGATAAAATAGTTGTCCAGAACTAACTCAAGCCACAGAAGCTTCCAAGTTGAATACCGTAAAATTGCTGTCAGGCAGGGTGGTTTTGTCGGTGAGCTGAAGATACCAATACTCCAGAGTCATTGTTTCGTTCTCGTTGGTTCGCAGTGCAATCTCAACACACAGCGGCTCAACGAGACTCATCATCTGGTCACCAAATGCTGCCCTGGTAGCATCACGAACATCAGTGCGGTCCGGCAGTGACACGTTGAACCAATCAGAGGAAGTCAGCTGCTTCGAGCGTGTTGACGCCCTCCCACCCAGCCTTGACTGCACCACGACCTACACACAGTAAGCAAGTAAGTGTAAACTGTGCAGAGTAAATAAGTAAACCTGTGAGCTCAGAATGGGCACCATTTTAACAAAGGTCACATCACATTACACACTCAAATGAACAGAAACATCTTCAAGAATCACTGCAAATGTCCAGAATCAAAATCTGACCAGCAAGCCATTCCACAGCTGAGGTCCGTAAGTGCCTAGCAGCCAGAAACCAAAATATTCCATGAGTATACATACCACTGAAGCGTGTTTTAGATATCGGCAGTTTTGGTGTATCACAAAAGTTTCCTAAGAGAAGGTTTGAAACAGCAATCTAGGCTTAGAGACAGAGTTAGTCTTAAAATCAGGGTTAGGGTTTAAATTAGAGATATAGTTAGTGTTAGAGATAAAATATGTTAGACTAAGTTTCGTTACGGCTAGCCTTGGGAATCCGGTAAGGAAGTGCATAAACTGTTAGAAGTAGACGCTGACCCTAATCCTAAAGTACATTCTAACAACTGTCGTTAAGTAAGTAACAAAAATGCAACTAAGTTTGACCTGAACGAATTTGTAGATGAGGTGTTTCGTGAACTTCTCGATTTCTCTACGATCTGATTCGCTCGGTTCTGACTTCGACATTATTCGTCTAGTGAGAAACGTACAAGTGGAGATGTTGCAATTTCCTGTTGTCAGTAATGTTAGCAAATTCAAGACATGTACACCATTACATCAAACTAGTAAAACAGGATTATTTCGCTTGGAAGAAACATACATCTTTGTAACAAACGTTTTAACCCTATTATTGTTTACAAACAAACTGCGTATGCCATAGAATAGTTATTTTTTCTTATCTGTCTAAAGTCCGATTTCCATTCTCCGCAAGACCGCAACGCACGCAAAATACAGTACTTTTTGACGCAGCTGACTCAAGAAAAAATACAAAAAAAAACAAATAAATAACAGCAAGACATTTCCAAAATTTATGATAAATATGAACACGTTGTTTATAATGACAGCGTTGCAGATATGTGCGCATTTTGGTGACTTTGGTGATTTAATTGGTCAAAATTTGCCAAGATCTAAAAAATTCCGTGCTTCCAGTTTTCGTTCGTCGTTGAAAAATCTTGCGTCGTATTTTTTTCATTTGGTATTAAAAATATTCATGCAGTTTTTAGTTTTTTTCAAAGTTTTACTGAACAAAAAACTGTTTGCATCTATATAGTCCACCTTTACTAATTAGCCTACCTGTAAGGCCCTTCTTGTCAGTAAGTGATAATTTTAAAGGCTTAAATTAAATAATAAAATAAAGTACAAACACTTACATATTAATAATGCAGTGAAGTTAAACGTTTGAATAAACTTCTTTTAGTTCTGCGTTCTCGTAGCCTATAAGTCCGAACAGAATAACAAAAACTGTCGTTAAAGTGGGCCGATCGTACGCGCTTATATCCAAAAGCCATCATCTGACTTTTAGTCGCAGTAAGAAAACGATTACCCAGAGTGACTATAGTCCCATACACGCTATAGTGACGCTGCTATATCGAGCGTACAATTAACGCTAGGGGATATGGTTATTCGGCTTACGTGGGTGATTGGCAGCAGGCAGCAACCTTGCATTTAAAAAATTGCGGCCAAACCGCTGCAGATAGAAACTTGGTTACTATTGTCACTCTATATGAACTCCTCGTCGCCCTGTCCAACACCTTATTCATTGTCGATTTCTTTCGACATCCGTCGTTCTGTTTAGCCACAATACATACGATACAAACGACACACAGACAGATAGACGTACGACACATGTGCCAAAGACTCGACTTGACTGCAGCCAAAAACCATTTTATATTTGACTTTTGTTTTTGCTGTTCTGCTTTTATTGAGCCTAGGTGTAGTTGTCATTATTATTGGCAAAGTTATATGGATTATTAGGCCTAATGCACTTCAAGACTAATTTATTTATTTTATTTATTTGTCTTTAATGGCAGGCTCGAAACCCATGAACACATAAAACACACACAAACACTTATCATTTTTTACGCGCGAAAGCTGCTACTGCTTTCAGCGCGTCTTAGCCATCGCAATTCTGTCCCTCCGTCTGTCCGTCCGTCCGTCTGTCCGACACATGGGTGGATCAGTCAAAAACGGTGCAAGCTAGGATCACAAGGGCGCTAAATGAGAGGGGGCTGGGTAAAATTTGCGATTTTTGGCCAATAACTCGCCGTATCTCAGTAACCGTGCGAGATAGGGCTTAGGTTACTATTAACCACTAATAGGAAGTCGTACACTGGCTCTCAATTGGCGCCAAATTTAATGACCTTAAATGACCTTGAATGCCAAAATAAAGGGTTTTATGGATTTTTTGTCGATTTCGGGCTGCGAGACACAATTCAAGAGCGAATTGCGCCGAAACCAATTGAGATAGACATGAACAAGCTGCGTATGAAATTTTCAGCATTAAACGTAGATTTTGATAGTTCAAGTCTCGATTTTCTAGATTCAAATAAACTTACGCACGAGGGCATCAAACAGCGGTACCTCCGTAAAAGTCGTTATTTTACCGTTGTTGTCCAGTAACTGCTATAGGCTTTCGCGCGTCTCGTGAGCATTAGCTCAAATTTCTTGTTTTTCAAATGCATTTAATGTGCTATGTGTTGCTAAGTGTCAATTATAGCAATTCTAAGATGTAAAAATAACGCAAGTGGCAATCATGTTGCGACAAGCAAAACAAGTGAAAAAGGGCTTTAGTAACAAACTTCAATTGCTACAAAACTTAAGAACAAACACACAGTTACACATAACATTATATAAATCAAATCTTCAATAACGTAGCATAAAATTAAAAGCAATAAAATTCGTCAAATAAAAAATACATCAATAGGTACAAGTTTAAGCAGAGAAAACGACGAATGTCAGCTTAATTTATTTACAACTAAATAACTACAAGACAAATAAAAACACGGTCGAAAACAGTCAACTTGTCGGTTTAATTCAGCACGGAACATGCTAAAGAAAGATTATTTATAAACTAAGTAAGCTTAGAACACCGCCCTATGAGAATTAGAAGCGATCAGAGTTCTAAAACATTCGCTAGGAAACTTAGTTTTGGGGCTGACCATTAGGCTGAAGTCTGGCCCTTTGCTACAGGGTGTCTGTCTGTCTCTTTGTCGTCTGTGTGTAATGTATTATTGCTGAACGGTACGGTAGGCTTAATTAAGTCTTATTAGAAAACTTTTACAGGAATAATTCGCCCCGTTGTCATATAAACCTAGGCATGCAAAATTTTGGCGATGAAGTGCGAGGAAGACATTTTCAAATTTCGGGTTGAATAAACAGAGGGGCAGTTACTCCGACTCGATAGTTGGACGCTGGCCTTCAGATGTATGCAGTGCGGTCGGCCCACCCTAGCGATGGCTGGGCTTCTTGTCCTATTATCTCCCATAAAGTTAATTGTAGGCTAAATTTTAAAAAAATTCTGAATAAATTATCGAGAATTATCGAGATCCTACCCTTTCTAGAACCTAATTAATCTTCTTGTCCAATCCCTCTGAGAATTTTAGCAAATCCGTTCATACGAGTATCTCTTTCCATCTCCATTTATTTGTTCATAAAAAAAACAAGACCCACATCACGCATTTTGCACACAAACTGACCAGTACAAAACGTAACCATCTCGTACAAGGCAACAAGATGATTAATTCCGTAGCCCCGATCAGCTTGTAAGCATTGGTTTATCAAATCACGCGTCGTAGGCCTACAAATATAAAGTCCCCAATTGTGTGTCGCTTCCATTACGCATAGATGCCTTTAACCCTCTTGTTCTCGGGGTCGAACGGTGTTTTTAGATGGACGCGGGCCGGTATAGCTTCACTGAGGTGCTCGATGTGATATTGTCCAGTCCTGATGTAGTCCGTGGTCACTGGAAGTCCCTCGTGGTGGCGCACGTAGCCGTATGCTATGCTCTTGTCCAGGGTGAAAGCGAAGTCCGCTCGACGCAGAAATCCCACCGGTACGCCGTCGCGATAAATTGCCTCCAGACCGTGCAATGGCACTCGCCTGCGACAATTAATCAATCAATCAATCAATCAAATGACTATGTTATTTTTATTAGCAAACTACACAACTCGGACGAACTATAAACAAGAAAAGCCCTGCTAACGCAAAGGGGAACGCGCAACAGCGGTGCATGTTTGAAAGCCCAGTAAAACAAAATCAGTCGCCAGAGGGCGCAGACGCCCGGCGGCTAATTATCTATAGTGTTTTATTTGTATACTCACCAGCGGGCGTGACCTGTCTCGCCCTGCCAACGCTGTATCAGCTGGAAATCGCAAATTTTTCCTACCCTCTCTCATTTAGCGCCTTCGTTCGGGGTGAATCCTTTCGAATATACGAAAAAGCATCACGGATCCTGAAACTAGAGTCTTCCAGGCAGCCGACGGCGAAAATTTGGTGGTCCTAGCTTGCACCGTTTTTGAATGATCCACCCGTGTGACAGACGGACAGACAGACAGACACACAGAGAGAACTGCGATGGCTAAGACGAGCTACAGCAGTAGCTGCTGTTGCGCGTAAAAACAAGCACTATAGCGGAAGTTTAAGCTAAAAAAATGAAGAACAGATTACAACTCAAATCAAACGTGCTTAATTTCGGACAACGCGGTCCATATTCTAGACTGTAATTATTACATTTGAATTACGACGATTAAGAAAGCGGCACCTATTTTGTGGCACAAAATGCGCCAGTCTACCACAATTATTTCCCTGAACAAAAGTTTATGTAGGCTTAAATCATTTTAAAACGTGCAAATTTCAGTCATTAGGTAGTAGTTACTGTTAGCGCCATAGTTATCCTTTAACAAGAAATTTGAGCTATTGCTCACGAGACGCGCGAAAGCCAATAACAGTTGCTGTTCAAAAACTGACAGTCTATCTCCAGCCATTTCGTTGCAGTTCAGTCTTGGAGTGTCTGCTACAGCCGCAGGTCGCAAAAATCAATAAAAACCCCTTTATTTTGAAAGTTCAGGGTTTTTCAAAGTTATCGATGTTGATACGACTGAAAAGCTCGTCACTAGTGCTTGTTGTGATAAGCAGCATCCCCATGTCTATCTGCAACCGTTTTCATGAAAGACTGGCCAACAACGGTAAAATAACAACTTTTATGGGGTATCGCTCTTTGATGCCTTCCTGCGTCCGTCGAAATCTACGTTCAATGCAGAAAATTTCATACGCAGCTTCTCCATGTCTACCTCGATTGGTTTCGGCGCAATTCGCTCTTGAAATGTGTCTCGCAGCCCGAAATCGCCAAAAATCTATAGTTAGAAACCCCTATTTCAACGTTCAAGGTCATCCGATATCATTGAATTCGGTGACAATCGAGAGTCAGCGTACGATTTCTTATTAGTGATTATTAATAGTAACCTATGCCCTATTTGGCACCGTGATTGAGATACAGTGACTTATTGGCTAAAAATGCCAACTTTTTCCACCCCTCTCATTTAGCGCCTTCGTTTGGGGAAACTACAATCTTCCAGGCAGCCGACGGTGAAGATTTAGTGATCGTAGCTTGCACCGTTTTTGACTAATCCACCCGTGTGACAGACAGACAGACGGACGGACAAACAGACAGACGAACGGGCAAAATTGCGATGACTAAGACGCGTTGAAAGTAGTAGCTGTTTTAACGTGTAAAAACTAGATACAACAGAGTGTCAGGGAAAATTTAGGCCCCTACTATAACGATACAATGCTGACTTCGTTATTATACTGCTATCGTTATCGTTCAAGTTATCGTACTGGTCAATGGTGAAGCAGGCGATTCTCTTCATAAGTCCTTCAGTCTTCTGACGTTCGATGACATCACGACCCTGGAAGTAGACTGGAGTCTTGAGTTTGCACGTGAATCCAAGCCCCGCCTCCAGCGGACTGTCGTCTGAACGTAGGTCCGCGTGCCAGTGTCGATATCCTAAACACGATTGTTACAGGCTATATATAGCACATGTAAAATTTATCTTCACATTTTATCTGTTTTCCATTTTGTTAGTTTTTAAAATTATTTTTAGCCTACCGTACTTAAGTAACGGTCGAGATATTGGTACGAGTTGTCGTCCTCGTCCGTTCGTCCGTCTGTCTGTCTGTCTGTCTGTCTGTCACGGATGTATTGCGGCTAAGCTTTAGTTCGCAGAAAGCAAACTTTTTACACGAATAACTAGCCATATGTGTTGAACTCGGGCATGCAAAATTTCAGCCATCTAGTGTAAGGAAAACATGTTCAAGTTGGGGTTGAATGAAAGGGGCTAGGAAAATCAGGGAAATAATTGACCATATCTTGGAAACGGTGAGAGATAGGGCCAATTTTACTATTAACCACTAATAGGAAGTGACATACGTCCTTTCAGATGAAATGACAATCGTCGACCTTGGATAACCTTGAAAGTTACTGGCAATCAGTACGGTCGGCTATCCTAGCAACAGCTCGGATTCTTAAATTACTGCCCGCGGTAGCGACGACAGACGACAGTACTGTTTTCAGCTGAGGTTTTTCGCTGTCAACACAATAATCCCAACTCATGGACCCCCGCACTTAGCTTGACGAAATGTTGCACGAACATGTTACTTGCCAACAGCAAAAACTTTATTAAATTTCAAAATCATACGTAAGAAATGGTTATTTTGTCGTTAGTTGACTAAAGTTTACCAAATTGTTTTCATTGAACGTGCAGAAATCCTAGATGACAACGCCGTTTTCTGTTTGTCGATTGCTTTATCTATTTTCGAATATATCCGCAATCGAAGTCCGAAATCTGGTGTGCTGTTGATAACTCATGAACCGCTGTACTTAGTTTGATATTACATTTAACACAAACTTCTACTTTGGTAACCTCTAAAAACTTAGTAAATACCAAGGTCAAAGGTCAAGACAAGGTTACATAACCCTAACCCTAACCATAACGCTTATCCTAACTCTAAACCCTACACCCTACGCCATGATATTAACGCTATTTCTGGTAACCCATAATGCAATTACGCCGAGCGACATCGGTGCCGCCGCCTGCGAGTGCGATTGAGCTGTTCGTTTTTGTTTACTGCCACCAAAATAGCTGCTATTTTTGTGGCTGCCGGACAAATAGTCATCACGTCGTATTAATAAATGGCGCGCTAATCGGTAACGTCGTGGGTTTAAAAAGTGGGCGGCGCAGATCTCAGGTGCAATCTTTCGACAGACAGCTGAAGATTTCCAACCAATGATAGGCCTAATATTGGTACTCGAGATTTGGGAGAAATTTTGCCTCTATATTTTTCCACAATGGAAGTTTTCACCCCAATTTTAACATTTATGGACGAAAACTTTCCAACAAAATTTTTTCCGACTGCCCAAAATTCAGGGGGTTAGAGAGCCTTGACCTATGGTTAGGGTTAACCCTAACCCCTACCACGACGTACGCCACTAGCCGACACTTCAAACTAGACCCCTAAGCCGCCAACTTATCCGCCGCCGCCGGGCCGTGATTTTGCTAAGCCGCCGTCGCCACAAAAATCGCGGCTAAGCCGGGACCTTAGCCGCAAAAATGCTAAGCCGGACGTGAAATTCACGGCTAGCCGGCTTAGGGGTCCACTTCAAACCTTTCTCGATGCTGAGTGAGTCTATGGCTCGGTATCCGGCGTTGACCAGTCCGAACTGTGCGCCTGCTTGACGAATGGCTTGATAGGCGCGCACTGACGACGTGTTCGGCACATGCAACTCCCATCCGAGCTCTCCCACGAACGATAGACGCATTGCACGTGCTGGCTCACCCGCCACCCTCACCAGCTGTCAATAAAGTAAAGAAATACCCAATTTACACGATACAGCTGGCTCGTCAAGCGCTCGTTAAGCACTCATCGAGCACATATTGAGCTGGCTGGATGGGTGCTTGATGTGTGATAAGTAAGTCAGTAAGTAAGTGCATATTTAGAGTGCATAATGTCAGCCAGTGGCCGAATCTGAGGCACTTGACTGAGCCGCTAGTGGGAGCAGCAAGCCTGCTGGAAGCAGTGAGTTTTAAGGAGGCGACGGAAAGTGTCTGCAGAGGTAGAACTGCGAATGCTAGAGGGTAGTGAGTTCCAGACTGTGGGGGCTGCAATGCTAAAACCGCGGGAGGCAAAGGTTGATGGACGTTTGAGTTATTAAACATGTTTCATATTGCGAGCATTCATCGAGCTACTTCGTCAAGCACTTGTCAAGCCAACTAATGTCTGCTTGATCAGCGCTTGTCGAGCCAGCTTCATCGTGTAAACGGGATATAAGTAAGCGAAATTTTTTACAGCGCACAATGTCCACGAGATAAGTTGGGTTAGAGTTCAATTTGTGCACATTATTTTGCAGCCGGTACGCTGTGCCGGTGTCACATTAAAATATCTCCCTATGAAAAATCCGCCCGCAAAGAGATAATCACCAAATTGATATGTCTTCCCCTTATTGAAATATCGTTGGCCCAATAAAAGTCTTCCCATTATAGGATCAACCCAGAAAAGTCTACCCCGGCCGGCAATCGGTAAAAATCCGCCCCGTTCGAGCGCCCGCCGGGCGGGGCGGATTTTTGGCTGTAAATTTTCGGCCGAGGAGACTTTTCTGAAAGGCGATCTGATAATGGGACACCGTTAGTTCTTGTTGTCATAATGACGACACGCTGTGCATTAGCGAGATTTAAAATGTCACAGAAAAATACTAAATAGCCAGCCACATATGCACCAGATGCGTTTCTGAATGGCACAATGATATATAACCAATGATGTGCACTGTAAAACCTACAAACAAGTTGTCACTTAAAAACAAAATACTAGCACATCAGAAACACACGTCAAACAGACAGACGAACGGACGGACAACACCTTTAATGCGGCCTATTAGGTAAAGTTTCATCAGACTTCATCGACAAATGATATACATATATAGCTCGAGCAGGCTCGCCCACCGTTTCCTTTGACTGTACAGTTTTTTTAATAAGGTACAAAACGCTTTGCTAATGTTTTTGTTTCTATTTACCAACGTTTTTCATGTCCAATAAACTTGAAACTTTTGGTGCGAATACTAAAACAGCAAACAACCTTAAGAAAGTGATTATTATCAACTGTGGCGTCAAATAGCCTATGTTAAAACTATTATGAATCAAGAGATGATAAAGATAAAAAATAAAAAGCTGAAGACCTTGTGCGTGGAGAATGGAAATGCAGCGTCAGAGAGATCGGTGTCAACGATTGACTGTAGAATATCTCGACTGAACACAGCAAAACGACATAGTTAATTATACACATTATGTCATACGTTATGTTTCATGGTTAGCGTATTGTCTGACAGTGGTTAGAGAGACAGACTTGTAGCTGGTAACTTCAAGGTTGGTTTGAATCACTGAATGTGACATCGGGTCATTCGCAAGCAATAGACCCCGGCGCCGTCGAATTTCGTGCGTCAAAATTTTCACACCTTCAAAGTCGTCGACTGACCAGTAAACGACGTCGTCGAATTTTTCCGCGCCTATCTCATTGTATTTAATGTCCAGTTTATTCCACGCTATTACTGATTTTTTTATTTATTAGGATATTTTTTAAAAATCTGAAAATGAGAGATTAGTCTCTTGGTGGAGGATGGAGATAATAAAGGCTGCATGGAGCTAGCATGCTGACAGGTCGACTGGCTCATGTGACACAGCGAACAGACCGCAGTCAGGGGCGTATTCTTCTCTTCTCCATATGGCCAACAAGATCAGAGGTCTGGTAGTGGGCCCATTACTATAATCATCTTTAAAATATCTGATAAACACAGATCACGATGAAAAGAAAAAAAGATTGCTGCAACCTTTTGGGTCCCTGTATGCTCATCATGGTCATATCATCGGAGACTTCTTCAAGTCGACAGTCGAACTTATGGTCTTGGAGCACCTGGCGAATATGAGCTGAAGCGTGTTCAATGATTGCACCACCGATAGCTAGGTAAAAACCTCTCTCACCTAAACATAGTAAGTAAACAAACAATTAAAAATAAAAGAAAAAAAGAAAAAAGAAAGTTAAACTTATAAACTTCTGTATTATTTGTCCGATATATTCAAATGAATACTCAATATAAATACTCAATAATTTCCGCGTAGCCCCAAAAAATCCTTGATTACGCGTATAAAACAGGTAACGTAAATTAGTAAGTAATTAAGTTACAAAACTGAGTGAATGAGTTAGTAAGATAAATGAAATTTGTATGCATCATCATCATCATCATCGACAACCGTGGGCTCAATGCCCGTTGGTGTCTGAC
>Ga0209454_1003892_pt1 | contig 10925 bp, 4 predicted proteins | sample WorMetHERISLAND1_2_FD_187400 | JGI IMG/M metagenome (GOLD analysis project Ga0209454, IMG submission 187400) | Marine gutless worms symbiont microbial communities from Max Planck institute for Marine Microbiology, Germany - Olavius geniculatus... | ecosystem: Host-associated > Annelida >...
ACGATATACAGTGAATGGCTATTGTCTAGGGAATGGAACTAAAACATAAAAGCGCAGCAGCAAACAAAAACATAACATGCGACTGTCCTGTAGCTGATCTGTGATGCGAGGTGGAAACCGGAGGATGGCGGACGGAAGACGACGACGGACGGAAGGTAGTAGTCGGGCGGCTGCCGTTGAACCCGCTTGCCACGTGCTGGAAGATGAAAGTCAGGTGGCGGACGATGATAGTCGGATGGCTGACGAGGAACCGCCTGCCACGTGCTACATCGACGGGGTCACGCTCTAACTGACTCGCAGACGTGTGTCGTGTAGTCGTAGTCGTACAGGAAAGCGTTCCTTCAGAAGTCGTTCATAACCGTAGGTTCGTTCGTACAACGTACAACGTAGTTCGTCGTTTCACGTACGTCTTATGTCAAACGTTGACTACCCGCTAACGTATACACAGAGCACAACGTGTTGACTGTTCGAGTGCTCAGGCTGGTAATAACGTTCAGCTGTCGTCTCTTTGCCAAGAAGAGTTTTCGCACATGCGCAGTAACATCAATCAGCACGTGCTGTTCAGGTCACGTCTGCATGGTGCAACTGGGCCGCCAGACGACTGTCACAGCAGGCATGAAAAGTGGACCATCTTATAGACCAGATGCCGCCATCGACTGTTCACGGTTGACAAAATGCAAGCGCACCCACGTAACTGAAAGAAACAGGGGCAGTCCTAACATAATAATAATAGCAATCTATGCACTTGTTGACAACGACATACAGTCATTGACACAATAAAAACAGCAAACATCAAAAAAAAAATCTTTCCTACTGAATATTGTTTCATCTCTCATCTGTAAGTTGATCGTTTGTTATTCAGGGTCGGACTCAGATATTCAAGATTCATTCTCGGTCGATGAGCGTGGAGAAAGACATTCGCTGGGAGCTGCTTGCTCGCATGTGTCCTAACTGCACTGGTACACATCTTGTCTGATCATTTTTGTCTGCTTCCTCTAACTGGTTTAAATGTGTGTCATTTGTGACATTAATGCAGTCTCTGTTTTTAATTTATGACTTATTTTCCCTGTTTGTCATCATCGAAGCAATGTCCCCAAAGTTCTCAATTAACAGAAACATTTGAGGAGAGAGTGTTGGTTAAAATAATCTCCTGTGTCAAACCAATTGTTGCGAGTCCAATGGTTTTAACGCCTTCACTGCGCACGAGGAGACTGTCTTGTGATGTCAGCACTACTCACCTGTTGTGTGCATGATGAGATAATTTAGTCATGTTGTTCATGTAGTATTACAAGTGCGCAGTTTCGCACATGGGATTTCAGAATCTCTGCAGCGAAAAGGATAAAATGCTTTTTAAATAGAGTGCACTGGATCATTAAGCATTTTGTGGTTATATTGGCTGCTACACTACAAATTGTTTGCTAGTGATATTTGTAATTTTTCTGCATCGTAACATGAAGCGCATGACCTTAAACAGTCAGAACATAATGTATGATGCTGGGGTGAATGTGTTCGTTTGTTGTCAACTTGACATTGCTGATTATCAAATGTTAACCTTGTGGGGTTAAACACGGCAGGTAATTCAGCACTGCAAAAGATAGCCATTTTATAAAATGTATTCGTAAAGATAAAGGTGAAGGTAAAGGTTGTCAATTTGTATAGCACATCATCACGAGCATGCACACGCCTCTAATCGCTTTCGTCACATGTGAATGAGTTACTACTCATTTTACCATCCCACGGAGGGTAGAAGGCTGAGTCGACCTAGCTGGCAGGCTTTGCACCGAGATGGTTTACCTGCCTGCAGGCAGTCACCCATCGCAGTACTAACCGGGACCGGCGTAGAGTAACTTCGTTTCAGCCAAAACGCGCTACCAACTACACCACGCCACCAACTGTAGTTAGATTATAATTGTTAGTGGCCATATGACCTAAATGTGTATGGTTCATATTGTACTCAATTGCATGAATGGGTTGTTTCTCCAGCTAATGTAGTGCGTATGACACACATTTTGTGTTAGGTGCTGATATCCACAGCGTCTGTACTGAGGCAGGGATGTTTGCCATCCGCTCACGGCGCAAGATTGCCACAGAGAGAGATTTTCTTGACGCCGTCAAGAAGGTCATCAAATCCTACGCAAAGTTCAGCTCGACGCCTCGCTACATGAGCTACAACTAGTTGCTCAATTCGTTCGCTCTCCTTCATGTTTTAGCTACTTTGCTGTTTTTATTCTGTAGTAAACATCTACATGCTTTCATTATATGCTGCCATTTTATTCTAACATTTATACAGTATGTGTTCATATTGGTGTAACAAATATCGTATGGTTGCTATGTGGATTTCAAGCCAGTTGTACATGAGGTGTAAAGAAAGTTTTTTTTCAGGAAATGGCTAAGTGCAGCACCTGCTGCCTGAGAGATTCTGAAGCCTTGACATCGCACCACTGTTTTCAGCTAACTTTTTTTACTCTCCTGACCCTGTAGTTGGCTGGACTGGCCAGTATTCTTGTTGCATTTTCCAATTTTAAATATAATTTACTTTCAACATTGTTTTTGATATTTTCACTCTTGATTTCCAGCTACACCACTTATTGTTCTATTGCTGTTCTGGCATTGCTTGTGAATTGTCTCATTAGTTCGTTTGTTATTTATAATTGTGGTTAATTTTTTTTTGATGCTGTGGTTATTTAATGATGGTCTGATGTAGTTCAATTGGTTTTACATTTCATTTGCAATTTATTTTTTTGTGGTTTATGCATGCATATTGTTCTGATCAATTTTTTATACATTTAAATGTATTTTTTACAAATAGAAATGCTTTAGATCATTGAACATTGTGTGGTTATATTATCGGTTTTAAGGTGAGTTATTTGCTGCTAATGTTTGTAATTTTTTTGCATTGTTGTTATATACTCATAGCAGTATTATTTTTTATAATACTGTTTTTGAGCTTTTATATTCTATATATTTTATCTTTTGTTAGTCTGGCTTTATTGTTATGTCTGCCAAAGAAAGGATTGTATAATCGGGCCTGTCTAATTGTTTGTTAGATAATGCACAAAGTTAGCAACATTTTGATGGAATTTTAGTGAAGGGTAAGGCAGGGGCGTCTATCCCCCTAAGTACTTGAGCAAATTTCCCTCTAACTTAAGTTGAGGCGCCGTAGGCACTGAGAACGAGGCACCATAGGTGTCGTAGGGTGAGGAATGGGGAGAGCCGACTAAGAGGCCTGGGGGAGCATTGTGAGCTCCCCCAGTGGGGTCTGGGGTGGAGCTCTGGTGAAAAACGAATTTTGTGCATTCTAAGCATAATGGGACACTTTTGTTTGCAAGATATCGTAAATTATGAGAACAGCATCTTACAGGCTGAGGTTCGGTATGCCATGAATATCAAAATTTTTTCACTCTAATTTCTCCCCCCCAAAAATTTTCCCTTTTTTCTTGGACCATTTGCTCTAAGGCTTATATGGTGTAGACGCCCATGGTGGTAAAGAGTGGCCAAGCATTGAGTGATTAGAATTTGATTTTGTCTAGAAAGTTTTAAAAGAAGCTCATTCGTGACACAACTGGCCATTAAATGGCCGTTCAGTTTCTTACCTCACACAACATCTGCTTCTGCACTACCTGGGAAAACAGAACAGACAAAATATGCATTAAAATTTACAATTTTTTTTTTATAAACTTTCATCTTTTCGGCTATGTGGCCACCAACAGCCAATCAATTACAAGGTTTGATTGTTGTGCAGCAGCACGTCTGTTAAATAGGCCTAACATTCAGGAATATTGATGTTTTCAAGAAGCGACTGGTGAAGTCTAGATTGGTCAGATAAATGATAATACGTCGCCGTAGAAAACTGCCAAATTTTAGCCCTGTCGAACAATGGAATTGTCGTCTTGTTCACTGCTAGTCTGCTACGTCAGTTACAAGCTCATGTGGTGAAATTAAACAAAGGTTGCACCGTGCAAATAAACAATAATTTTCAGAGACAGAATTATTGCTTCTTTAGTTCAAACGTTTGATTTGCAGTCGCCGTCGGTAGCATGATTAAACTAGAAATATGTTCTGTGCAACGAGGTATCTGTCCCATTGCCACGCTATTATAGCCTAGCAGCTGCATTTCTGCGTTTGCAAATTTTAAAAAAAATTGGGGTAAAATAGGTGAAGGAGTTATCAGATTTTTATCGCAAACAAACTCGATCTTACTTTTCGGGCCCCGAATCACTGTGCAAAATTTCATCAAAATCGAATCAAAATTGCGGCCGTAGGAGTGTTTACAGACAGACTGACAGAATGACAGTGTGACATAAGTGATTTTATAATCTGCTCCATGCTATGCTATAGCAATGGGAGAGATAACAATAATAATGATAATAATGCCGTCGATAGAAAAAGTACAGCAGTAATAGCGCAGTCAACCGCACAGGGGTATGCATGTTCTATTTGTTAAGCCAGTCTGAAGTGAAGTGAGCCTTAAACGAGACAGTATGCTGTTGTTTAACATACTTATTCCAACGGTCGTCGCTTACGGTCGTGTAAGCTATAAACTGTCGTTCGTTTGATCACGTTTAAGTGCACCTGTTGAGTTATCAACCCGTTATATCACTGCAAACATAGTGCTAGAAATATGCAGTACGAGCTCCAGCGTGGAATATAAGTGTCTCTAGTTTGCGCGTATATACTCGCACTACTGGAACAGACTACGATATAGCGTTCTGCGTGCAGTTTTTACAGCGCGTGTGATAGGAATCTACGACATCGGCTCAGAGCAGCAGCAAACTTCTGTACCAGTAGACGGCTCTACGCACGCAACAGGGCGATGACGTGACATTTTCTCTTTCTCGCTGGTTCCCTGCTCGAAACATGTCGTCGACGTGTTCGTATGTCTCTGGATTAACAATCTATCGACAAGCTACGTACATAACGCTCGTTCCCTTATGGAGTGTCAAAGGGGTGTCAGGAAAGAACTGCATCGGAAACCTGGCTGCTCTCTCTGGCGACACTTCGAAGCGCTATTTTCTGTAAAAATTGTGTTCGATTAAAATGCATTTCCACTTTTTTGGTGGTGAACATTTCCCGACTCGACTTGCACGTAGAAGCGGTTCGATTATTTTGGCATCTCGTACGCGGCGCTGCGTGGTTTTCATTTGAGCAGGCCCACAACACATCAGTGTTCAGTGTTGCGCAGCGATACTCTACAGTGAGTTGAGCTGACGGTAGACAGACGAAATTGCTTGTAAAATGACAAAGAGAGAGGTCCAACTGATGGGACGAGGATTTATCATCAGCCAGCCATCAATTGGACGACGACTCGTCAACAGTGAATGAATGAAGCACGCAGACTCAGCAACATTCGACGTCTATAATAGACGGGCCGACCACTGGCGCAACACCCGGGAGGTAAGCGCTTGTAACCCCCACACTATGATGGGGGCTGCAATTATTATAGCTGCATATCATTTATACAAGCTACATGCATTCTCAGGTTTCTTTCATGCCAAAAATATGTTTGCGGACTCTCTTAAGATTTTACAGTGCTCCCAGACCCCCCTAGCTGGCAGGAAGGGGGAAGTCCCCTCCCCCAAAATCCGACCCCCGCTCAAGGCCTTCGCCATTAAATCCAACACACAGTTTGTGCCGAAATTTAACTAGTATCTTTTAGCCTCCTACCAGAGTTCCGCTCCTGGGCCGGTCCCACTAGAGGTCTTTTGCCCCAAGGTTAACACCGAAAACCCCCTACTCCACTTTTAGATGAAAATGACCACCACACATAGGGTGCAACTGCAATAACTGACGCGCTGACAAAGCTATGATCTGACGACGTAACAAGCAATCGTCGGACACACTGAATAGCGGCGTCGAGAAATCAATTGCAACGTTCCTTACACTAGGCTACGACTTGATTACTACAACGCACTGCAATGACGAGAAGGTGACATCATTCATAGGACCGCGCGCTCACGCTTTCCGGGAAAAATGCTGCACTATGGCCTTACACTTTGGGACGCGCCAATCACAAAGTTAATTCAGTGCACTACAGGCATCAGGGACGGTTGTACAGATCAAACTTCACTCCGAGAACAACTTGTAACATTGAAACTATAAGAATTCATCAAAAGTACACAACTTTAGTTTAGGTTTTTATCAGTCAGTCAATCGATCAATCATTTATTTGTTTCAACACATGCAACAACAAAACATGACAAATGAACAATGAATGGTAACAGACAGGACACCAACGCAGGAAACCTGCACTAACAGTACCCCAGAAATAAGGAAAATTTGAGAAAGATAATTTTGAAAGTAAATGTAGAAAAGCACGCGTTATCTTTGGTTTTGTCGTATACATTATATTGTAAACCACTACAGATTATTCTTACCAATGGTTATTTTTTGATTAGTTGATTGATTACAATCTTTAACAAACTTACTAAATATCTGGCACTGAAATGGCGATTTGATAAATCTCATAAAATGTACTACACTGAGGCATAAAAACACACCAAAATTAATTGATCGTAACTTAAAAAATTTCTTATAATTTTTGGTGCGAATATTCCTGATACAACTAACCTTTAAACGACCATTCAAATCAGCAACTCACCCAACATGAGCCTCTGCACAACCAGTGGAAATCAGAAAACATGAAATAGCCATTTAAATGAAAAAAATGCCAAAAACGTCTGTGACAATATCAATTATTGTAACTTGGAAAAGGACAACTAGATTTTGACTGTTTATAGTACAAATATTTCAGACACAACTGGCCATCAAACGGCAGTTTCCAGCTTACCTCATATCTGTTTCTGCACTACCCGGGGAAAGAGAACAAACGAAACACGAGTTAAAATGAAAAAAAATCGGTAAATTTCATTATTGCAGAAATGTGACTCCCAAAACCCCAATCTCGGTCCATTCGACGATGTTTGCAGTGTCTTGCATCAGTGAGTCTAAAAATGCTGTTTAGAAATGTCAGTGAACTCAAGAAGCGACTGGTTTGTCTGGAGCAAAACATTATCCACACTGCTATCAACTAGTGGATAATGCATCTGCATGTCTGCATTAACACAAATTGCTGATATCTCAAATGTTTACTGTCAGCAGTTGCACAACTGGACAATTGCATAAACTGTCAGCCAGTGCTAGAAAATTAAACAAAATACGCTAGATGTGTATTAATTGAATCAAATAATCATATTGTATTAAATAAAAATGTAATATATTGCTTGTTCTGTTTCCCCAGGTAGTGCAGAAACATACATTCGATGAAGTAGGAAAACGAAAAATCATTTGATGTCAGTTTTGTCTGGAACATTCGTACGAAAAATTATCAAAAATCTGATAATCTGCCTTCAAGTTACGATCGATAAATTTTGGCGTTTTTATGCCTCACAGTGTATTTAGGTTTTTAGGTATTAGGTATTTAGATTTTGCCGTATAATATAGGCTATATCATATTGTAAATCATTGCAGGTCATTTTTGTAAGTGGTTATTTGTAGGTTGGTTGATTGATTACAATCTTTATTAAGCCTAATTTTCTGGCATTGAGGTGGCGAATTCACGAACTTTGTATAGCGACTAGTTACTGTTTCAACAAAAGACCCACAAAGCGACTTGCAAATTCTGTATGAAATCACAACACATGTAACAACATTCAACATAAGCTTGCATATAGGTAATAATTGCACATCAACATGCATCACTTCACTGTGAAACTAGTTATTGCAGAATAACTGCAAAAAATACAAAAGCTAACACTTACAAATTTCCTAACCATTTTATTGTCGTTAATACTATCATAAAAATACAACAATAAACTCTAAATATGGATATCATGCACCACTACCAAAATATTACTATTATCATCATCAGTTTGTTCAGCTGGAAAAAAACAACTTTTCGTACACTACAGTATATTCACACAGCTAAGTTACGGTTTGCAGCAAAACACTCATGCCGGGTAATAATCATAATAATCACAGAAAAAAATGTTTAATTCAACACTTTTTTGTAATAACTTATGATTATAGCCAAACCACTAACAGTAATAGATTCATCAATACATTCAAACATTCTTTTCCTGCATAGTATAACATTTCATAAATTAGCGATAATTTATTCACTTTTACAAATATTCAAAATTTCAATGTAACTTGCCACTCAACAAGTTTGTTTACTCAAACATTTTTATACTTAAACTGTGCGCAAATTTAACGAAAAGATCACTGAATGCGGCCTGTATAAGGTAATGTAGTGATAAAAGTGACAAGGTAACAAAATATTTAATGTACACTTCATTGCAACTGTCCTGAAAGCGACTGTGATAGTAAAAGAACACAGAAAATCAGTCGATATTTTACAAAGTTATAGCAAAAACTTCTGGCTAGTTTTAAATTCAGTGCACAAATTACTGGTAGAGGCATCTATAACATGTTTGGAGTTATAGAAATAAAATATTAATACTACTGTCAAGCTACTGGACCTCAAGCAGTGCAAACATAAGGCATATTATAAATTAGCGATAATTTATTCACTTTTACAAGTATTCAAAATTTCATTAAATTTCATTAAATTTCATTAACAACATTTCATGCCACATTTAGCAGACAACAAAATGTAAAACCAGAGTTAACAAACAAGCTGCCTTCGTACATCCTGAAAAAGCACCAAATAAAATACCATTTGCATATTGGTGAGAAACCAAGCCACCGAATTAACCGTAAAACTGCCGAAAAATTTTACAGCTAGCTAAAAACACTACCAGAAAACATGTCTTGTTTGTCGACTTTAATTTGGAATCATAGCCGTTTTTCTATCACTTGACACTGGTGATGACCAATTTCTGTACTATGACAGCGGACTTCAAAAATATGATATTAATACGTTTTAACAATAAATTTGGCAGCTGAGCTGCAATTTCAAGTTGAAAATTTCTTTGTCAGTTATGATTTTCCAAGTTAGTCAAAAAACAGCCATAAATGTGGCAAACTGCAAAAATTTTAGTCACAAACTAGCCCGTCGATGTGGTCCAGCTTAGCCAAAAGAAGTCATTTTTAACAAACCAGCTACAAATGTGAGAAAATTAGGCTTGGGGTCCAGTTCGCAGGTATAGCAGAAACTAACAAATACTAAATGTGGGACTATGGTAGTGATTATTATCTATATTATGCAGCCACCTGAACCGTTGTGATGGGCCACATTACAGTCTGGCCTGCTGTCTGTCCATATAGTCCCATATGGATTCCCAACTCAAAATAAAAAAAACGCAGAAGAATCAAAATTAGTGTAAACGTTCCCAGTGCAGAAGTTACTGACGTGCCAGTTTTCAGTTTAAAAGGTCTAAGGTCAAGGTCAATAAACATCAAAACCACCAGAAAATGATCAACATGTTGCATTAATTCAATGCAGGAAAGTGTGAGGGAAAGGAAAGAGGAAGAGATAAAGAAGTAAAGTTCCACCCTCTTCAATCCCACTTCGACCACTGGTGTGCAGTGGACACTGGATGGATGGCAGCAAACATGTTAACACGTGGCATAGTGACATCTTGGCTTGTATTAAATTATACAAAATAAATATGTTCAAAACCACTGCAGTTGGCAACACTTCTTTACGCAACTCACTAGTTGAGAAATTTGCGACATCGTCGAGCGTTACAAAAGCACGGCATTTTAACATCCTCCAGTGGAAACTTGTAGTCATAAGTCAGTTCCTCCCCACAGCGGATGTCACGCAGAGCAAAAATGATGATATGCAGTCGTCCATCAATAACAATCTGTCGTGAGTAGCAGTTGGGCTCGCATGAATGGTTGATAAACCGGGCAACGTTACCACACTTTGTAGCATCAATGACATCGTCGTCACCGCACCGGAACATGTAACAGCCGATGCCATGCGAATCATACTTCCGCTCTCGGACGTCAGCCACCGATGCACGGATCACCTCTCCAGCATATTCCATCAACATCTCCCCTGCGCTCACGTCGTGTACACAGAACAGTCCGAGACCGTGGATTTGTGAACGATGGACAGTCACTGTTGCACGACTGAATTCACGCAGATGACGAAACCGCATTGCCATTGGCAGATCACACAGCTCCAGCCGTCTGTCAAAGCACATATATTGCCAGTTGACAAATCACAACTATTAAACGATAAAGGTTGACAGCTTAAAGGTTGTGTATTAATTCTTCATGGGAAACCCATTGTAGAGCTACTGAGTATTACCTGCCAAGGCTGCCATATCGGATCACACACCCAGCACAGGTGAACATGAACTCCAGCCAGACAGGCCAGTACTCGATTTACCTACCCCAGAGGGATTAAAGGCTGAGTTGACATTGGTGTTCATTATACAGGGTGGGCCAATAAAAACCGGACCTGTTTGAGCGTTGACAACTCAACGATGGTTACCCGCAGAAAGGCGTGTGATGTGTCAAAAGTTTCAGAATGTTGTAGACAAAAGGGGCCGAACTTGCGTAGCAAATCATTTAAATATTCGTTGACTAATTTGCCTAAATCTTCATTACCCCTGAAATTAGACATTTGCCTGCACTTCCATGTGCCCGAGTTCACTGAACTCAAAAACTCACTGCCAAAAAGTCCAGATTTAAATTCTGTGGATTAACCAGTGTGGGGGCATTGCAACAGATAGCATGGTAACAAAATTTCAGTAACTGACCAGGTTAAACGTGGGCTAATCGAATGCTGGGCTCAGCTGATCCTGAACACACTGACTCCAGCGATCGATCAGCTGCCTAGAAAGATTGATGACAGTTATGAATGCAGAAGCTAAGCAACTGTCTATGTCGAATTTCATCTAAATTCAACGTATGTGTTAATGATTGTTGACATTTTACTGTATGCTGAATGAAAATCAACTTAAATTCATGCATTACTGCCAATTTAGCATGGTTTTAGGGGTGGGACAGAT
>Ga0209454_1003896_pt1 | contig 10922 bp, 7 predicted proteins | sample WorMetHERISLAND1_2_FD_187400 | JGI IMG/M metagenome (GOLD analysis project Ga0209454, IMG submission 187400) | Marine gutless worms symbiont microbial communities from Max Planck institute for Marine Microbiology, Germany - Olavius geniculatus... | ecosystem: Host-associated > Annelida >...
TTGAGGTGTGGTGGGATATCTAGTGACAGTTTCATTAAAAATTGTCTCCTGATTCTGACAGTGAAAGAATTTTGAAAATCGGTTAATATTTGGTGAAGTTATGAGGTATACAAAAAACTGTGCCATTTTTTTGGCCCACCCTGTATATACTCCAATGCATGAAAAATGTGCAATTTCAACGTTGATTTAAAAAATTTTCTGGGGCTGCCTGCGAACCCATGTACTAGGGATGAGCTACATCACCCCTCCCAAGACCCTACCCACTCCCCCCCGTCTTGGCACTTCGGCTATGGCACTTGGAACCTTTGGTCCCTCTATCATCTGGCATTTCTTGGGCCTCCATACATTTCAACAGCATGACGCCTGCCTTCCATTAATCATAGAATCTGGAGGAACATGCAGTGGCTTCTGTTCCCCAAATCTGGAATCGAAATTGGGTGCAACTTCCCCCCCCCGTTTTGGGCTCAGGCTCCCCCCATTTCTGACTCAAGTTTTCTTGTCTATTTTGGGTTTCTTCCCTCTGCTAAAGTGTTGGTGTAGTTTGCCCAGTGAAAATAGGGAGGAAGTTTTGATCTACAACCTTATCAAAACTTCCCCCCTATTTTTCACTGGGTGCAAGCTGCGCCCTCCAGGTATAAAGACAGAAGCAACCGGGAACATGTAAATATTATTCCACAGAGAATAATGATGCTGTAACTCCAGTTTCCTTAATCTTTTTCCGCACAGCTCTCAATTGAGCTATTTTGCCTAAATAGACTGAATTATCACAAAATGAACTGATTTCAAAAGTGTATGACATCAGTACAGCACAATATATCACTTAACGACTACGGTGGCAAGAAATATCTCTTCATACTGTTTATATCAGTGTCACCTTTTCTGGTGACTGCAGTTATCATTATGGTATATGTACTTTTTCAAACTAATTTTCAAGAGGCCATACTACATTTCACGTCATTCTTTGCTGTATATTCATGTTCACTTTATTAATATTATTCACAACTGTACACATTTGAAAAAAACACAGAACTTAAGGTAATAATAATAGTAGTGGATAAATTTGTAAGGTGTCTAAAAATGACAGTAATGAAAACAAACAATCAGTGATGGTGTTTACACTGCTGACATCAAATTCCTACAGCAATGAAGTTTTCAATAAATAGGACAAAGTGAAAAATCATTCCTGAACATGCTCAAATAAATTACACACAAGAAACAGCAGAACTACGAACAACACACAGTCATATATTATATAATGCTTCAGCAGTGGAAGGGTGCTATATTTCGTTGAATAAATAGGCCATTTCGTGATAAATAAAATGGCCCAATTCTGAATGGCCTAATTCTGGGGATAGTGGAGAGGCAGTAGATCTCAAATAATGCAGCCGAAACAGTGGCCAGGCAAGAGATCATTACTGATCTGGTACTTGTGAAACTTGATATAATTTTAAATCACGAAATATTTTGCGAAGTATCACTGCAGAACAGTAAAGAATGATACATTTAGTTCAATACGTAACCATGTCACAATTTTAAATCCTTAAGCAGTATGCGTGTGGCTAAGGAAATTATAACATGGCAATGGCATGACAGTGGCATTTTTGCATTATATAACACGGCAATGGCAAACAATTCTGCTGCTGAAATAGTTATGTTCTCATGGCAAGAACATAAACCTTATCAAAAAGAAGAAGCTTTGTATGTCCACTCAGAACTTTTGTACAATCACAGTTGTGTATATCTGTGTCCCCGACAAGAATACTACTTCACTTTGCACACATACCAGACATTCTAAACTGACTGCACGCTTGTTTACAGCGCAAACTCTAACACGCACAAACTTCACAGGGAAATCAGTGAGCAACATGATGCAGGCTGAGCCAACAGCACATTAAACCACTAAAGAATCTGCACAAATGATCGGTGTGCTATCATAAGAAATGAGCAGCAACAAGGAATGCTCGACATCAGTGTCATCAGATCCGACTGCAGCAATTGGCAAAACCAAATTATTCAACAAACAAACAACAGCTTCCGACTGTTCTGTCACAGCAATGGAACAGTGCTACCAGCCGGGGCCAGGAATAGGACCAGCGTATGCTGGTTTCATTGGTGGCACAACCGTCGCATCTTGTCCGCCTTCGCGTGTTGCCATCTAGGCGCAACAAACACAACACTGCAAAATTCTACCACTGCACTTTAATTCTACTATCATATGACAAACAGCTATGACAACTATGAAATTTTTTGGCCTGTCCATATAAGTTGCTTAGCTTATAGATAAATGAAGGAGAAACAATAATCTAGATTTAAAGAAAAAAACTGCAAAATGACACTGACTGCCATAGTTCAGCATCTGCCAGTACTGCAATGCATTAACTGCCAAAATAATAACACTTTGCAGCATTTACAGGTCCTTAAATGCAGCAGCTGCAACCCGTAAAGAACAAAATAACGTCAAAAAATGTTAATCACTTCTTGGCCTTAACGGTCTGGACTATGTTGAGATAATCATCTCATCTTACAACAGTTCTTTCAAAATATTGGCTTGGCAGTAGAAGGAAAATATTGAAAATTGACCAAAATTATAAACATTAAACTGCAAAAAGACAATTATTCCCAGGTGACTGAATGCAAGTTATTTAAAAGCATTAGTAAGGCCCTGAATGCACATACATTTTGATGGTTAAAGAAAAGACAGAAGAGTACTCACGGATTTCACTTGTAACTGACTTTTCACGACAGCTGCCCGTAACACCAGAGCCTACAAGTTATGCCAAACAATCTACCCAATTTAAATGCAAAAATACAACACTGGATCTGACATGCCAGTAACATCTAGCAGTCCCAAGGCATATCTGAGAAATTTATTATATTGAAATAAATGGCCTCAGGTTTTGTTATAATGGATTACGAAGCTGTAGCTCTAGTACTGAATATCGTAAGCACATCCTGTTGCACGGAGCAGCTGACCTGATAGGTACAAATGTTGCATTTTAGTCGAGTTTATAATTACAATTCACACTGTTGTAAAAACTACAAATTATTTACACAATAACAAATAAACATGGAATCATCAAAGCAAAATCAGTATATCAACCAAAGCAAGCAAGCAATACCTTGCTTTTCATCTGATATTCTTCACCCATTGCCATCGCTTTCTCAAAAGTAATACTTCGCTGATCTAAATCTTTGGCATACAGCACCTAGAACGGTCAAAACATGCAATGCCTAAAATTTACTAAATGCTTAATTCTTCAAAAAACAGCAAAGATAACTACAACATCAAAGACTTGACAGTCAAAGTGTAAACACAAGTAGCTAATACTTCACACATTTAGATTAATCAAATAAACAAACGGTAGAAACGAACAGTTTACACAGCAACAAGGCAAGAATAATAACTGCTAAGTAGTCATTTTATTCTACAACAAGACAAAACAAGCAACACAACTTCATTTATTAACTTTCTAGACAACATATATCACTTTATCGACATAAGCATTAACAGCACGCAAGTTCACAAAAGCACCACGCACCAACTTATGGCTTCTTATCTTGAGAGCTATCCCATAGGCATGGTAGGCATCAACAATATAAATACAAACTCCAAAAAAGCTTGTGTTTAACTGTTCATACCTTGTTGTGCGAGTCAATGCGTGCACTAATCCTGCCATCGAGAATAAGCTGCATCAGTTCTTCTTCCAAAGCTGTCACCGATGTGTTGAAGGCCTGCGCCATCTTCACCATATCCGCCGACAAATATGGGCTGAAATACTACATAGCACAAAGTGACAAATAAAATCTGCAAACATCTACAAGTGCTCCGTCGCGAATACAGCAAGCTATTTTGAGAGCACTAATCTTTACATGATGACCAACAACAGATGGAGCAGCAGAAAATAGCATAACAGCAGAGTAGATGAAATATTATACTACTAAAAGTTACACAATATCAGTGTATTTGTATATTGTATATGATCATATCACATATAACCCTGCAATGAAATGTGGTCATTTACAAATGCAACATCGTGAATTATGTACCATTAATGCAGACAAATACAGAAGTGTCTGTGCTGAAAATATTATGTTAGTAACAGAGCATACGCAATCTGCACTGCTTGGGGGTGAGTGAGTAGTTTCTTAACGGCACATCAGCACAAAATAGGCCATTCAGTGCCATGCACTGCTTGGAATGACTACAACAGAAACAATAATCACAAAGTCAGTCACCTGGCAGAGAGCTCGGTTTCTAATCTGTGAATACAACGCTTCTACATGTGTTGCAAGATACAAGTCCAGGATAAAACTGTCCTGCAACAATACAACACAAACACAAACCTGAGAGCCAGTGTTTACTTTAATACTAAATTCAATTCTTGTATTTGGTTCATCTGGGCTAACTTTGCATGCTTACTCCAGATTAGGTTGCTAGACAAAATACATTTGGAAAATGCAAGGTGGCACTATTTAATGCTAAATGCCCTCTTCTTGCAATCAACGCCATTAAAGCACTGAAGAAACAGGCAGTCTGTAACAGAGAATTAAAAAATCTGATTAATAACACACAGTACACAATATATTTTCAGTGGAAGCAGATATTATCAGCAATGCTGCGCAAACCTTCATTTCATCCAGAAGTTTGAGGCTGGATGCATACTTCGAGTCGTGCAGTTTGTACACAATTTCACGAAGCTGCGGCTCAAGTTCGAGAAACAGTTTGAACGAACTGCAAACAGCCACAGTGCATCACACATTAGCCGTTGCACACGCGGACACATGCAGATGGCCAGATGAAATATATTGCGAAGTGTCTCCCAAATTTGCTTCAGTGAATATCAGTTACATACAAAAATGTAAGACCATCCTTCCACTATTAGTACAACAGCAGCTCCATAATGCCTAAAATTTACCAAATGACTATGTCGACAAAAGCTCCATCTCATACCATCGTAAAAGCACTTACAGGTTATATAGCTCACGAAAAGCAAGTTACTGGATTGCTTAAGAAAATCCAGCAAAGGGCACAGTTTGCATATAACAAATGCCCATTTGCTTTATAAGCATAATTCTCAAGAAATATTTAGACTGAGATGAGTCTAACCTGCTGTTTAAAACATGGCGCTGTATTTCCTGTCTGTCAAATGTCGCCAGTGCACACAATGTGCCGTACGTCGCAACATTATTTGGCGAAATCAACTGCAAACAAAACACGACAATTTACACTTGAAACACTGTTCAAAACAAAATGCTGTTGGTCGCCAGTGTGTATTACAGAAAGCTGGTAAAAAAATATAAATTAGCTTCACAACAGAGCACAACAGGTGTAAGTTGGACTTAACGTGTCAGCATCACTATAATCTCTTTCATTGCAATAATTATAGTAGTAAAAAAGGCCAAAAAGGCATTACCTCGGGAAAGTCACAGTGATCGATGTTGGCGGAAAGAAAGAGTCGAGCGGCAGCCTTGTACTTAGAGCACATGAGTTCACCAAGACCTGCGGCAACATTCAGCTTTGTGACCACAGCTTGGCTGCCTTCCCTGCTTGGCTGTCAACACAGTCAACAATCACCGGCTTGCGGAAAAACTCTCAACGTAGGTGCAGATTTCTGTACTTGCTAAATCTATAAATCTCTGATGTGAAGCTGCACAGTGCACCATTTTACAGTGTGCCCATCACAGCTCACAGCAATGTCTATAACTTGGCAACATCTTGAAGTCCAAGTCGCATCATTTTACGTAATTGTTATAACCTAGAATCTTGTGAGTGACGTCATCAGTATTTATGGCACGTTCGGATGAGTTTGGCTAGCACAACATACTTGTGATAAAATTACTTCAAAGCGATGTTTTCATTTCAACTGATCAGCGTATTATTAATTAGTGTTACATTCTACACATATTTAGCCAATATCGTTTTTCGTGCGACTTAGACTTTAAATGATCAGGGCCACTGGGACATAATAAACAACATAACGTCTTAGTGTGTGAGGTTATGGGGTTTAAGTTATTTAGTTTTATACAAGTGCTGCTCTCAGGCTGGGAAACAGTTAGAGGCTAGTTAGAGAACATAGGAATAAGTTTGTAATGGAACATGAGACACTGCATACTTAATTAACCCCAAGCACGAGCACAGCAGAAAATTATCAACTGCTGCAGGTGCACTGAAGCCCAATACAACTATTGAAATACATCAGCAGCTAAAAATTTCATACTAATGTAGAACAAACTTCATGAAATGAAATCAGCAAATATGTAGTAAGTAGTGGAGCAATCGAACTACCTCCATCAAGTACGGTGTCGTCTCGGCTTTGCTGACGTATGTTGTTACATGTGGCCAGTTCTGCAGATAGATGCTGACCTATATCAGCACACAGCAAATACCTGCTGACAGTTGATGCTATAAATGCCACACAATAAGCTAAATCACTCAGCCAATCTGACATATACTGCACCCAAAGACATAAGCAGACAAATCAACCAATGCAAAATAGCCTAAAGTTATCTCTCAAGGTGGCCACCACCAATATCTAGTTAACATCAACTAGTAAGGAGAGTAAACAGACAGCTAATAAAAATATTAGTTTTAATATGAAATGTTACTGCTGATGACTATATATTTATCGCGGTCACTTATGATAGGCCATTAACCTCCTCAGCGGTAATCCCGAGCGGTATTCGGGGTGGTTGTTATATACCAAAAATGGTAACCCCGACTGAGACTCGAAGCACAGCTATAGCAGTCTCCCTGCCATCTGTGCTGCGAGGTGCCAGGGTGCATGTCCAGAACCGTCAGCGGACCACGTCTGTTGTGCTATCAATTAGTCACAGTCAGTGGTCAGTTGTAACTGATAAAATTCTTTTCCTTTCCATCCGAGTGCTAAAAGTCATCTGTGTTGAGCTAGTTTATCAACATCACAAGTTGCAGCGTATCCAGCTACATTGGCTGACAGCTGCCGTCGGCGCTGTGGCTGTACTGTGAGTGCAGGTCCAGTGGGAGTATACAGTCGAATGCTCAAGTGTACATTTAATCGTCATTAGGCAAATGTCGTGGTGAACTCGCCACGGCAGATATATGTACCGCTTTCAGATAGAAACTCTGTCCAAATTCATACCGCCAAAGAGCTTCATTACACACAATTTCATGATGGTACTCGCTAAAAACATATACCAGAATGCATCTGTTTGTGGTCAAAATAACTTATACTAATTAGGCTAAACAAGCTACTTCAATGCCTACACATTCTGTCATTTCGTACACAACTCATTATTAATTCCACAGAATAACCAAAAGCAATAAAACCTCCCTCAAGAATGGAGTGGCTATCTCATAAATACAATAAAGTGTCAGTTTAGATCCTATCTCCTAAAGGCAAAGATTCCTAGTTAGTAATCGAGAATCTATGAAAGACTCTGGATCACCACCGAAATATAAACACTTCCTGTATGGGCCATGCACAATCCTGGAACCTTCGAACTAAATTTCATCACAATCCGTTAATTAACTTTTCCAGCTATCTTGGATATAAACAAACAGACTCAAAGACATAACATAGCGGTGAAGGCAACTAGACAAATCTGGATCAGTGACATCATCACCTTGATAACATTGAGACACATGTTAACGAGGTGACGTGCCGTGGTGCAATAGTCACGTGCTCGTGAGTAACACTTGAGTGCATTGGCAAGGTCACCGCAGTCCAGGTAGTGATCACCAAGGTCATCGTGGCCGCGACTATACAACAAACAAACCTTACACATGCCAACTTTATCAACTGTCCAAAATCCTCTATACATATGAAAGTGTATCATATATCATGCAACTTTGATGCAAACAAATAAACCGCACTGTGCCATGACAGCTGTAACAATTTTACCAAACAAATAACCATTTTCTTCATCTCTGCCAACCTGAAAATAAACAGTAGCATTAAAATTGGCATCTATTCCCTGCCTGAAGATCTGAATAAAAAAATGCACAGTGAGTCAACTTTCCAAAATACTCACATTGTACCCAGTCATCTCATAAAGTTACATTCTCCATTTACTGTTTAGTATACAGATTATATAATAACACTCATCAATCAAACTTCTGTCAAGTTATGTCAGAATTTGCTTAGTAGCTAAAAAACAGAAACAAATACAAAAACACCTAAAACATATATTAACAAGCAGCAACAACTTTCTACGAAAGAACTGGATCGACAACAGCACAAACTGTGTTTACCGAATGCTTTCTTTGATCGAGTTGCTCTTGTAGTTCTTCAGATCCATGTCGAGCTTTTCCAGCTTCAGAGCAGCCTTCTTCTGTGTGGTCTCAATCCACTGCACATCGAGGGCAGGGATGCTTGGAGGTGGCACACCATCCGGCAGCCGAGGCTGACTGCACACAACCATTGCGTGCAACATCCCAAACACATGTTTATCTTTACTCCTGCCTCAAACAGCTTTCAGCTCAGGGACTTTGCCTGATATAAATCAGAGATGATACTTGGTTCTGGCTTTACAGTATAATGAGTAACATTTTGGTCACTGTTCAGTGCACTAAAAACTGGCAGTCAACTAAGTCTATTGCATATCTAAATTACTTCCTACTTTCAGCTATTTTTGTTAGCCAACGTTTTCAGTTATGTCAAGTGAATCTGCAGCAGTAAAATTATGTGACTTTCTGGAGCAAAATAAAAGAAATTAAACCACAAATAAAAATGTTGAAAAAATTGACTGCCATGAGAAATACAGAAAAATGTCCCAAATTTGTCACAGTCACAAAACATTACTAAGTTAGTCCAAGTCTCATCATTTTACGTAACTGTTATAAAGTCCTAATCAGCTTAATTAAATGATAATTTGTCAATATTCATAATTCTTCTGGTTGCTAATACATTTTAATACTCCAAAAATCAGCTAAAAAGTACTCAATTTTTCCATTTTCATGACTTTGACCATTTTCAGAACTGTGACGTCAGTTGCAGAAGAGTTGCTAACTAGCTTTATTGCCTTGAGGTCAAATGCAGCTTAATTTACAGCCAAATAGCCTCAAAAAGGCTACATTTTTCATCAATAGCTAACCCACTAAAACCATAATATTCCAGCACATTGCTAGTTTTACTAATCGCACACCTCTAATAGTGAACAGATTAACAATGACGTAATTTCTGATGTCAACAATGCGTCATTACTCGTACTATAAATCCGACATTATTCTGAGAAAACCGATGAATTTACTGTTTTCAATGCAAATGTCAGTTTGCCAACAAAGCGTAAAGAACGTGACATTATCAGTTATTATGGCACGTTCGGGTGAGTTCAACTGGCAAAACATAATTCTCTGAAAATTACTTCAAAGCGATGTTTCCATTTCATTAGATCAGCTTATTATTAATTACTGTTACATTCTACACATATTTAGCCAATATTGTTTTTCGTGCGACTTGACCTTTAAACTGACACATGCTGTAACACAATAACTATACCGCGTTAGACTAAATGACACATCAATCAATCAAAAAAAATATAGATACAGCACAGCATGCAGCATCGCTGAATCAAAGATGCATGCTATTAATCAGGCAAACTGGCACAGACTCATCCAAAGTTTATTTTTATTCGCAAATTATGTTTCGTAGAACGGTATTAATGCATAGCACGACACCTACTTGTTGATAGCTTCGACAAGCTGAGTATGGATGCTGCGATACATCGACACATTGTGAGTGGTTTGGACATGACTAAGAGCCAATCGCAGGGCATCAACACGTAGAGGACGGCATCGACTGGCAATGTGTATCAGTCTCAGCAGCTTTGCCATCCCCGCATACGTTGCAGCGTAGGCATCCATATCCTGGTTCATCACAGTATGAACAAATGTATGATGTACACTGTGCATTGTGGTTTAGCAAAATATTCTCTGGGCAGCTAAACAGTTTCTCCGCACTTGAGATTCTTCACATTGCGAAAGACCTAAAGTGCATTATAAACCTATATAATAATAATAATAATAATAATAATATGGTGGATCGTACCCACCTTTGTATTGCGTAGTTAATTTTTAGGCTCTCTCGGGAACGGAGTACCGAAGGCTAAAAGAAAATAATAATAATAATTTTTAGGCTCCCTCGGGAACGGAGTACCGAGGGTTAAAAAAATAATAATAAAACACTATTCTCTAGTTCTGTTAATGTTAGACTTTTATCATAATACAATGTACACAATTTCTATCCAAAAACAGGCTACTGCAAAGAACAACTGTGTAGTGCAAAAGAGAGCTGTAAGAAATGAATGATTAGTTCACAACGCAAACAGTACAGAAAATTCTCAAATTACCAAATGCAATACTCAAAAGCTAAACATATCTATTTTTGAAAATAAAGCAACTCTCCCTATATGTCACTATAGTATCTGTGACATTCGGTGAGAAAACCAAACACTTTAGTACTGGTATATTTTGGATTACAAACTACAACTCCATATTAAACACCTCTGAAGTAAGAATAAAAGAACGAACACCATACTTTACAGTAGCGATGATTTGATATATCGAAAATATCAATATATTGTTTTCAATATCAATATATCATATCGTATCGTCGAAAAAAATATAGAATTTTTCGATATATCGTGATATCTTTTATATGTCACGACATTTTCGATATATCACGATATTTTACGCCAGAAGTTTATATTTTGATTGCCGCATTACCAAAATAACGAGAATAAATGGAAAAAAACGACAAACTAACCGAAGCAAACTAACTATAATGTTATAATTTAACGACACTTACGACAGTTTATAGTTAATTTTTGAAGTTCGCCGACACTTTTTAGTATCTACGTAAAACAATCTGCCTTGCTGAACGTTTACGTCTTGTTTATGTGCTTGTATAAGTTTCACATACTTATCATTTTATAAATATCGATAT
>Ga0209454_1003898_pt1 | contig 10921 bp, 2 predicted proteins | sample WorMetHERISLAND1_2_FD_187400 | JGI IMG/M metagenome (GOLD analysis project Ga0209454, IMG submission 187400) | Marine gutless worms symbiont microbial communities from Max Planck institute for Marine Microbiology, Germany - Olavius geniculatus... | ecosystem: Host-associated > Annelida >...
ATAGCTTGACAGAATGTTAGGATATTAGAAAATTAAAATGAAGTACTTGTCACATGTCGACAAGTACCAAACCCTCAAGTACAAGTACAAGTACAAGTACTCAGGTCACAAGTACAAGTACAAGTACTTTAAAATGGTACTCGAGTAGTACTCGAGTACAAGTACAAGTACCAAGTACTACATCTCTGGACGACAGGCCCATACAACACAGGCTACGTAAACACACTAAATACGTAACCTGTCCGAATAATGTAGACGTTTGAAAATGCTTATGTTTCTCGAGGTTCATTGCTTATAACGCATACAATGAAACAGTTGATAATAAAACTAAAAATCCCTAAACCTAAACAACCGAAATCACCGCCACAAAATGTAAACATCCGGTGACCGGCATTAAATATGCAACTGGTAATATAACGTAACGGTTCGGTAACGGAGCTGTTGATGCTTGACAAGTTGTTGTTTTTGCATGCTGGCGAATGGCGACAAACTTTAGATAATGTTGTCGTCGCGATAATTTGGCTCGCCCAAGGTTAAAAGTTAAAAAGGTTAAATCGCCGATAGTCAACAGCGCTCTCACACTGTGATGCTCTGACCCAAGATTGCAATTGTATAACAATTAACAAGCCCAGTTGTAGATAGCCGACCGTATGGTTGTCAGTGACCTTAAAGGTCATACAAGGTCGATCATCCAAGGTCGATAATTTTCAAGTCATTTGAAAGCCAATATGCCATTTCATATTGGTGATCAATAGCAACCTAGGCCCTATATCTCGCGCAGCTTAGCCGCAATAACGCGTAACGGCCTTTGAGGTCATTCAAAGTCAAGAATTTCCATCTCGCCTGACAGAGCATATGCCACTTCCTATTAGTAATCAATAGTGTCTTTGGTCGTATCTTTCACCGTTTCCGAGATATGGCTAGTTTTCCATTGAATTTCCTACTCCCTATCCATTCGACCCCGAATTTGAAAATGTTCGCCCTTCCACTAGATGGCTGAAATTTTGCACACTCAAGTTTAACACATATGGCTAATTATTCGTGTAAAAAGTTTTTTACGACTTATCTGTTAGCCAGCCTACATCCGTTACAGACAGACGGACAGACAGACCGATCGACAGACGTCAACCATGCCAATAGCTCGATTGTTAACTTACTTAAGTACGGTCGGCTAACAAATAGGCTTACAGGGTGGGCCAAAAATAGGCAACATATTTTATACGTTTTAAATATTTTAAAAATTCCTTCACTGTCAGAATCAAAAGAAAATTTTAGATAATATTATCACGAAAAATCCCACCACACCTCATGTGTGTGGCTAGTGAAATATAAGTGTCGTAAAAGCAATAACTAAAAAGAAGACTTCTGTAACGACACATTTAAAAAAATTAACTACAATAAAAAATAACTTTTTGTCTCAGTTATTGTCTACAGTAACTTTCACGTCATGCAGTTTACTTACATCAAATGTTCAACGTATCCCCCTTGCTCGTGTACGACGCACTCAGGCCAGCGACGCCACTGAGCAAGCAAACGCCGCGTTGTGGTGCTTTTACAATTAGACACGAGATAATGTAGCGAAACATTTGAGGTGTGATGGGATCTGATGGTGTTATCGCAAGTTTTCTCCTGATTCTGACAGTGAAATAATTTTGAAAATCGGTTGATATTTGATGAAGTTAAGGCACATAAAAATGGTGCCATTTTTGCTTCACCCTGTATATAATATTAGTTGCCTAACTAACCAAAAACAATAAACCTAGCGCTTGATCATCTCACTGTTAAAATGATTAAATAAATTGATACTACCTTACGTTGCACGTAAAGTCTTCCGGGTATTGCATCGTTATATCACGTATCTGGACCTACGGCAAGCACAATAGTTGCATGCAGACTTCCGGCGTGCAGTGGTCGTAAACGAGCATGCGTCTGTCATGTCATCAATGATCAATCACTAATTGTTGTTGAAATATGACGACGTGCTCGAGCGGTCATAAACGCACTGACCGACGTAGAGTAATGCAGGATGCAGGCGGCCATTGATGAATGACGAGTACGAGCGTATACGAGTGCATCTACTGTGTTACTATAGACAGTTGGATCATTACTAAATTGTATAGATCGTATATACAGCAGCGTTCACGTGGCCGAGATGGCCAGTCATACTGTGACGCTGATGGTGGTTTTGTTCGTATTTTCTGCGTCGGTGAAGTCGAAGTCGACCGGCGAAAGCAGCGCTGGCCACGCGAACAGTTTAACGCTTGGCAAACTTGCTATCGAGACTCGTTCTAACGTTAAACCCGACGTCCGTTTGTTCTTCAGACCGGACAAATCCACTTTGCCACCCGTTGTGTCGACAGCTGCCTGGAAGCATCCATCTTCCACCGACGAAGAACAGAAAGAGGCCGGATCAGCGGAGAAAATTCTCGGCGGATCTCACCGGACTAACGAGATCGTTCGTCGCGGATCGTTTGCTGGCGACAACCAGAACGAAAAAGAGAAAACGCCAACTGAAACGTCCATCGTACAACGTATCGCCTCGCAAAAACTTGCTATAAACAAAAGCATCGCGGATACTACGGCGAGTTTTAAAGTTAGTGGCCGCAACAGAGGCAAAGGTCGGCCTTCTACTATACTGCAGAGCGGAAAGAATCGACCAGAATGGGGCGATCTCAACAGCGCACCGAGTTATCCGCATCAGGACGACGTCGACGACGAAACAGCCAAAGAGACGTCGAACGTTGACGCTACGGGCGAGAATGACGGCGTTGAGTATGATGATGACAACGACAGCGACGTCGATGATGATGATGATGCCGATTACGACGCGGTTGACGAAGATTATGAAGACGACGACGATTTTCAGTATTACGGCGATTCAACGACAGTCAGCGGGCAAGAAAAAGAAGAAGAAAAAGAAGACGAAGGAGAAAAAGAAATTGACGATGAAAAGCAGCTGAGCAGCAAAGAGTCGGTCGGCCGCGAAGGCATACAGTACCACGAGTACGAAGTGAGTGCCGAGTCATCTCGAGAGTTGGACACGACAAATGCCGAAGTGATCAACGAAGTCAGGATTGTCGACCAGCCTGTGCGACGCCGGCGCCTCAAGGGACGTCCCAGGACACCAGAAAAGACGAGAAGCAAGAGTCGCAAGCGGCGCCGCAAGCGACCGCCGATAGAACCGGTTGGACCGGTGAAGAAACCAACTCGTACCAGGAGACCGACGGGTGCAGGCAGCAGACGTCGGAAGACGAAAGGGCGACGCCGCCGCAAAGATCAGAGTGGCAGCGGACGCAAAACCCGCCGCAAAAACCGTCGCCGCAACAAGCTGACGACATCTCTCGGCTTAGGGCTAAGTGGTGCCGGAACCGGAAATGAAAACAACTTCAGAAGACCGGAAGTGGATGCGTCAACAAAGCCGCGCTTGCAGCAGACGTCGGCCATCATACAGCATCTGCTGCCGCAGCAGCAGCAGTACCAGCAGCAGCAGCTGGGAGACAGCCCATACTACATACCACGCTACGTCGACGTACACGACGGACAAGACCGTCGTCGTATCGTCGCTGCTACAGCCGACGTCCGTGGACCGTCGTCATCGCAGCAAGCATCGGCGGCTCACCGCACGGACTATTCGAGAGTCAGCGGCCGCGTTCCACCGATCGACCACGGTGCAACTGCCACTCAGCAGAAACCGCGAACGACTGCGTCACAGGGTCGACCGCAAGCGACAGCGCTGCAAGGTCACTACTTCGACCCACGCCAGTACCACCAACTAGCGCAGCATCATCCGCATCACCAGTACTTCCAACAATACTACGAGCAGCAACGTCCTCCTCCTCATCATCATCAACAGCAGCATCCTCGCCAGTTCTACCAGTCCTACTATCAGCAGCAGGCCTCGCCCACCTACAGTCGACACCAGCAACAAGTTCACTTCATAGTTCCGACGTCCGATATCGATGTGGCGCAGATACAGCAGGTGATGTCTGCCCTGGGGCTGGACCACATCAGCGCCGGGCAGCAGCAGCAGAGCGCGGCCGGCCAGGCGCACCTGCAGTCACAGTTTGCCGCTAACCGCCATCAGTCGTCACACTTCGGCGCGTACCGCGAGGCTCTTCCAGACAACCTTCTTGCAGCCACGAGCGAAGATGAGCAGCAGCAGCAGCAGCAGCAACGTGAGGAGTTGTCGTTGTCTGGATCGGGCTTGACGTCGAGCGCTGACACAGTGAAGCGCGTCAGACGCCAGAGTTCGATGATAGAGCGCAGAACAGCAGACGAAGACGACGAAGAAAAAACGGAACGTCAACGACCAGCAGCTGCAGGCAGCATTCACGACATATCAGAAGACGTCAGCGACGACTTCAACGCCGATTCGGATGACGAGGAATATGTTGACAACTCGGACATTGAAATTACGACCAGAGGCCCAGGACCTCCAACTACTGCGCCTTATTAACATTCTGTTTGTTCGACGCTAAAGCTGAAAATAAAACTGTATCGTCCAACAACGGTTTGCTTATCTAGTCCGAACGTAAATCTGAGTACTACAAATACTTCAGTATACTTGTAAGTTTCGTGAAAATATTTGGTTGATTTTATAGCGTGCATATCAATAATGGTAAGCTTACTCAAGCCGATTTAAAATATCGACGCGTAGGCCATATGATATATGCATTATCACGTGTCACAAAGCTGAGCCTCAGATTTAAGTCTTCTAAACACTGATGTGTTGTCAAATTTATTGCATTATATAACGTTATAATCCTACAATGTGTGCTTGTAAACTAACTTGTTACACAGGTGAATTTGCATTATAACCATTTGTGTTCAGTGGTGTATTTCATTTGTGCAGGCATGTGATCGAAGCTACCGACGTAACGAACGTAGGCCTACCTGGTAAACGTTAAATTGACTGCACTAAAACACATATCGCGTTTAAAAATAATTTGTTTTAATTTCTTTCTTAGCTCCTAAACTCATGCACCGTTTTATGAAATTTCTGGATACAGTGGCCGAGCAAATGTTAATTTTTTCGTAGGGCCTAACACCAGTGAATAAATTTCCAGTAGCTGTTATTGTTTCTACGACCCAGTTTTATCCGTGACATTTTATTTAACGTTTACGGTTCTACTGAATCTTGTGTTGTATTTTGATCAGTGACTTTTTATTCAGCATATTTTATATTGTCATAATCTAGCCTTTTGTTTGCAACACTGTAATAAAACGTCCGTTTGATTTGGTAAAACTGTTAAGGACAGTTAAGGAGATTGATAGGTTCATGCCTGCACATTGCACAAGCGTCATTTTATTCCCAGGCCGATACCACCGTTTGTGTTATGACCGACTGAACTTCCAGATTTGCTGCCACTTGACAGCGATTAAATTAACGAACACTGTTTTGCAATTTAGCTTTGATAGCTAAACCTGTTAAGACAGCATGAAATGACAGTTTTTTGTAACGCCTTTTACGTAAAGGTCAAATAGGCGTACTAGTGAAGCATTGTTAATTTGTCATGTTTAGATGTAGGTCTACTTTAATATCATACCAACGTACAAAATCGACTGTGCCCATTAGAAAACGCTATTATTTAATCCTGTAAGTTTGAAACGTCTGACGTGTTTTACGTATCGCAGTCTAATACAAGCATGGTGGCTATACACTATGCACTATTGATTGAAACGCATTATGTGGAACGTAATTTACTAAGCATTGTTTGTATGAAAAATAATTTATTTCAACTACACGTATGACTTCTATACGTATATACGCATTTCATGTCTCAAGTCAAGCCGTTATAAATCATCAAAATTCGTCCATGTCGTCACCAAATGTTAACAAACTTTAAAGAAAATTGTATAAAGACATCGCTACACCTTGTAAAAGACAGTGTGGCAAGGCGACAGGGAAACGGAAAAAACTCCGACTCAAGTGTTCCCATTTATACGGCATTTACGGTTTCTGAAAGACGCCGAATGAGAACTGTTTGGTCGTCCACTTGGTGTCTCCAATGACGCTCCTGACGACCTGCTCCACGGTTGCCAAGCTGGTCGGCTGGTCGCACTCGCGGGCGTAGAAGCCGAAGTATCCATCGTCCATGTTCTCGACGTTCACGTTGAGGACGTAGCGACGTTCGTAGCAGGCGACGAATCCGATGGAGTCGAGCAGTTGTTGTGTTTCCTGGTACCATCTGCTGTCGACGTACGGTCGACGGTTGAGAGCCTCCATGATTCTGCTTTCCACACTCCGACTGCCGTCCAGTCGCTCGGTGCGGGTGGTGATGATGAGCAGACCGCTGGGTTGGATCAAGTGGTCGAAGAGACGACTGAACAGCGGGCGCCGCGCTGGCTCCGGGATGTCGGAGACGCAGTGAAACATGACGACAACGTCGAACACCTGGTCGCTGCCTGCTGCCCAGTGCTCGGCCACATCCTCGCACACGACACTTCGCACGCTCGGCAGCTGGTCGGCCAGCCTCTTCCTGAGTTCCACCACACTCTCGGCGTCCGGTTCAACGGCGGTCAGGTGCTGCAACGCCGGCATACAGTGCTCGATAAATGCCAGTTCCATCTCACCGTAGCCGCAGCCGACGATTGCACACGATCGAGCGTTGGCGACGAGACGTTTCGATTTCACTTCGTCGAACACCGGGAAGACGTCTTTGATTTCATCGAAACGTCGCCTCAGAGATATCATTATGTCCTTGTACGACATAGCCGCCGCCATTTACCGCTGCAAATGCATGTAAAACATACTGCACAGTTTGGTTTAGTGTTTTAAAATGCACTTATAATTACCACGATTTTATTCTACGCCCATACCTCATCGTTATGAATGCTTTCATTGCACCTATTTAATTTTTCTTTTAATCCATCCATTGTTAGAACCTAGACTGAAGCAAATTATTTAGCTGCCCGGTCGCGCATTATTTAGCTTAATACACGAAGCCAATTCATATAGGCCTAGCCTACGTCAAGGCGATTGCTATGACTATTCTATACTGGTATACTAGAACTAATGTAACTTTGCACAAATTTCGCTAAAACATGACGCGATACAGCACCTGATTATCAGCCACGAGACACTGAAGAGAAGTCCAAACCGCAGAGAATGTGGCCGGACCGGTAACGTAAAAATCAGTAGGCCTTATAGTTGAACAGAGAACTTTTGACTTTTGAACGTCGTGCTTTATCAAGAACAAATACAGTGCATTCAGTCTGCTGTAGCCGATGTAATCGACCCTTGATATGCTCATCTATAGATGCAATTTTACTCACCAGCTGCTGAAGCACGCCATCGCCATGCAAAGAAAGCTGAACCCGTTCCATCTCGTGTTTTCTCTTCCGTCGGACGAACGCTGAAAATATCGATGCTGTTACGTCTCATTTATTGCCGGTTATAATAAATACGTCAGGAGTTTCATAAAAAAATATACCACCAATTTCATAACTTTTTAACTTAATCAACGTACCGATTTTGATAATTTCTTCGCTTTGTAATCAGTGTTTATAAATATGATTCCACATTCTATGTTACTTTGCGTTTCTAAAATCCAAAACTGATGTTTCCGATCATTGCCGTTAACATAAGCTTTAAAAGACGTATTTGGAAGCGACTGCTGAATGCAGATCAAAATGATGTACTTTTTATGTGTGCCAATCACCCTTTGGTTCACATATTCTGGCATTGTCACGAAAATCCCAGTCCTCTTTGTTGTCCGATTTGCTTCGCATTACGTACGAGTACAGTCATTTTTTAGCCGACCGTACTAACGAACGTAACGGTCGAGCTTATGGTACGATTTGTCGTCTTGTCTGTCAGTCTGTCCGTCGTCTGCCACGGATGTATTGTAGCTAAACGGTGCGAGATGGGGCCTAGGCTGCTATATTGATCACTAATAAGAAGTCGCATAATTACTGGCTTTCAAATGACAAACACCACTAGCGTCATCGAGGCCACAGTGTGAACAGACCTACAGTTACCGACAAATCCACCTTGGATGACCTTGAAGATCACTGACTACTAGTACGGTCGGCTATCCTAGCGACAGCTAGGCTTCTTGTACTTTTACACTCGTTTTTTCTTTTTTAAACCAGCATTTGCATTTGCTTCTTTTTGTACAAGCTAGTGTTGATCATAACACAACGCAACGAGTTTCATTTAGCTGAAACACAAGTAGCATGTATTCCAACACACGTAACAAATAGCCTGCAGTATAGCGTATAAAATTACAATACAACGCATGACGTCAGCATTTACTACAGTTTGACCTTTACTCAACGACAGTAAAATCAAACAAAACAATAATAGCCAACATCTATGCCTTAGATACACTGTGAATACTGCTGGAAGTGTAACAAAATACAGCCTAGGCGCCACGTTTAAACAGTATAAGCCTAAGCTTAGCGCAAAAGTAATAGGCCTATGTAAAAGTGATCAATGCCAAACTCCAGATGAATGGTGAGACCAGACCTAATGACATTTTTTCCAGAAATAAGCGACAAAAATACTCACGGCGCTAACATGTGTGCGACAAAGATAAAAGTATAAAAAGCGAATTAAAACACCAACTGGGGACGGTCGCCGTCGACTACGTTTATCATTTTATCACTGACCGAAACTTCATCGCAGGGGTTCGAATGTAGGCCTACTGTAATAAAACAGAATAGACCTAAGTTTTTTACAGCTGTTTTAGCTGGTTAGGCCTATTTCATTTTGTCGTACATGTGGCAGTGGCTTTAGTTGTCGCTGCTTTCTACCCAACCGCAGAGCATCATCACCGCCCTTTGGTCAGTACTGTAGTTAAACCACCACACTTAGCTTGCACTGCTACCGTTTTCACAGTTTTCGTCTGCACTCCTGCCTCACAAAGCCAACGATTGTGTAACCTAGGCAATCTAAACGGGGTTTAATTACGATACCGCTCTGTCTGGAATGGTATAAGCTCGGACTGCGACCTCGCTTACCCAATCCAACAGTGCAGCATCTAGTAGTTAAACAATAGCTTAGGCCTACAGTAATGTTGGTTGGCGGTGAAAGAGGCACGTATGCGTGAGTGCGTCCACAACACAAAGTGCATTGACCGCTGCATTGAAATCTGCATCGATCGCGAGTCCAGCGCCTGACCACAACACCTCACGTGACGCAACCTCCTCTGAATCCAGCGAGACACACGACGCCGAAAAGCTCCTGGAACTGTAATCAGGAACGTCGAGAAAAGAGAAGGCAGAAGTCTCGTTTGGGGCCCCAGCGTCGCTCAAAAATATAAATCGCACCATAATGCGTCATTTAAAAAAACAAAATTCAAAACTTTTCTCCCAGACGGGCCCCTCGAGAATGTTTTTCCCGAGCCCCGCTGTGGCTCTCAACGTCCCTGATTGGAATGTCTAACAGCAAACAACAAAAATAGCTAACGACGGTTCTTACGGACCCATAAATACGCCAAAACTGAGAAAATAACAATTATTTGCCAACTCGCCCAAAATTACCACATAACAACGGTACTAGTATGAAACGAAAAGAGAAATGTTCAAACCGCACAACACTTCTGACAATAGTGCAAGTTAATAATATTCGATGCTGAATAGTTGCACACAATAAGCATCGCACGCTAGTCACAAAGTTGTGACCACGAGAAAAAAACAGACAAAAAATTCGCTGCACGACACTAAGCAATATAGGGGCTATTGCAAAAACTTATCAGAAAAACGAGTGTGGCAGTTAAGAAGAGTGGTAGTAGACATTTCATACAGGCATATACAGTGCTTGAACGCTAAAAGTACTAGTACTATAGGCCTACTAACTCAAATCTCCGGCTGCGTTCTTCTTGTAATGGGAACTTGTTGAAGAAAATGCCATTGATTTTGTCACATAAAATATTGCAATAATGTAATTTTAATTTTAAACCAGTTTTGGTGTTAGCGATTTTTATTCTTATTCAAATCAGCCATGCATAACCAAATTAAACTTCGATAGCGTAGGCCCGTAAGCCTATCGATTTGGAGCTAATTCTAACACTGCGCTAGATACCGCTCTTGGTCAGTCTCTGGTTGCCGTGCATATATCACCGACCACGGCTCCGAGACCCGGCAACTAGACTATTAAATGAATTTATCTGTAGTTCCATGCACTGATCCGGTGTTTAAGAAATGCTGATGCCAGTTCGTTCGTCTAAGCCCAAATTCCACTGACATCGACTTGCTTTGGCTTTGCTGTAGAACATTACATAGGGCCTACTACAAGTTGTGCCACAAATTTATAAAAATCGAAAACCTACGCAACAACTCTACAGAATGCCAAACTGTTCACGTCGTAGTCTTTGCAGTATGTCATTAAGAGTTGTTTCAGCAAAATATTTCAGACTAGTAGCTGATGGAGTTTCTAGACGTAAAAAAAATTTTTTTGTCACGTTTCAGCTAGAGTAATAACTTTTTAAGTCACCTCTGCTGTCTTGCTGCATCAATTGAGTTCTGACTATGGACATTATATTACACCTTAGTTAAGTCTTAGTTAAGTTCTACACTGTGTTTCAGAAAAACGGGCACCCTTTTTATTTCTTTCATAATTCACTCAAATTATGATCAATTTACACGAAATTTTTACCAGATGTAGCTGAAGAAATGCTAATTCAAAATATATGGACAAAATATGGCTGTTAGTTAAATATTCTTTGCTAGTTGTGATGTAATGCTGACATCATAGAGTGGCGCAAGTACAAACTGGTTTGTCACAACCGGTGCTGTAAGTTGCTGAATAGCTGCCCTGCATCGATGGTGAACTTTATCTGGGTCGCTGATGACATTAAACTGTAGAAGTTTTACCATTGCAGCCACAAAAACGCCTAAAACGATCACTTTCACATACTTGTAAGGATAGCTTGACTTCTAGACCTTCCAGCATGACAGTGCACCAGCACACATTGCT
>Ga0209454_1003899_pt1 | contig 10920 bp, 5 predicted proteins | sample WorMetHERISLAND1_2_FD_187400 | JGI IMG/M metagenome (GOLD analysis project Ga0209454, IMG submission 187400) | Marine gutless worms symbiont microbial communities from Max Planck institute for Marine Microbiology, Germany - Olavius geniculatus... | ecosystem: Host-associated > Annelida >...
GTCGTATTTTTGTTTTATACTGTCATTTTAATTTTTTAAATTTTTTTTATTAAGGTAACATAAATGTGTGCAAATTACTAGTTTTGAATGTCACTTGGCGGAAATATTAACTCCCTCGAGCGTCTACTCTTCTAGTTGTTCAAAATTATGCATGACTGCTTGTCAGTCGAGACAACAGTACCAGCGGGAGTTGAGTGTGGTTTGATAGGGTCAATTTAATTGAATTTATGACCAACTCGCTTTTGGCGTGCGGTACAGGCAAAGCGGATTGTGATATTTCCAACGTACTACTCGCATCCTGCGTTGAGAATTGAATTATACGGGTGCAAAGCAAGCAACACCACTGCTACCTTTACCAACGTCACTGCTATTGTCCAGGTACATGCAAATGCAATATTACACTGTGTCCCAAAAACTGACCAGCCACCGTACACATTTATCACCAAGTAACACAAACTGGTGTCATGTGGATCCTTATTCCATTGCTATCTTAATCTGAAAAGTATTACGAGACGCCTGCTAAATAACTGACTAAAGCAAACTGTTAACCGAGACATAGCTGTTCAGAACTGTTAGTGTTTGATGCTGTTTTTTGATTTTGTAACAATGTTGTTTTCCTTATCTACACTAAAAATGTAGAGAATGGCAACTGCTGCAAAATGTTGGAGCAAAAACGCTTTATTTGCACAAGAATGACGTTCACTCAGTTGCTGTTAGTGCCAGACGGCACATTGAAATTGTGTTATTAAATAGGCCTAAATACCGCACTGCTAAAGTGCGAGTTTATAGGCTACTACTCCAAACAGTGTGGTATCGTACTTGAACCACACCTAAATGCTAAACTACACCGTCGTTTGCTTTATGGCCGACGACTGCAGACGAAAACTGTGGAAACCCTTAGCAGTGCAAGCTCAGTGTTTGGAAAAAGTCTCTAGAAAATTTTTCGTGGCATCTGGTGTTAATAGTGGCCATCTATGTTGGTTCAATTTATTATGGAAAGGCAGAAACGACCAAGGTGGACGCCACTCTCGGAAATGATTCTCAACGTCATTTTGAAGGTTACAAACACCTTCCAGATCGATAATAGAGTATTGGGTTGCGAAGTAAAGATAGTCAATTTGCAGCTAATATTTTTACAAAAAAGTTTGTTATAATTAGTAAGTACATATTTTGCATAATAAAAAGCTAAATTTTAGAACTAAACGTAATAATACAGAAATTAAATGAAATTTGTGGCATTTTAAAAATGTACAGTATGAGTCAAAAACATGGCACAAAACTCTTTTTCATATCTTTGTCTAGTCGTAACCAATTTTTACAATTTTGTTACTGACAGACTTGGCAGACAACTTGCAACAAAGTGGTCTTTATAATGTTTCCATTTCTCCTAAAAGATGTTGCTACACTACCTAGTAAAATGTTAACTTTTTAAAATTGCACCAAGTGAAGTTCAGAAACGACCAACGAAGAACGCATGGTCTAAAGAAATCGTGACCATGGTAGATAAACTGCTATTACGTTACAAATGTTTCATTTAGTACATGAAGCAGTACAAGCTGGTGTCGTGCATATCATTTTATCGAGATTTTGGTTTGAAGTGCTTTCAAAAACCGTTTGGTAAAAAACTGGCTGAAGCAAACTGTTATTCGACGTTTAGTTCCTCAAATTGATGTCATTTTCATTTCTTTTAGTGTCAAAATGTTGTCCACATTAAATGCAAAAAAATAAAAAAGACATTTTGAACAACAAAAATAAAGCATTTGATCAAAGATGTCTTTAAAGTTTATGAATGACGTTTTGTCAATCGTTAATAGCAATGATGACAGACGACACATCAAAATTGGACCACCCCTGTATACCAGTGTGGTATTCGTTGATCTTGGAAGTCCAAATCAACTCAATTCTCTTAACACAGTTGCTCGCCGGCTGTGTGACGAAGGTCTCTCTGGTGGTTTTTATTTTAGTAAGATTTATAGCTCAACGCTAGTTTACCGCATCAGCATTTCACACAGTGGATATGGACACTTTAATGGTCATTTTGTTGCAAATGTTGGACGACGTGCCGAGTCTGCAATAAAAAATAGACAAGAAAGCCCAGCTGTCGCTGGGGACGACGCGCCTGTAAAGTTCCTGTTACAAAAATTAGTGCTGACAATTCGCACTGTTCAGCGATTGACTTGAAAACGACGCAATTCTTGTTGATTGGTAATAACTGTACCGACGACGAAAACTATGACAGTATTTACTGTATTTTGGACTAGTCATTGTTTCACAGACAAATTACGGCAGAGTTTATTGCCAGTCACTCATTTTAACGTATTTTAGCAACAATATCGACAGAATATCATTAGTGTATTACACTTTAAGCATTTTGTTGACAAAACCTCTGACAAATTTTTATCGCGCAGTTCGTAAAACTGAAATGGTTGAATACAAACTAATATTTATAGTGTCAGAGATGCAAACATGCAACCAATATGCTACGAAAATGCCAAGAATGTATAACGTAGCTATAATGCAAATTTCGGCCACTTTTCTAAATTGTAAAGAGTCAGTATGGCACTTGTATTTGCTACCCAAATGCCTATATACAATACCTACACATTCCGACATGACACTTTGCAGTACAACTGCGACAAGCTGTCCAACTGTTCCGGTCACGGTAGCTGCATCTACCACGACAGTATTGTGGACTAGTCGTTTTTTCATGTCAGCGCGCACAGACAAATTACGGCAGAGTTTAACTTATTTTAACGTATATTCAGCAGCAATATCGACCGAATGTCATCAGTGTATTACACTTTCAGCATTTTGTTGACAAAACCTTTAACAAATTTTTGTCGCGTAGTTTTTGGCAAGCCCACCGCAGTTCGTAAAACTCAAATGGTCGAACACGAATTAATATTTATAGTGTCAAAGATGCAAACATGCAACCAATATGCTACGAAAATGCCACGAATGTATCACGTAGCTAAAACGCAAAATTCGGCCACTTTTCCAAATTGTGAAGTCAGTATGGCACCTGTATTTGCTACCCAAATATATCTAAACATTCCGACATGACACTTTTCAGTACAACTGCGACAAGCTGTTCAACTGTTCCGGTCACGGTAGCTGCGTCTACCACGACACATGTCTGTGTGATGCCGGTTGGTCTGGAGTCAACTGTTCTTCATACTCGTGTCTCAGTGTTCACGACTGCAGCAACCACGGCCAGTGTGTGGGACCGAATCTCTGCCAGTGTGACGCTGGCTGGCTGGAATCCAACTGCAGCAAAGCATCCTGCGCACTACAGAACAACTGCTCCAACCGCGGCGTCTGCTCACTACCTAACGTGTGAGTAGTGGTACCGAAGCATTTTTTCAATAAAGGTTTAAATGCTATCTGTTTTGTACATTCGTTACAGTTGTTCCACAAATGGCCATCTCACCTTAACACTGTCGCTACATTACCTTGTAACAAAAGGCGTAGTTCGTCTGTTTACGACAATAAATTAATACAGGTAACGCATGCGTCGGCTCAGACATGATTAACCAAATAGCGACAAAGTCACACGTGTCACATCACATCATCTGTATTACAACTTGTGATCAAAATATCCTCCTCCAGTACGAATGCCAGTAGTGGACGACGTGGACGTTGATGCCACTCGACAACAGTATGTTCAATAACTGCTGACCCAGGGCGCTCACTCGCTGTAGATGCCTCATTTCAGTTTTTCGACGTACGATCTTAAACGGAATACAATTAAGACTACATAAGTAACAGATTTTAAATAATTTTGTGGTCTTAGAGATTTTCTGAGCCAACAAATGTGCTACTCAGTATGAATTCATTGTTGTAAATAGCCAAACTGCGACTTCTGCATTTCACAAAATAGTGTGGCGACAGTATTAAAATGAGATAGACAAAAATGCAGTCGTTTACATCAAGCTTATTCATGTTGCACGCCAAAAATTATCATAATCAGCCAATGTTTTGTGGAGTTATTCAAAAAATAAAAGTGGCTCCACTTTTGCTTGCCCACCATGTACGTCGTATTTCTCCTAATAGTATTGTGTTGGTTGATGAGGTAGATGCGTATGTCTGGAGCAGTACGCCGGTAGTGACTGTTCTCAGTGTACTACTGACAGATGGGGACCCCAATGTCTTCCTTGTCCTGCATGTGTTCACGGACTCTGCAACCCTGACACTGGTGCGTGATCATGTTTGCTTTATGCTGGTCTCCAGGACATTCACAACATGTACTGTTTGTGGAGAAATTATACGCGAAAACACATTTCGTATTCGCAACGTAACTTACATTGCTCTGTATTTTACTCTGTATTTTACAGTAGGCTGATAGTCCTCCGCTGTATTAATAATATATTGATTGTTGTTAGTTAACTGGTGGCTATGTATACTGTAGGCTTGTGTGAGTGCAATGGTCCTAACTGGTCAGGAGCACTGTGTGATCAGTGTGCTGCGGATCATTTTGGCGCGTCATGTCTGCCGCGGTTGCCGCCACCAACATTGGCATTCGTCACCGCTCCTCGCTACAGCGGTGCTGACATCATGATATCCTGGCAGTACGACGTACTAGCAAACAGCACGTGCACCGTCAGCACGCCAGAATCCACCTTCCCAGTCGCATGCAACCACTCAGTGACCCTCGACAATCTCGACTCACAGGGCCACTACACGCTCTATGTACAGGCCAGCAACAAGTACGGCAATGCGGCACAGTACCGACACACGTGGTACGTTGACCACAGTGATCCCGTCCTGCAATTCATCTCGACCCCGGCACCAAGCATTAACAGCCGGTCGGTGTTGTTCCGTGTCAGATGCAGCGACTCTACTCCTTGCAAGGTCAACTGTTCATTGCAGTTAGCTCATCAGCCGACTGCTTACCACGACTGTGGAGAGTCATATTCAAGCAGTAATCTTGCTGATGGTGAATACCTGTACTCAGCGTACGCCGTTGACGCCGTGGGCAACACTGGGCATGCTCTGTCTTACCGGTTTACTGTCGACACTGTACCGCCAGTGGTTAGTAGTGTTCCAAACATCACGATCCGCTGTGGAGAGAGTTATTTCCTGCCAGCCGTTCAGACTCCCACCTACACTGACAACATGGACGACAATCCACAGATTAGTTTTTCCGATCGTTCTGCCGGCAACTGTCAGACACAGCGAACGTGGACAGTTCGAGACGCAGCCGGAAATGTCGGTCAGCGTAATCAGACGATTTTTATGCGCGCTGTGGATTCGCTGAAAGTCAATGCCTTCAGTCAGATGTACATAGCATGCAGCGAGGCTGAAAAGTTAAACGCTGCTAGCTACGTCATTTCGTTTCTGAACGTTACAAGTCTGTGTGGCCGGTACTTAACCGTGAATGCCGCCAATCAGCCTCGAGTCACCGAGTGTGGCGTTACTCTGTCTAGAAGCTGGATCATTACCGACGACTGTGGCAATCAAGTCCACTTTCCTTAAACATTATATGTACTACAGCCAAGTAGTCCGCTGTTTCCTGACAATGGACAGATAAACATTGAATTGTATCAGTCGCTAGGTTGGGCAACTTATCCGGGATCCACAACTTACAGCATTTACATTTGGCGATATGGCCAGAACAGGCCAGATGTTCCTTCAGTTGTTCTATACAACACAATCTATCGTCCGGCTGAGGCATATCCTGCCTACACAAGGATGCTGTGGCAAGTTGTCTACAGTGTGAGCGGGACTGACATTTCTGGATCAGTCTGGGGTTTCGTTACTCGGCCATTTGCTGATTTGACTGTAACGGATATTAGCACTCCAGCGACTGCGTTCTCTGGTTTATTAGTCGAGATCACGTGGACAGTAAGAAACATTGGAAACGTCAGCACAAGCCTCTCCACTTCACGTATTTGTGACGACGTCTACTTCGGCAGATCGGATGACTTCCAGAATGCTGTTTTACGATCTCAAAACTGTGTGCAGCGTTATGTTGATCCAGACGACGGATATCAAAGCACTAATCACATACAACTGTTAGACGATGAAGTTGGTCAGTTTTACGTTTACGTAAAAGTTGACGTTTTCAATGACGTTGACGACTTCTCTACCAACAACAATGTGTTTCGTTCGCTAGAGAAAATGGAGATTCAGTTAACTCCACCTCCTAATTTAAGAGTCTCGTCAGCATCAGTCATTGGAAACATATTTTCCGGTAAAACAGCGTTTGGCATTTGGGTTGTAGTAAACGACGGACTTGGAATCACAGGCAAGGCTAATTGGAGCGATGCAGTGTATCTGTCGACGGACGAGCGCTGGGACGCGGCAGACACGCTGCTGGAGATTGTCCCACATTCGGGTCTCCTTGCGTCTGGAAGCAACTACAGGGTTTCCGCATTGTCACTATCGATTCCCGGTCGAATTTACGGCAACATGTCGCTCATTGTTATCAGTGATGTCTACAACGAAGTCTTCGAAGGACTTCATGAGAACGACAATGCACGAGCGATCGCGATAAACGTCATTCTGTCGCCGTATCCCAACCTGTACGTGGAGACAGTTACAGCGCCTACTACAGCGTACACGGGCGATATACTGTTAATATCCGCAATCGTGCAAAATCGGGGAGCAGGCGCGGCACTAGAGTCCAATTGGAAAGATGCGTTGATAATATCATCCGCCAGTCGACAAGTGTACTATAATGAACGAAATGTATTTTTTGACAAGCATCCACTGGCTGGTGACTCATACGTCGTTGAATTCAAGTACACAATTCCAGCTGTGCTAAGTGACGAGTACAATGTCTGCGTTGTGGCTGACGTAAACAATAATGTCTTCGAGTTTAATCTAAAGGCTAATAATCGGCGATGCACCAGTGTCAACATCTTTCAGCGACTGCCTGACTTGTCAGTTACTTCTGGAACAGCAGAAATATTTGAGAACGCAACTGGTAATTATTTACGCTATAACGTAACGGAGATGAATGTGGGACAAGGAAGTTTACAGCAAAAGTCGTGGATTGATTGCGTCTTTGTCACCGTGTCTAAAGATGTGACTGGTGCGACGCCGATTAGTACAAACGTTATGCGTTTATCTTCTATTGAGGGCCATTCGTTTGTGATACGAAATGCAGTGGTTCACATCTCGCGTGACTATTTTGGCAGTTTCAGTATTTTGTATGTTGCTGATTGCTACACCACAGTAAACGATGCAGACAGATCAAATAACCAGCGCTTTCTGTCGCCATATCAAGGTGCGTACGTAGAGAAAGTAACATCGTCTACTCCACCGAATACTTTGTCGTAGTATGCCGCAGAAAATGTAACAGTCTCTACTCCAGCAGATCCACGTGTGACAATTCGCCGACGACTGTCTGACCTTGTTCTGGCTAACGTCACTGTTACAAGTCACGTATACGCCGGGTCACTAGCATCCGTTGAATGGGTAGTTTTGAACAACGGTGATTTGAGTGCCCAGTTTAAATGGGAAGATGAGATCCGTCTCATAAGGTATGGCAGATTAGTTTTATCTTTAGTCATTCCTGCTGTAATGCAAGTACTTGTACCAAAAGGATTTTACAAAAATTATGCGAATCTGACTATTCCACAAAATTTGGCCGGATGGTACCGTATAGTCGTCAGAACTGGTGTTGGAGCGCCGTCATCGCTCGAGACGAATACTGCTAACAATAAATATACCCAAGATCTTTTAGTTTCTTTGCCTCCGTCTGCAGATCTTGTGATTACGACCGCCAACTACACCGTATCAGTCGCTAAGACAACTCGCCTATTGTCAGTGCAGTATATTGTATACAATCATGGTAACTCGATGCAAGAACCAGCTAGCTGGACTGACAAGGTTTGGATTGACGACGGCAGTGGCAATTCTGCTTTATTAACTGATATTTCACAGCAAAAACAACTCTTATTCGGCGAAAATTACTCAACATTGGTATCTATGACAATACCGTCAGACATTGGCGGCTACTATAAACTGCACCTTCATGCTGACGTATATAATGTTCTACCTGAAGGAAACGCTGACACAAACAACGCTCTACGTCTACCGGAGTTTATTTATATACCACCAGCACCAGCTGCTGCACTGACAGTAAACTGTAGCGCACTGCCAATAAACGCCACGTACTCCAGTGGAACAACACTGACGCTGAACTGCGAAATACGGAACAATGGACAAGCAGATATTCCGCTCTCAAGCTGGACTGATGCCGTGTTTATAGCTACGAGACCCTATGTCACTGCACGCCAGGTAATTAATAGCGGATATCTTGTCGCGTCGATGATCCAGAACAGAGCACTAAGTGTCGGTGAAAGCTACGTCGTCGATTTCGCGGGAAATTTGCCGTTTCTAGCTGATTACGAGACAGTTGCACATACCTGTGTAGTAGCTGATGTTAACGGTAGACTTGAGTTAGCCGACTCATTACACACAAGTTCACCGTTTGTCATAGAAACTGGTCCGCTGCCCGATCTAGTAGTTATTCCGGTACAAATTCCAACTGACGTGACGCCCGGACGTATTTACAACGTGTCATTTGCAGTGTTAAATTCTGGAAAAGGAACCGCATACGGGACGTGGTTTGACATTATCTACCTCAGTGAGGACAACCTTCTTGATCCGTTTGACTTGACACTTAAGTCATTAAAAAGGCGGTCTGTTCTTGCTGTTGGCCAGAACTACACGCAGAATTTACACGTCACTATGCCACACGATTCTGCTCTATCGTCGCGTTATCTAATTATTTCAATCAATGCAGGTACTCATGTAGCTGAGTCGGACACAAATAACAATATCATGGTGAAGCTTCTCAGCGTTGCCTTTCTTCCAGCCGTAGATCTGACGGTAAGTGACGTAGTATTTTCGCAAGCAAACGTGACGTATTGGGATGATGTGAGGTATGGTTGGTATGTTGGTAACAACGGAAGTCTGGCGGTGTCTGGATACAAATGCGACTCCGTGTATCTGTCAGCTGACAACGTCTGGGACGTCACTGATACTGCATTGACAGAACCCAGCTGTGAAGGGTTTAGCTACGCACAACGTGGCGGCAGTCAAGAGTCGACAATTGCCGCTGTTCCTCCCTTGGCTGTCGGCGAGTACAAGACTATTGTCAGAACACGCTCCAACGTCAAAGACTTTAACTTGCTCAATAACATAGGCATTAGCAGCGCTAACATATCCGTAAGTCCTCCAGTTATTTACCTCAATGAGCCAAAGACAGTATCCATGACTACAAACCAACGGCTGGTATTTCGTTTAGTCGATCTGCCTGTTGGCGCAGCTATCACCGTGACGCTGAGAACGGACTACCAATTAGCTTACCACAGGCTCTACGTTAGACATTTATCTCCGCCGTCTACCAATGTCTATGACTTTGCATCTTCTGAGCCTGACATAAGCCAGCAGATAGTCAATATATCTTTCGTCAAGTCCGATTTTTATTATCTTCTGATAGAAAGCGGAAGTTCAGTCGTCGTTCCGGAACATTACGACATTGTTGTGGTTGCACGAGTCGCCAAGTTCCAAATAGATTCGGTATTTCCGACTGTAGTTTCTCCAGTCAAGTCCGCTACGCTGCGAATCGTTGGAACTCTATTTGGATTTCGTCTTCGCTGCTGTCTCGTCCAGTCATCGAATGCAACCAGTGTCTGTAGTGCAGATGTGGCTCGATTTAGTCCAGAGGAAGCATATTGTACACTCGCTGTGTCCGGTCTGGCCGACGGAAACTACACTTTAGCGTTGCGGGATATACCGAAAAGAACAGAAGTTCGTCTTAAAGCTGCAGTCAAAGTATTGCATTTGGCACTTCCAGGCAAGGTAGAAATTAAAATAAAAGGTGACACGGTTTTACGAATAGGCTCAGTTGCAATTGCTAGCGTGATGGTATCTAATGTGGGATATTCAGACATTCCAAACCCGGTACTATTGCTGTCGTGTCCACCGCATGTAGTAGCCATTCCAACTTTGGACAATGTTGGTGCATGGTCGAATAAAATTCTCTTTTTGCCATTTCAACGAAACAAACCGTCTTCTGTGATACCGCCACGAACTACCTATCAGACGTCTTTCCGCTTTCAGGCGGATAGTGCTGGGTGGATGAAAATTGTTGCTGGGATTGTGTCCGACAGTGCTTTGAAGGACCTCATTGCACGGTGGGGAGTTGACCTACGACCAAGCGAGCTGCCCGGCGATGTTTGGAAGCAGATTTGGTCAAATGTTATGCTCTGTTTTGGTGACACTCCAGGTGATCTATTTCACCGGCTAGGGCACTTCATCTATCAACATTACTCATCAACGTATACACTTGATAGCATAATGACTCATCTATTGAGAATAGCAGACAACACTGTACCAAGATTTGTGCTTGCCCAGTCTGTCGATGTGTCTGATCAAAATGTTACTCATCCTCTCACCCTTTCTCTCGCACGCACATACAGCTCTTCTCTCATTAATCGACTCACGTCTGGTCCGTTTGGCAGGGGATGGACGTCGGATCTTCTAGATATGAAAATCGTAGATCAACGTAAAACTGTTGTACTTATCAAAGGCCAACAACACTATCTCTTTGTCCCGGAAAACTCAGATGCTTCCGTTTATTTTAGTTCTCGGCTATCAGGTGATCAGATTGTACAAAACGCGTCTAATTTTTTTTACCACCAGGGCAATTTTGTGTATGTGTTTGACAAGTTAACAGGCCGATTGCAATATCTGACGGATAGTGACGACAAGAACAATGTAATGGTAGCATACGATGCTGATAACAAACCGAGAAAGTTTTTTCATTCAAGCGGTAGCCAAATTAGACTCCAGTACAACACGAATGGATATGTTACAAACTCTGAGATGTGGAAAGGTGGATTACGGACTGCAAACGTGTTGTACAAGTATTCCGATGACGGATATCTGCAACAGGTTATCAAC
>Ga0209454_1003901_pt1 | contig 10918 bp, 5 predicted proteins | sample WorMetHERISLAND1_2_FD_187400 | JGI IMG/M metagenome (GOLD analysis project Ga0209454, IMG submission 187400) | Marine gutless worms symbiont microbial communities from Max Planck institute for Marine Microbiology, Germany - Olavius geniculatus... | ecosystem: Host-associated > Annelida >...
CTTCAGAACAGTATAATTTTGATCGAAGTGTAATATATAGGCCAAATATATGAGAATCAACATAAATCTGGACTGATATATATTTGGCTGACAACGAATATAACCTGAGAAAATAAACTTTGTAGACTACGCTGGACGACAACTTCGTCACAGTTCGCTAAATAAAGACGGCGTCTGTCTAATTTTTGCCAGCCGCTTAAATTTAAGTGGGCAACTTTGGCCACTTATTTTTAAGTGACGTTTAAGCAGGCCATAAATGGTGTTGGTGCAATGCATTTTCTGCTAAGTACGGTGGTTAAGCATGTACTTAAATTTAAGTATGGTTGGTGCAACGCACCCTAAATCTCTCTGTTGAAGCCTACCTGCATGACGGCCTCGGCTGATTCAAAGCCAACGAGAATGTTGATGACGTCAAAACCATAGCTGCCAACACTCTTTAGGAACACCCCACGAGTCAGAGCACACAGAGTCTAACACACAGATACAGTAATGAGGGTAATGGCAGCTACTATTCACCGAACACACTGACAGACTTTGCATGTAGTGCTCTTAACAACTAGTCCTCCAGTCAGAGCATACAGTGTCTAGCATATCACCATGGAAATCATCAAAGGAGCATACAGTTCTTCACAGGAACCGATCTCAATGCTACAGAGCATCACCTGCCATATGGGATCAAACAGCATTACCTGACATGCCATCCCACAGGTAAATGCACCCTGCGTTAACCCCAGCCATGCACTGCACGTGGGTACTTGATTTTGATGCAAGGTACAGTACATCACACTCATGCAAACTGCTAAAGCAGTTGGACAGAACAACATTCCATTTGCTGGAAACACACATGTGACCTCCAGTAACACTCTATTAGACAGGGACCCTAGTTCCTTCATGGGCATAAAAGACCAGTCGGAATTTGCATTGCAAACTGTGGGCAAACCAACACTGCAGCCTCCAGAGCAGAGTGCTTCCTAATGCAAAATTACCCTGCCTGACCATTGTTCGCAGAAGTCACAAGCCGTGCTAAGCAGGCAGAAGTTGCTATACAGCAAAAACATTATAAAATGAGAAGACAGTAGTCACAGTAGGGCTAAACGTGACAGACCTGGATGGCATTAACACTGCGTATTGGATGATCTTGCTTCAATGTCTCAACACATTTGTAGAAGAGATTGTTGAGTGTGTCCTGAACAGTAACGACAAGTTCATAATCATCATTCAATCACAGTTATATCAATGATACAATTCACCAGCCATCTACATGCACTAACCATGCAACACTCAACACACATTGATACAAATTGAACTGAAATACAAGGAGCACTCGAAAAGTTCTGCAACTTTACTATAGAAAGTAAGATGGGCAATAATGTAAGCTACAGTCTGTTTTCAACACACTCATCTCAAAGTGCAATTTATTTCCGGTATTTTCTGCTTAACTGTTTATCCAATCAAAGTAAAAATATTATATCTGCCCTTCCAGCAAGGCTTCAACCATAAACCTGAGTCATTTGTCGTTTAAACAGTAGATGCCACCAAGATGAAAATTCAGATTTTAAAACATTCACAAGCGGTTAGTTCATTACCGATGCTAAGTTATATGCATACTTAGAGTTGACTGAAATGTGAGTTAAATACCTTTAGCTCTACAAGCTGTTCTCCATTCAACTTTTCAATTTCACTTTCCACGTACTGAGTGTTAGCCTGACAGCAATTACAACACTTGACAGCTACTGGCAGTCATTACCATTCATATAAACAAAAGTTGCATAAACACCTACACAAATGGAACAGAGTAGCTCACATTAGGCGAGTCTCCAAACTTCCAAAAACTATTAAATAAAATTGGCCAATGTTTCACAGAGCTATTTAAACAAGTGGCACATTTTTTATGAACCACAGTGTATATACATCAAAATTATCATACCTTTAGTAGAAACAGTTCATCCCAGAAGTTTGGATTTCCCAATGAAGGATCTTCACCCTAAAATATTACAACAGTAGTACTGTCAAAGAAACTGAAGATTAAACGTCATACAAAGCACTTATCATTTGCTTAATGTTCAGTGAATCAGTGAATACATTCACAATTATACACTGTAGCAACTTGACTCATTAGTAGATGTCTGAAGTGACATTACACAGCAACATCTATTAACAACAGTGAACCAAGCACTGAGCACGACACAGAGATAATTTATATGAGCAGGCTGCAAAAGTTAATCATTAATCATGTAAAGTTTAATGTTTAATTTTGTTTAACAAGTAACATCACTAAGAAAGAATTATAAAGGACATATGACAAAAATTTAATAAAAAAGTAATTCATTTTTCCACAGAACATGACATTTTAGTCTGTTTATAAAACTGAACAAAACAAATACTTAGTAACAGTGTTTCAGCACATTCTCAACAGCTGTTAGCTAAATAACTTAAAATGAAATAAACGAAAACATGCATTTTTGACAATTAAAATTGTTATTTTTAAAATTAAAATTAATAATTAATCAATCATCAATTCCTGTAAAGTTAACCATTAAAAATTAATTGTTACCATGCCTAAGCATAAAACATACCCGGAAAAAAGCTTCATAGATCTGAACAATTTTTTCTTTCAGCGGCTTTTTAGCTTGAGAGCCACGGCGTAGGAGAGATCCTTTGTCTGATGCAGACTGCTTCGGACTTATAACTGCCGCCATCTTCCAATTCAATCAATTCAGTAAATCATTAATTAAATGAACCAGCAGTGTCTTGAAGTAGTATCAGCAATTCTGTATTAAAGAAATAAAAACAAAACATCAACAACGAAATCAAGCATAGAATATTTATTAGCCTCGCTCGTCGCCGACAGATTAAAGAAGTAACAATTGGACCTTCGCAGATGGGCTTTGATTCCAGGCTCCAGCTCAACGCACGCAAAAAAACGCAACGAATGCAAAAAGTACGATACGAACGCAATAACTGCCTCGTCGATCACCACTCCGCTCCATTCACCCTCACTTTTTGACTGGTTTCTCTTTGCGGCTTTTCGTACAACGTGTTGTGGATTAGTATAATGGAGATTTTATTGTAGTTTTTTTATACAGCTTAAACGAGATGTTAACAACAAATCTACAACGAATTACATGAACGTGAAACTCGTGGGCTTTCATTTTGTTAACTAATTTTTTACGCGCCACAGCTATAGACCTACTAAAGCGCGTCTTGGCTATTGTGAAGGCATCCGTCTAGCTCTGTCCGTCCGTCCATCGTCACACCCTAGCACGGTATCAAAACGGCGATAGCTAAGATTACGAAATCTTCAGTGTGGGCTTCTGCAAAGACTAATTTTTTTGTGACAACAGACGATTCTTTTAGAACGAGGGCGTCAAATGGTTAGCCTATTTTACCGCTATCGAATTGTCTAACGTAAAAACAGTTGCAGATAGGCACAGACTTGCTGCTTATCATAACAAACAATGCTGACGAGCTTTTCAGGTATACCAACATCGATGACCTTAAAAGAGCTTGAACCTCAAAATAATAAGTTTAGTGATTTTTTCGCTATTTTATTCTGCGGCCGCATTTTAGGAGTGAATTGTGCCGAAACGGCTGGAGATAGACCAAGAAAACCCGCGTATAAAATTTTCGGCATTAAACGTAGGCTGTAGTTCAGCAGTTTAAGTTTTGACACCTTATCTTTAAGGAATCCTCCGTACGGAGGCGTCAAATTTGGGTACCCCTTAAAAATGCGCAAATACTGAAATTATCCATTAATTTAGTGTGAAAACAGTTGCATGTAGACACAAACTTGCTGCTTAACGTAGCCTACGAGCACCGCGAACGAACTATCTGGGGTACCAACACCGATGATCTTGAACGACCACAAAATCGAGAAGGCGGGTTTCAGTAATTTTAGCGATCTCAGAAAGCTGCGACCCACATTTCAACAGTGGATTGCGCCGAAGTTAAGCCCACTGAAGTTAGATCTAGACAACCTGCGTAAGAAATTTTCAGCATAAAACGTAGATTTTGACCGTCTGAGTTTCAACCTTCTATGTTCAAAACATTCATCGTATGGAGGCGTCAAATTTTGCGTACACTACCCTTTCAAACATTTTCTTATTTTGTTGCACTTTGCACACTGACTCCCTGGTGGCGTCAACGATGTTGTCCCGCGTCACGTGAGCTTTGTTGAGATTACTTGTTATCTGTCGTATTTCTATTCTATTTTGTGGTGTGCCGTGTACAGCAGGCGCTGCACACACTGCGTCCGTCAACAGAGGCAACAGGGCGTCAATGTCGATCAAAGGCGTGTGTGAACATTCGTATAATGGTAATTAATAGGTCAAACAAATATAATAGGCCTACAACTGACCACTGTCACTGTACGTTCGACACTACTGACATACCGTTAGACAAACACAGCGGCCGCTCGTTATGGCTTGGCATAGACATACTCGTACTGACATTCCGACACAGGTTGCTGCAGTGGTAGGCCCTACAGAGAAACTGGTCCATGAAAACACACGCTCAGCTGCGGCAACTGCATGGGCCATTGTTCGTGAAAACATGAAAGCGTAACTATTATTTTGGTAACATGTATAATTGCAAAAATGAAATTATGGCCAGATAAAAAATAAAAAATTTGAGGTTAAAAACCGCTTACCATTTTGAAGTCATTTCTGTCAGTTTATTGTGCAACCGTTGTAATAGGCTGCATTACAAGTCTTGCCCGTCCGTTTCTCTTGTCTGTCTGTCCCGTACGTGTTCGTAACTGGAAAACGAAAAGACATTAAAAAATCCACAATTGGTGTAATCGTTTTCTGAAACAGGAGTAACTGGTGTGCCAATTTTCAGCTAAAAGGTAAATGGTTAAGGGCAAAAAAACGTCGAAATCTAAGAAAATGTCACATATCTCGCGTAAACCTTGTTTATTTACGGCCAGGCGGCTCGAGTGCCAACTGCACGTCCACTGCACAACAAAGCACTGCACGGAGGTCGTGTAGTAGGTGGACGGCCGCATGTCATGTCGCCACAAGGCCGGGAAACATAATTTTATTTGCTTGTTTTATTAGGCTAAATAGCGTGCTTTTTTGCATCGCCATTAGGCCTAGGTTTTGCATGTAATCGTTTCTAAACTTAAGACTGTCTGTCCCATACGGCCTCGTAACTTGAAAACAAAAAAAAACAGATGAGCCATTGCATTAGTTACATTTGACCATTAGTCAAATGACATTAGTTAAAGCTAGTCTTTTGTATAGGCCAAAATAATGCAACACGTACTTCGACGTTGTAATGACGTCGCATTTTAATTACCTTTTTTATATTTGCCACAAATAATAGGGAAAAACAACAACAGTGTGAAAGTGTACGAAGAACTCATAATGTCATCTTTTCTGTAAAAAATATTTTGTTATGTAGTCATGTTTTAGTTTTACCATGTTGCTAATCAATTAGTTGAAGGTGATTAATTACATTCTAATTTTAGCATTTATCAAAAGTATAATTTTAATTTAAACTGAGGAATTTACAATTCTAATGTCAAACAACTTTTTCCAGAGTAAAATTTGCCAAAGCAGTTTACTGAAAATTGTGCCAATTACTAGTCGCAGTTAGTTACGAAATGACCTGGAAAATAATAGGTTTCCAGGCTGCTGACAGCAATAATATCTGGTATTGTTTCAGTAAATTGGCGCGCACACACCGGCCGGCGCACATCACACAGAAGGGGGAGGCGAGCAGTGGCTACAGTGCCCCCAATGAAAGAGAAAGAGAGCGATCCAATAGTTGGTTGGCCGGTGGTCAGTTTGGCTTCGTGACGCCGTGCCAGTCGCTGCAACCTGTGTATGACGCGGCGGCGACTGAATTCCGACGCACACAAACGCTCACACGTACACGTAACTATTGAGTGATCGAGTCCAGCGCTGGCTCGCTGGACGGAGGTGCCCCATTATAGGATCGCCCCCAAGAAAAGCCTCCCTCGGCCGACAATTTACCGGTAAAAATCCGCTCCGCTCGGCGGGGAGGCTTTTCTGGGGGGCAATCCTATAATGGGGCCGGCGATATTTATAAGGGGAAACATATCAGTTCCATGATCGTCTTTCCCCGAGCGGATTTTTCACGGGGGAGACATTTTAATGTAACACCAGCGGCAACAGCTGGCGCGTGCCGACGACGACAACGACACGCAAACCAACCCGACCCGGTGACAATGACATGGACAAACAATCCGCGCCGCGCTGGTCGCGCCGGGCAGGCACCGCGTTTTCCTGGCGACGAGGAGGCGTGCGTGCTTTCACCGAAGCACCGACCGCGGACCCACGCCGCGGCCGCCGGTCGTTAACGGTCCGTATATAAATGCTGAGTACGTGTCCGAGCGATAGTTGGACTCGGCGTCAGTAGTTTGTCAGTTCACGGACACACAGTTTCCGCCGCTGTAATCATGAATCGGATGTTCGTACTTGTAGCCGTCGTACTGGCCGTTGCGGCTGTCACTTTTGCCGGCCACTTTCCAGCCGCTTTCCACCACGGAGCATACGCTTTCCACGGATACTACCCAGGTAATACGTCAACGAAGTTCTCGTGATGAAAATTAAAAGTCTGTTACTGTTTACAATCGTGTCAATGTTGATAAAAATACATTATATACTTTTTTACGTTGAACACTATAAATTAGATTTTTTAAAACCTCAAAATTTGCTACAATTACGAAAATAAAAAGTAATAGTAATAATATTGATAACAGTAATAATATTGATAATGATAATAATTATCAGATAGCGAAAATTTAATAGCGGAGCTAACCAGTCCAATAAAATACAACAAACACTCTACATGAAGTCAAATGGATAGTTTAGCTGATAAAATTATCAAAACAAAATGTTTTCCAGTTTTTGCTTAAATGTTTGGTTGCTTTGACTGACAGTCCACCTGGTTTTAAATATGACTGTCATTTCAAAAAATTATAACGCCAGTCTGTCTGTCCGTCCGCGATGTTTTCGTGATATATGTATGGGATGCTTTGGCGTATTTTATATATTTTTTGGTGGTGTGTTGGGGAAGGTTGAACATACGATCAAAAGGTCATGGATTCGACTCTGGGTCGGGTCGCTATCAAGAGGTTACTATTTGGATTAGTGACTGTCTACAGACAGATAAACTATCTCTGTGTATAACCAACAACAAGGTAAACTCAGCCCTCTATCCCTTCGGGTGGGTAAATCGAGTACTGATCTGGTTGGTTGGGGTTAAGGCCGGGCGCGTTAACCTGTCGAATGGCAGGTAACACTGTGTGATCCCATACGGCCGGTGACATTCCGCAGCTCTGAAATGGGTTGCCACTAAAGGCTAGCTTATAGACTACTTTTTAACCTATTAACTTTTTTGCCAGTGGTGACACACAGATTTAGGTCTTTAGATAAAACAAGTCATATTTCAGTCAAGATCTTTGCAGGTGGAGGCATACATGTAATAAATTTTACTGTACTATACGATAAATGCGTTGTATGCGCGTGCAGGAAAATGCGGTAACGACGGATTCTACTACAAAGATCATTATTCATTTGTGATCTGTTCGAATGGCAACTCGTACGTCCAGCCGTGCGCGCCGGGATCACGTAACTCCCCTTACGGGCGCTACTCGTACGGCCACTCGTACTACTACCGCGACTTCTGCGACGTCAATCTGGTCGACTACGGCTACGGAGCGCACCGCCCGTACTACCGCCGTCCCGCCTACGGCTATGGACACGCGCACGGCCACTTCGGCTTCGCACCGTTCTACGGCCGCTACTAGACGATGGACCGCCCACCCACGACGACAGGTGCTTCAAGTCGCACGGAGACATCTCGAAAACGTCTCGTCAGGAAATCTCACGAACTAGCGCAACGTACCCTCCAAATCAGTCTGTGAAACTCGTCCCCCATTCACAGGCCGTTATTGTTAACAATAGAGTGTTTTCACCGCATGCATATAGGCCTAATGCTGTTTACCTCGGCTAACTGCATGGTTCACGTAGGTTAGGTTGTCATCCGTGATAATTCTATGGGCCGAGAAACCACGTTACTCTTTGTAAATGTTTTTACTCCACGCTTGCTCGATCGCTGACAATTATGTAGTCGAACGTTACCGATGCACATGAATCCTGTCTCTTCAGTTAAATCATTACGTAGTTGTAGCGATGACTAAGTTTTGTTAACCGTAGTAATAACCGACGAGGACTTCAAACTTCCCGCTATTAAAACGTGTTTTTGTACGCTGGTAGGTAGACAATATTGTATAGCGAACGATTGTTGTTGTTTTGTTTAATCGCACGCGGTCGTTGTTGTCAAAAATGTCTTTCGAGAGTGGTTGTGATGTCGTCTTTCGAGTTCTTCAAGCTCTTTAGTAAACGTCGCAGCTTTCAGTTTTTTTTCGCTTGCGATAATGACTAAAAAATATATCGGTCCAGCCTAGAGCTGAAAATTGGCACACCAGTTAATTTTGCCTCGTTTATCCTAATTTTGGTTTCTGGGCGTTTTTCGTTTTTAGCTTATGCCCGTGCAAAAACAGGCGAACGAACAAGTTCCGTACTGCGGCCCACTAGGAATATATAGAACGGTCGCACATGCAGTAAAGAGAACACAGTCGCCATCACTTTGTTTTTAGTTGCGATCAATTCTATATTTCAGTTATTGCTAACAACGACCGACAGCTACATGACATGTGTGAGTGAATGTGTCTTACGATTTTTAACTGCATACATACTTAAAACATTGTTTATCCAATCCACTGCCCCTAATAAATTTCGTCCTCACAGATTTTTAAGCATTTATGAAATGTGTTTGCAAGAGTTCAACTTTCAGAAAAACTACTTGAACTTTATATTATAAACGAAATTCACGAAATTCACTCAGGAATAAACTTAATTACGGGATAGATGGTTGTAAGTTATTTATCGCGGGACGCATTGTCTGAATACGATGCTGTGTGATCAGTGAAAAGTGTATATGCATACTCCACTAGGTTTCAAGGCTTTATGCTTTAGTGGCTTCATAACTTAATCAAATGCAAATTCCAATTAAGCGGTTACTATAAAGTACACAACGAGCAGCAAGAACATGAGTCTACGAACTCAAACTTTTAAATACACACTTTGTAAATATTGGTCTAACTGCAATATTTCATAAGATAATGTGTCTGAAATGAAAGTGGACTATTGATGATCGTTTTGTTGCAAATGTGCTGCAAAGTGTGACAGTAAAATTGTTTTTCGAAAAATCTGTAAAAGTTTATGCAATTATGAATAAAAGTCGGTGGCATATTTTTTTCTGTGGCAGTTCGGGATAATTTTTTTTTACAAACGCACGGACGAAAAAACTCGATCGTATTCTGTGTCAAAACGCATTATATATTTTCTTCTTCAAACATCATAGCAAAATTTTCACAGAATAATCTTTGCAAAAGTTACGATAATAAGTCCATTATACACTGCAATGATCTAAGCTCACATAATGTATATAATGATGTTATTGTCCATAATTTGAAAGATCATTGTGTCAATAAATCTAGAATTTGTGACTAGTTAGGAGGCTAATTTCAGCGAAAACTAAAAAGCACTAAAACAACGCAAACCTAGTTGCAAATGGTTGTATGCGCTCAATTCACCGCATCTGGTGTGCTGTGGGAGAAGCCATCTGACGCGTGTGAGCGGACCAAGCGACCAGCGAGTGATCCGCTAGCCGTAAGTAATAATAAAATAATAATTTACGCGAAATATGCGTCATTTTCCGGAGTTTTGACGTCCGATAATTTTGACCTTTGAGCTTTTAAATTAAAAATTAGCTCCAGCCAATCCAATTACTCCGGCCATAAAAACGCTTACACGAGTTTAGGTTTTTACACTTTTTGGTTTTCTTTGAGTTAGGAGCCCTTGTGGGACAGACAAATAAACAAATCAGCAGTTTCTAGATTAATGATATCCACGAAAATCATTGAATATGCCACACGTGAACCTTAGTGTATCAAGTGACTGAGCGACTTACCGTTTTTGTTCCGTTTCCATTTGCAACAAATCCACTTCTGCAGGAACCAGTAACAAAACAGCCTACGCTAGTCTTGCAAGTTTACACGCCGTGACAGAAATTAATGTTTACAAAATAGTATGCATGGCGAGGAATTCAAACGCGATTACAGCTCAGAAACACAGAGCGTATTTTTTACGCGCGAAAGCAGCTACTGCTTTAGCGCGTCTTAGCCATCGCAATTCTATCTGTCCGTCCGTCTGTCACACGGCTGGATCAGTCAAAAACGGTGCAAGCGAGAACCACCAAATCTTCACCGTCGGCTGCCTGGAAAACTCTGGTTTCAAGAACCGTAAAACTTTTCCATAAATTCGCAGGGAGTCACTCCGACTGAGGGCGCTAAATGAGAGAAAAGTGGAAAAAATTGCGATTTTCAGCCAACAAGACACTGTATCTCCGAAACGGTGCGAGATAAGGCCTAGGTCACTATTAATCACTAATAAAAATTGGTACACTGGCTCTCGATTGGCGCCGGATTCAATGACTTTGGATGACCTTGAATGCCAAAATTGGGGGTTTTATTGATTTTTTGGCGAATTCGGGCTGCGACACAGATTTTAAGAGCGAATTGCGCCGAAATCAATCAAGATAGACATGGACAAGCTGCACGTGAAATTTTTAGCATTGAACGTAGGTTTCGGTGGTCCAAGTCTCGATTTTCTAGGTTCAAGAAAACCTGCGCACGAGGGCATCAAAGAGCGGTACCCCTGTAAAAGTCGTTATTTTACCGTTGTTGGCCAAACTTTCGTGAAAACGGTTGCAGATAGCCATGGGCATAATGCCTATCACAACAAGCACTAGTGACGAGCTTTTCAGTCGTATCAACATCGATGACTTTGAAAGACCCTGACCTTCCAAAATATGAGGTTTTTAT
>Ga0209454_1003903_pt1 | contig 10916 bp, 10 predicted proteins | sample WorMetHERISLAND1_2_FD_187400 | JGI IMG/M metagenome (GOLD analysis project Ga0209454, IMG submission 187400) | Marine gutless worms symbiont microbial communities from Max Planck institute for Marine Microbiology, Germany - Olavius geniculatus... | ecosystem: Host-associated > Annelida >...
CCTGAAACTAGAGTCTTCCAGGCAGCCAACGGTGAAGATTTGGTGATCCTAGCTTGCACCGTTTTTGACTGATCCACCCGTATAATGGACAGACAGACAGACAGATGGACGCTGTCGACGGACAGAATTGCGATGGCTAAGATGCGCTACAAGTAGCTGCTGTTGCATGTAACAAGCAACTGTAGCTTCAGTTGGTTGTTCAAAACTATTAATTTTGCACATTTTATCATTCCTAAACACGCATTAATAAAATATCAAAAGTAGCAAATAGAACATTTCTTTCAATGCAGCTAAGTTTAAAACTCTTGACATAAAATGTGACAAAAAAAATGGTATTAATTTTACAGCATGCCATAATACCTGTGAGCAGCTTGTTTTGCAGGTGCCAACCTATACTCAGTTGGATACCAACGTCTGCAACAATTCCACTGTAAAATAAGTTTTCAGCACATATCAAACTCTTGACTACCAATACCTATTAATTAACAATTAACATCAATTTTTGCAACAAAAATCCAAAAGGCAGACATCCGCTGTTAGTTATAACAACCTGAGCTGTCAAATTATGCTACAAATCTCGAAATACATACAAGGTGCGGCAAAAAAAGTGGACCCCTAAAGTTTTACGCTGTTTTCTCAGCAACTGTTTAGAATTTTAATTTGAAACCTTCTACATCTAACTGCCAAGTAAAATTTGATTCTGTTGAAAAACGACGAAGTTACGGAATTTTTAACACGACCACCTACCAATTTTTCAGCATTCAAAAATGTTCCGGCTACAACACCCATTTAATAACATCTTTGAAACAACACAGTTAAATAATGAGCAAATAAAAGAATTCCGTTGTAACTGCGAATGTTCAAAGTGTTCACCGCCAGCTCCTAGCTACAACACCAGCCTCCAGTCACCTTATTTGAGAAATTTTGTACAGCCTTGTCGATCAGTCCCTGTGGCAGGTTGCCCCAGATAACCTGAAGCGCTTCCTTGAGTTCGGGGCTTGTTTTCGGCTTTGTTTTAAGCTTGCAGTAAGCCTCCAACATTGCACCCCATACGTGATAATCCATTGGGTTAATATATTCGGCGAATTTGGAGGCCATTGGTCTTTTGTGATGATATCTGGACAGATGGGCCCGCAGCCAGTTCTGTGCGCTGCGTGGCGTTGCGCACTGTGTGTGCTGATGCGCCTTCATGCTGGAAGATGAATCCGGTGGGCAACCGGCAATTGCTTTAAAGGAAAGACAATTTAGTGATAATTTATAAACAATATAAATTGCTGTTTTTCAAAAGGTCACTGTGACGACATTGGCAGTAACGTGTAACCAGACTTTGAAAATTAAATAGCACGTTTAGCATGAACATTTTTGAATGCTGAAAAATCGGTAGGCAGTCTTGTTAAAAAGTCTATAACTTCATCGTTTTTCAACAGAATCACATTTTACTTGGCTGTTAGATGTAGAAGGTTTTATAAAACAAAGCTGTAAAATTTCATATTAAAATCCCAGACGTTTGCTGAGAAAACAACAAAAAACTTCAGGGGTCCATTTTTTCTGCCGCACCCTGTAATGCATATTTTCAGCAGTCCCCACCGACACAATTCTTTGATGGTGCTGACATCAACGATACGATAATGAAGATGCTGCACAAAGTCTGGCATGTAGCGAGTAAGAAACAGTTTGTCCACATGAACACTGTTGCCTGCTAGGGGACAAGCTGACGCCGGAGCATACTGCTTCACAAACTGAAGCAGTTCTCTCTCAGCATCGCTGACCGAGATCTTGCTGTCTCTGGATTTCTGCGTAAGTCCTGACTTATCACACACAGTACAGATAACACTCACTCTGATTTTCAACAATTAGTTTGTTTAAATGCTTATGTAAACTAGAAATACGTTCTGTGGAACAAGGTAGCTGTCCCATTGCCACGCTGTATAGCCTAGCAGCTGCGTTTCAGCGTTTGATGCTCTTGTGAGAACGCAGCCAATTTTGTCTTTGAATAAAAATGGTTGGTTACCATGACAACAGGGGTCTTCAGGGGAGAAATTTACATCACACAACTGCATAGCCCGAACCTGAAAATAGGGGGTAGGTGAAAACAGCATGCAATTATCTTTTGCGGGAGCTGAGTTATAGTCAATTTTGTCCCAAATTTGTTGCCATGACAACAGGGGTCTTCAGGGGAAAAATTTAAATGACATCGTCAGATAGCCTGGACCCGAAAATAGGGGGGTAGGTGCAAACAGTGCGCAATTATCTTTTACGGGGACTAAGCTAGCTAAATGCATAGCACAAATAACACTGGTGTTGCTGGACAATAATGATAGGCTTGTACATTGGTCTCTGATGCAGTGTGACAGATGACAATTGATACCAACCTGTCCATGATGTACTATGCACCATTCGTTCATTGAATCCAGAACCAAATCAGGCTGATGTATTACAATATTTGGTCCCTAAAACATATATCTATTTCTGTATACAACAGGTCTCATTTAGAACTTAACATGAATGGCAGAAGCAATATTCACTTGGCACACTGGAAAATCACTAGAGAGCAAATGTTTGTCTTTAAAATACAGATCTATGCAGAAATCTGTAAATACATAACATCATTCAGATATAGTAATGCTGTCGAGGCGTTAATTATTTTAACAGCATTAACGCATGCAATAATGCATCATAATATTGCAAAAGTTAATGTGTTAATAATGCAGAGAATGACTAGAATGACAACCGACAAACTCATGGCTGTGTCACAGAACCACGACAGTAGTGACAGAACGATAACAGAACAATTTTTAAATACTCGAATGTTATTTGGTCATCAAATAAATGCTGTTTAATAGAATACTGGAACTCCTGCTTCATAAAATTTAGTAAATTTACGTTTGAGCATTAATTTTCTAATGTGCGTTAATTTTTTAAATGTGCATACGTGTTAAATTTTTTATGTGTGTTAATTCTTTAAAACATTAACACGTTAATTTGACAGCTCTAAAATATAGTGAAAAACTAAGACGCTATTATACCTTTGCAACAACGTTCAGCTGATCGTCTGTTATGATGCAGGCAACTTCCAGCAAGTGACATGTCTCTGCATCCAGTCCAGTCATCTGAATTCAATTAAAAATCAAAAACAGTGCACCAATGAATCTCAGTAATCATCTATAACAATAAAAGAACAACACATGTACCAATGTGACTTAATCATAGGACCTGCAGTTTTAAATCAGCAGTGGCATCAGAAAAATATTTAAAACAAGCAAAATTAAGTGCCATTTTTGTAATTTTTTACTTAATCACAAGCATATTAATATAATTATTATGAGACTACGTATTGTACAATTATGATAAGTTAACTGAATATGATATTCAAACTCAGCCAGTAACAATCTTAGGTTCATTTCGAGTTAAAATAATCACACAAAATTTGCCCATTTTGTCACCCATGTTCTAATTCACCAAATGGAATGGTTTAAACTGTTCCGAGTTGATCACATCACTAACTTCGCAGTCAATCCATACGAGACGCTGCCTTGCTCTGTCGTCAGTGTAATCTGCAATCTTTGCTGCTTTCACCGGTATGTGACTGACACTGCACATTTTCTTGTATACAGACCGAAATAAAGCCCTAGAAATATTATTCGCGCGTCTGAACAAGCAGACGAACATTCGAATTAGTTGTAATAATAATAATAATAGCTAAACAGTGTGAAATCGAACTCCGCTCGCCAGAATACTACTTCCTGCAAAGAAAATTTAAAAAATAAGAAATCCAAATTAGAAACAGCGCATGATCGTTTTGCTTATTTATTTACTACCAATAAAGTACTCGCGAGAACTTGTATCCATGACAACCGTTTGTTTACAAAATAAACTGGCACTGGTGGTTTGAATATTTCGTTGCAAGTTCGTTCGTATAGAATACAGAATGGCGACACAAACGCAAACAGCCTACGGAAACACTGCGCGATCTACGCGAATGTATGATTATCTTTACGGTAAGGTGTTTTCGTATATCGACTTTCGCAATTTTAACCAAATACGGGGCACTACTCGACTCACTATTGAGGATATGATTTTTGTGCACAGTTGAAAAAAACAAGATGAAGAAAAACAGCACGTTCGCAAAATTGCTTATGCAAAATGCTGTTGTTTATGAAGAAAGTAATGTGCGACCAGTGGCGTATATGCAGAATTTTGAAAGTTGACAAGTTGAAAGTTGACAAGTTACTCAATGTTTCGGGTGGGGAGTGAAAGGGGCGGAAAGGTAGGACGTTGAATGTGGGAATGATGGTACGAGTGCAGTATAAAGTTTCCACGTGAAATGACACTACGCGCGTAGTACATCATGAATACATCTCAGAAAAAAATACCGTGCATGTCAATTCATTTCGCGTATGTTTAAAGTACCTACCTCTTTTCCTGTCATAAACCGCTGAACTTTCCGTTACAACAACATTAACAACGATATAAACAACCTAGAACAGGACCACACCAGGTAAATGACAATGTAAATGATTTTTAACAGTGACGCAACCCAGTAATAACTATTTCAGGCTGTATTAACGTAACATAACTTTGCTTGCTCTACAATCTTTGATATACTCGAAAATATAATCAAAAATAAAATCAAGAATAAAATCCAATACAATTTAAAATAAAATAAGAATTCAAATAAAAATAAAATAAATACGTGAAATGAATTGACATGCGTGGTATTAATTGTTTTCTGAGATGTACTCGTGACGTACTACACGCGTAATGCCATTTCACCTGGAAACTTTATACTGCACTCATACCGGGAGGAGGTCGTGCTTTCTACTTAGAAAGTTTTAAAGAAGTTTTATGCAGAAATAATGCATTTTGGCAAAGTTTTTACTTGGTTATAGGATGCATTCTGTCAGTGGGGATTGAGGGAGGTTGCCCCCTCTTGAATCTGCCAGTGCATGATGACACCCATATTTTTTCTGAATTTGATTTATTTTTGTCAGGGATATTATCCATTTTACATATATATCCAGAATCATCAGAGTTGATCAATACATGCAGTACTGTGTGGTTTTGGGTACTTTAGCTAGTACACATTTTAATGATAAATAGACCACACGTGTACAAGTTGACAAGTTACTCGATGTTTCACATAATAAATGCTAATTTCATATACTGAGAAAAAAGATAACTTAGGCGTGGGTCATTTGAGATCTTTTTAATTAGATAACTCATTTAAAGCAGGCAGGGAATCTGATATAGTCATTTACAGTAACAAAATAACTGTTGTTCATAGTTGATGATTTCAAAATGTGCAGATGGTGCTCTTTGTCATGGATGGTTACATTTTTGTGACTGTAACTACAATGAAGTCAAATGCTGGCAGTAATTATTTCTTCATGGATTATGTAGTACTTAATTTTTGTGCTGATAAAATTCGGTGTGTTCAGATCCAGTGTACACGGTTTCGTCTGAAACTGATCATGTACGAGCAACATTTCAGGCTAATACAAATCCACAGAAGCTTGTAAGTGTCCATCACTTTGATTTTGTTTGTTTATATTCATATTGAGAGACATGAGACTGGCCTGGGTTTTAATTAAATTAAATACCGGTAATGAATTAAACTATTGCTTTCTACTCTGATGATATAATATAATTTCAGCATAAATTTTACATGTGGTTTATAAATGGTAAGGTAAGGTAAAGGTGCCATACCCCACTGGGGCGTAGGCAGGGTGCTCATCTCCCTTTCTTAGACCTTTGAGCTCGTAGGTGGATAGACCACTGAGTCTGTGATGCATGGCCAGCGTGACGCCAGACCTACGGTTACCTTCCCAGCCACGGGGCATCGTCACCCTTTGACGACTGGTACCAAATTATACTGCTTGGTGAACAGAGGCACATGTGTGTGAACAACTTTATAAATGCCAGTACATAAATGTGCATTATTAAAATAGTACTTTTTTAGAAAGTAGATTTTTAATTTTTTAGCCTCTAATGAAGATTCTATGTTGGTATATATTGTGGATTATATGAGTATGGGTTCAATTAATGTGCCATGATTTATTTTTGCAAAACAGGAACTGTAGTTTACTGTAACTTGCAATCTTGCAATAGTGCTATTTCAGTCACAATTGCACATTTTCTGCAATGTACCTGTGAACGTGAATGCATTGAGTCTGCGTGACATGAGCAGCGATAAATGTTTTTGTCGTGGTGCGCTGCAGAAACGTGTGCCTATTTACAATGCAATGTTCAGTGAGCTGCATCAGTATCCGAGCTATGAGGTCCGGCTGGATACTGTTGATCCTGTACCAAGATTTATTTCACGGCAGTGGCGTGGACTGCAGTCAAATGCTCAAAATACTGCTCAGAGGTAAGCATTATTCTTTTTTTTGGTAGAATTTTAAAGATGCTAGTTTAATATATTGATAGTTGTTTTGTTGATTGAGAACTCCAGTTTTACGTGCAAGCATGAAAATCCAGAAAAAGGTGGACACAATTAAGTAAACTAGCAGCATGTTCAAGATTGGTTTTAGCGGTGCAATGGCAGTAGATACATTTGAAAACTGCAGGTGTTGAACAAGTAAAAAATAGCTATAAGGTTGGTAAACAGCAAAGACTGTTCAGCATGCTGTTTGCTCTAACTGCCAAGTCTGCGAAGGTTATGGAGGCTTGTAATTTGTTTTACTTTGCGTGTGGATTTTAGACAGCAGTATGAAGATCCACAAGTTACTGGTGCAAATCGCTACAAATATTTCCGCAGGTAAATTTATATTTCTATAAGTTCATATAGTATGTTACATTTGTATAATAAATGAATCTGAATTTTTGTCATCTTTGGTGTAAAAGTGCTTACTTTTTGTGCATATTTTGCAAAAGTGGTCATATGTGAAAGTGTGGAAAGATGATTGTGAAAAAAAATTCTGGTTTTGGATGAAAAATGTAGAAGCATGTTTAACCAGAATTTTGATATCACCACAAACTTGGTTTTTGTTTGAATGGTCTATTTTTGAAATGATGTAAGATTGTCATTTCTGATATTATGGCATTTCAACAATGTGTGTTTTGTTTTGAATTAATGAAACATATACAGTATTGTGAGGTAAAAATGCTTTGAAAGTAGATATGTTAGTTATTATGTTTGGTATTGGTATGGAATGTTGGAAAATGTAAAATTTAGTTATAAATTAATATAGCAAATTGCTAAATTTCTGATGCTGCAGTCCATGTATTGAAATGTCAGTGTCACCATCTAATTCAAATATCAAGCAGGGATAACAACACGGCCTAAATACCAACACAAGTATCTTATTCTTTTGACCATGTTGATATGAACTCCAAAACGGTTTTATGATTCTTATATCACTGTGCTAAAAATTTATAGGTAAAGGATTATCGAATGAGTTATATAGCTAACTTTTGGCTGTTGAATAACATTGAGTTTCTACAATGTAATACGTCATTCTGACAGTATCACTGGTTTGTAGAAATATTATTGATATTTGGCACACCAGCACTGCTTATATCGGCAGTGTTAGTACACTGCAAATATAGATTCATATGGTCAAATGTACTTTGCAGTTAATATTTATTGATAATGACCAAAAAATTGTCTGTACCTCAACGTTTCAACTTCCATTGGAAGTCTTCCTCGGGAGAATGAAAACAATACAGTCGTCTCTTTGTCTGGTTTTTGGCACATTGTTTACTTACTGCGCCAAGAACAGGATGAAGAAATCACTGTTTTTATTCTTCTGATGAAGACCTCTGATGGAGGTCGAAATCAGATGGAGGTCGAAACATTGAAGTACAAAAAATTTTTGGTCATCATCGATGAATTTTAACCTCAGTGTTAGTACGTTGTGCAATGAACATTAGGCCTAGTGACTAACTTGCTGTTGTATCTGATAATGTTTGCCTGTGTTGCAGGCCACTGATACCATATAATCAAACACTGGGTCCTGAAATTGTCTTGGACAGTACCAGGTCAGTATAAACCTACTCAGTTGTACAAAAATTATCAGACTAATTGAGTTAATTGTATTTCCTAAGCCTTATCTGAGTCATCGGTAAAACTTGAAAGTGTTATTAATTAGATGTTCTTTTGTTAGATTTGCATTGAGTAGCTGTATTTATTTAATCAATCCGTGACAGTTTTAAGGGTTGTAAAAAATTCAGAATCTGTCGAGCTTACATGTGTGGTTTGCGTAAAAACATCTGATCGGTTAATCTAGTTTACAGACACAACAAAAGAAGAACTTTTTAGGAAATGCAAAGAAAGCCATGAAGAATTTGGATAGAAAAATTAAGAGTTTTTTAGGAAATCCTAAATTACCATACGAAAATGTCCTAGAAAGGTGTTTTTGTTACATTTGTGCAGTAGACAGGATGCAGTGGTGTCAGCAGAGTCGGAGTATGAGCAGGAAGAGCAGCGAGGAACAACGCCATTCACAAAAGTTGCTCAGACCCAGACAGACTACCGTGATAGCGACACTCAGACTGACCCATACTCACCGGTCTACATGGTTCGACCCGGCACCAAACCCGAGCTGCTTACCCTGGCAATGCTGGCCTTCGGTATTGCTGATTTTCTTACAGTGTATACTGTATAAGAAGTTTAAAAGAGTTGAAAGATGTGTATAGCACTTTTTAGGAACTTGCAAAGCGTCACCTGCCGTATGAAACACGTCTGGAGGCTGTATAACATTCATGTCCCAGACAGAATGCACCGTTTATTACAGTACTATAAAATAAGTAATGAAATAAGTATGGTCTAGAGTTTAACTATGGTTTGTTGCACTTGCATAATACACGATAGACTGTGATAAAGCATATACGTATTTTCTGATTGTTTCAACTCTATGGTCGTTGTAGTTTTTGCTATATTAGGCCTACCATTTATTTGAGGCTGATAAGGCTTGATTTTTGGCTTATCCGTCTTGCTGTTCAGTACACACATTTAGTGTCATTTTATTAAAAAGCTAGAATAAAATACCATCTTATGAGCTAATGTGCTGATAGTAAATTTTTCACTTAATTAGTCACTAGTTGACTGTTTTGCCAGTCATTTTTTCCATGCATTGTCATATCTGTACATCGTTTGACCTTGACAGGCTGGTTTCTGTTGCTGAAGGTCATGGTTTGCCAGCTGGACTGGCTGAAATTGAGATGATAGAGCGTGCTCGAGCCAAACGGTTGTGGGAGGTCGGGTTGCCAGCGCTGCATGATTCTCAGCAGGTCGACAAACGTCGTAAGATGATGGAACAGCAGGAACTGTCTGAGTGGGCAACGCGTGAACGAGAAATTGAGAAGTATGTCAGCCTTCGTTGATGATAGTATCCATTGAGCTTCCTCTGTTTGAAGGTGAAGATACTGTGCTGGCGAAAATGGACATCTAACATTGTGTGATTTATCTGCATGTGTTTTTGCGCTAATTTTTACTAGAAGGTTCGTGTCTCTTGTAGTATAGTCTATCATTTGCTTCTTGTTTCATTGGTAACATTTGTTCAATGTTGACTCTTGATTGTTTGGGGGATAGGGTGAAAGAGTGTCAAAACCGTTGACTGATTGACAAGGTGCTGGTTGTGTGCGGTGTTTCCTAGGATCCAGGAGGCAAGGCTGCAAGTGTTGTTTCGGCTTCTAAAGCAGCGTGAGGACCAACACATCGACCTCAACACGAAACGTCTCGATCGACTTTGGTTCGTTGCTTTAAGCATTACTTGAAATACTCGTTTTTTCTTGCCATCATAAAGATTTTGTAGGCCTAGTTTCCTTGGTTTGTTTATTGATGTGTCCACATGTGGATGAATTTTTATGAAATTTGTGGAACCATTATGCTTTGAGACAAGAGCTAAAATATTTGACTAAGCGTTTAGGCAATCTGAATATGGATGCAGGTATTTTTTTTGTTTTCTTTGGCATTAAACACTGCCATTATTTTAGGCAGTATAGGCCTAACTGACCAATATTTTTGGTCAATAGGCGTTTATTGGATTGCAAATGCCACGCTATAAAAATTGCAGTATATATGTGCTGGCAAGATGAGTTTGGCCAGCCTTTGTGGAAGTTTGCACTTTCTGCATGTTTAGTTGTTTTTTTTTATTTTAGCAATATTCAGTGTGTATTAGTTAAGATTCAGTGTACTAATGCTGCATTATTGTACAATGCGCAGGCTGCGTAAACAGGAAGAACTGAAAGCCAGAGTTGACAAAATTCGTCATGAACATATGAGAAGTAAGCTTTTTAAGGCTGTTAAATTCAGTTGTAGTATTTCTCAGTATTGAATTAAATCTGTTTATTACTTTTAACACGTACATACGCGCTGAAAATCAGTAGTCAGAAATTTACTTTTTGTTGTATTTATTTGAAAATTAGTTGTGTGCTGCTGTTGCTTTTTTGCTTGCTTATTAGTATACAGTAGTTTTAGTTTTCTTTTAATGTAAATTGTTTGTTTTTCGTTTTTTTCTGTTCTAGTTCAATTCTGGTATTCGCATTGACTTGTTTCTGATGTAAATTACTGACTGCAATAAAATATTTCGGGACCTGCTGTATTTCGTGTTTGCATTTGACTTCATTTCATGTCGATAACATGAAAGTGTCAAAGTAGTGGATAGTGTGAAAGTTATAGTCTGCAGTTTTGTTTAGTCACCAGCACTTGGACAGATGATTTATGACTTTGATTGTGTGTTTGGTGCATAGCTATTCGTACGATGATTGAAAGAAAGAAGAAAAAGGTAGAAGGTCGACTTGTGAGGCATACGATCACTGATGGTTACGCGGACTTTGGTTCTCAGGCCTACGCTCCACTTACCCGGATTGGCATCTTTGTCGATCGTAACTCTGAGCAGTTTGTCGTCAAGAACAAATACCTTGCCAACTATGCAGGTCAATATGTCTTCTTTGTTGGTAGATAACTGTAGTAA
>Ga0209454_1003904_pt1 | contig 10915 bp, 4 predicted proteins | sample WorMetHERISLAND1_2_FD_187400 | JGI IMG/M metagenome (GOLD analysis project Ga0209454, IMG submission 187400) | Marine gutless worms symbiont microbial communities from Max Planck institute for Marine Microbiology, Germany - Olavius geniculatus... | ecosystem: Host-associated > Annelida >...
AACGGGCATTGAGCCCACGGTTGTCGATGATGATGATGATGACGATGCTAACCGCACCGCAAGCCTACACTGTGGCGCCGTAAAAAAACAGCAAAGCTTTTGGCCGGTCGGCCGGCCGTTAGGTCGAGTCTTGGGTATGGCGTGTCTCTCTGTCGTCTGAAACGAATGTACTGTGGCTACACGGTACGTCGTAGAGGGTTAGTGGTGGTACCGTTGGATAATGTGATGACGAGTTCCTATAGGCTGTCAATAGTAACCATGAATCTATCTGCAGCTGTTTGGCCGCAATTTTGGATGCAGAGAATGCAGCCATATGCGTCGAATTACCGTATCGTATAATAGCGGTGATTGTAGCGTTCGATATAGCAGCGTCACTATAGTGCGTATTGAACGGTACGGTCAATCTGAAAATCGGGAAAAAAATCCGGGTGGTTGCCAAAGTTAGGGATAGGGCTAGAAATAGGGTTAGGGTTGGGGTTAGAGTCAATGTTAACCTGAATCGGTGTCCCTTCGGACTAGCGAGTGACCAGTCACCGCGTCAAAACATAGCACGTTCGTAACAGCTTTGCTATTAGAATTGAGCGAACACAAACCATATCCTACCAAACTGCATTGAACTGCATGAATGTCTAAAAGTTAAGGTCCACTTGCTTTTTCTGAACCATCCTGTATAATACCCGACAACGTCACAGGCGACATTGTTAATGGCATCGCAAACAACCGAGGCGCCCTCGGGCCTGCTGCATAAGAATCTGCGTACCAGCACGCGCAGTTGAGTTGATTTTCTCACGCTTCTCTATAGGCTACCGCTCCGGTGGTCATCATATCTTCGGGCCATCGGGGCGATACAACCGACGGGCGCCCGGCGAAGCAATTGTCATATAGATAGCTAGCTACCTGTCTATGTATACACGTCGTCTGAAATTACTGCCTCTTATATACGCTGTCGTTCGTCATAATAATTCGACTGTCACCGTAACGGATTGTCGCGGCGATGACATAGTACCTATACCATTGCTCATTTTATACTCCATGCCTAGATGTCGAAATAGATACTTTCACTGTAGCAAACCGCTTGACTATAAGGCGCCTACAGAGCGACGTAACTAAACTTGAACTGAACTGAACTGACACGGTATAGTTTTTGACGAACTGCATTGCAGGAGGCACCGTCTAACGGCGACGGTGGCCTGCGTGACTATACTCACGTACGCGTCAGCCAATGCAGGGGCCGTAACCAGGATGTGAAAAACGACGAGGCAGTGCGGTGGTGCATTATAGCTTTAAAATATAACATCTGGTGGCAATAATTTTAATCATTTTTTCTGATACATGAACTTATTAATTAGCAGTTCGGCAGCCCCCTTTTGTATCCACCACTGCCCTAAACCGCCGACTTAGCCGGCCGCTAGCCGTCAATTTTTCTGCTGCGTCGCCGGCGCCACGATAATCGCGGCTAAGCCGGGACTTTCGCCGCGAAAATGCTAATTCCGGCTTTAGGGATCTATTGCTAACTAAAAATTAATACTTTTTGTGGGGAGTCTCGGGGAAACCCCCAGAAGCTGAAAGATTTTCAAAATTCACTTAGCTGAAACTCGTTTCGTGATACAATTTTTGTAAGTGGTCTGAGAACGAGAGGCAAGTGCCTTTTTGTGCGAAAATGTAGCTACGGCCCTGCAATGACCAGTGGGCTTGTCCTGCTTGCCCGTTGGTCAGTTCGTCAAAACTAAGCCGTGTCAGTTCAGTTCGGTTACGTCGCTTTGTGCGCGATTTTATGCATTGTCGCTCCCAGTAGAACGACAGGCGCAAATCACTGCCTTTCTAGACACACAATAAATCAAATTTTTGAAAATTTTGAACAAAAATATCCCGCATACTATATGTATTTAGATAATGTCAGATAGCTAGTGATTTCTGTTTAAATCTTTTGGGCGTTTTGCCTGGTAATTGGTTAAGCCCGTATAGCCAAAGGAGTTCGATAGGTTCGATGGAATTCTGCCAATAACCGAAGCCGAGAAACATTGTGGAAAATAAAAATAACGAAAGACGTCACCACAAGATGCGATTTTTCAGCTAGAAGACGATGAAAATGCGCTTATGGCAGAAGCTTTGTCTTGGGCCCCACAAGGAAAAATTAGTATTATTCAGCGCTCTCCATGACCTCATAGCGGGATTCATGAAAAACGTGAAATGGGTCTTTTCATAGGAAAAAATCTGGCCGTACGGGATTTAATTACTTCTGTCTTACATCCAGTTTTGTCTTATGCTGCCGCCTCCGTCTCCATTCTCCATTTAAAGCCTGCAGTTTGCATGTCTTTCTCCAAAATTCTTTTCCATCTGTTCTGTGCAAACCCGTCAAAAAGGGGGGGAGAGAAAAGGTAGGCCTAAAGGGGGTAAGTTACCCTGGGACCCGCGACGTTTGGGGACCCGCCGTCGCTGAAGAATATAAAGTACACCAGAATGTGCCATTTTAAAAATAAAAATTCAAAAATTTTCTCCCCAGAGAGACCCCGCGAGAATGTTTTTCCGGCTTACGGTGGACCTGGTTTTGTGGTCTTCCTTTTTGTGGCTTTTTGGTGTCTACTGCTGGCCTATAACAGTGGTCATTTCATCAAATTAACAGAAACAGGCCTAATATCGTTTCTATTTCATCAATACTTGTATTGTGCCACAGTGCAAACAAGCTACAAAAAGGCTTTCTTGAAACATTTTTATTAATGTGGGATCTTGCTGACAGCAGTGCTTTACTGTTAAACCGCAACTAGGCAGGTGCGACATAATTGCGCATGCGCTGTCAGTCTACTTTCTCACGGTCTGACTCTGTATGCCCGCAGATATGAGTCTATCAATTCAAACGCCTTCTGCTTCATACTTGAGTGATGAATATATATTTTGGTGTCTTCTCACGGCAGGCTGCTTAAGCCTTTGTATTCGCGTCTATCTTAGCTCGATTTACTGTGTCGCAAATTGCTCAGATTCTACCGATGCTTTGAAAGGTCATTTGCCATTTTGTCTTAACCGAAAAGTCAACCTTGATTTTAATCCTGACGATAGCCCTAACTATGTGAGAAAGTTGTGTCTGTTCGCTATAAATGTTTATCGAACTAAAATGAACGATGCAGTGGTGTAAGATGCGACAGTTTTTACAGACTTATTCAAATGTGTTTTGTCATTTCGTACTTAGGCCTAAAAGTTTCTGTGCTTTCAGTTGCATTCTAACAAAAGTAGGGAGGTGCAAAATATTTAAAAAAAATTTATTTCATGACAATTCGTGTCATAAAGTGAGTGAGTAGGGTTTAACGTCCCGCTCGACACATGCCCGTGCCATAAAAACAAAAGTAGCACACCACTGAAGAGAACTACACTGTGTCTCAAAAAAAACATCCCCGACATTTTTGACTGTAATTTGAAAACCTATTATCTGATTTTGATAATTTTTGGTATGAATATTCACGACGAAACCTGTCATCAAATGACCACTCAGTTTCCCATCTCACCCAATGTATGTATGTTTCTGCACTACCTAGGGAAAGCAGATTAAGCGAAATATGTGTTGAAATAAACAGAAAACCAGGAAAAAACATCCCCGACATTATCGATCGTAACTTGAAAAAAGATTAGCTGATTTTAATAATTTTTGGCAGGAACATTTCTAACACAACTGGCTATTAAATAAGTGTTTAGTTTCCACCTCGTCCAACGTCTGCTTTTGCACTACCTGGGGAACTAGACCAAGCATAATACGTGTTAAAATAAATGAAAAAACGTCGATAACCTCCATCTATCCTAATTTGTGGGCCCCAACAGCCAGTCTATTACAAGGTTTGACTGTCATGCAGCAGCGTGTATAACAGATGAAGTTTAGGAATGTGTGTGAAGTCAAGAAGCGACTGGTACAGCCTGTATTGGTTTGGAGCAGAACTTTATCAATACTGCTGTCGATGAATGGAGAAAGCGTCTCCTTGCCTGTGTTCGCATAGTGGACAAACTCTTCAAGCAATTTTACTGCAGGCAGTTGAAAAATGGACAACTGGATGAAATGTCAGAGAAAGTGTCAAAAATTTGAACAAAAATGTGTTTTTATGCGTTATGTTAATTAAGCAATCATATCGCATTAGGTTAAAAAGTGATATTACGCTAGTTGTGTTTCCCCAGGTAGTGCAGAAATGAACGCTGGGTGAGGTGGGAAACTAAATGGTCGTTTGATGGCAAGTTTTGTCAAGAATATTCGTACTGGTCATTGGTTTTCAAGTTACAGTCGAAAATGTCGGGGATGTTTTTGTGAGATGCAGTGTATAGTAAACTACTGCAGCATAAAAGACAAGATGCAAACAGTTTTGTTTCAGTAAAACTTTAAAGCAAACAAAGAAATCAAACTAACATTTTAGGGTCCAAAAATAGAGAGACGAAGATTTACTTAGACACGAACGGCAACTGAAAACACATAATTTCAGTTAACATTATAATTGAAATTATGCATTGTAATTATAATTAACATTCAATCATAACAGAACCTGTAAGTTGCACTGAAATAAATTCTATTTGAATGCAGTACACTAAAAAGTGTCTGGCTTGATTAAATTAATGTTAAGTAACATACTAAAAGAAACCAACAGTTAGACAAAATATGACAATTTTTTTATTCAACAATTATCAATCATACACAAAAATGTTTACGAAAGTTTACGACGGTGCAAAAATCTATTATTGCTGTAAGCAAATAAACTGTAAGTGTGACAAGGCTGATAACACTTGTTTCTATTAAACCAGACATTTGTTTGTGCATATGATGATTATTATTATATCAATGTGATTGATTATAATCTATTAGCTGTTTTTTTTATTTTCTGCAATATGGACGACGTGCTATGAACGAACTTTTCAACCAAAGGTGTTCATACACACAAAATAAATCTAAAACAAAACTCGGTTCATAAAATTGTTTTTTTTGCTGAAATACGATTTCGGCAAACACTATTAAATTAAGTGTATTCCGAGATTTTAAAAAATAAAATATTTTCTAGCACTTGCTTTTACATGCACGGTACAATTATTTTCTTTAGTTACAGCAAAAAAATGAAACAAAACTGCTCAGTTTTTGATATGATTTGATTATATTTCTGTTTAACTTCACACGTGCACACAACGTGAGGTCTACAACGAAACGTCTGCAACATTTCTCACTCAATTGCACTATCTATGTACAATAAAAACATAATCGCTAGTATGTACATATCACAGTAATAAGTGAATATACAGATCTCTGCCAGTTTCTGCATGATATGTAAAGACCTGCCTGCATAGTAAAACCTGTCTGTCAAATACGTTCCTGTTATACAATCAAGGCATATCTGTCAGAACTGCCTGACTGTAAACGAACCATAAAACCTAGCATTATGCAGCCTAAAATGCGTTTACACCACGCCTGTAATAATACTCAAAAAACACATATGATATTAATCATTATGGATTACATTCTCGTTCTATTCCCGCCCCTGGCGGCGAAAATTCTGAAACAAAATACTATGGAACTAAAATTAACTGACGAAAATTTCTCTCTATTTTTCAGAAGCTATACCCGAACGCACTAGCGGGAAAGCAAGTCTGCATATACGTGCAGTGGCGTCATATCAGTAAATCGTTGGGGAGATGGGGGTCTCAGTAATCTTGGAGGTCTCTGCCTACGTAACGTATTGTTTTTGCAGCAGTAACACTGCTTCAAAGGCACAATTTACAGGGTAAGAGTTGAAATTTCAAATTCTTGGGGGTCTGTAGACCCCTCCAGCCCTCCCCACTAAACGACGCCCCTGTATACGCGTAACGATTAAAACGCAATGATAAAGTGAAAGTGAGTAAATCTAGGGACCAAAAACAGAACAGAAATTCATTGTAGCAGGCAGCCGTTCTCTGCACAATTAAATAACCATAAAGAAAATTTCATAGATGTTCAACATAATACAAAACTGGAAGTAATTAATCAAGTTATTCGTGTAAATAATGCAGTCGTACATTAGTGTTTATTATCAAATAAGCAAAAAGTGTGCAACCATATATAATGTGGACTTGGAGTCAAGCAGAAGATCATCAAATGCACAAAGGGCGTAAAAGCTCCAAGTTGGCGAAGACCAGTTAAAAATTTGTGACCACAAAAAATACAGACACCAAATTCGTGTATGCACTTCAAACTCAGTGGCAAATTCCAGAAAAGTGAAAGAGCGGCTGCTCCCTTCCCTTCACTGACCGGATACATCTTTAAAAAAGTAAAAAAAAATTTGCACAAAGCACATTATTTTTGCATAAATACCCCTCCCGAGACCTCGCCCTCTACCCTTTCACCACCCCCACTCTTTTTCCAATCTTTTGGATCCGCCACTGTTCTCACTATATTAGATGGTACAGAAAATTGACAAGCCCTATGTGCAATCTTAAAAAAACAAGTACACCTTTGTCAGCAAAAAAATAATAAAAGCATGGTTTCTAATGATCTGTCATTGTCAATGAAGCCTTACAAATGCAGCAATGACACTTAAGGCTTTTTTTGAAACAATGTACACAACTGCCTTTTTATATGGTACCACAAATCAGGAAATCGGTTGCTAAACATCTGTTTTTATTCTACTCAATATTGATAAAATAAATAAAAAAAACGCGACAGTGAGCAACAAAAGACTGAAAATAGACCAAAAAAACTCGCGACGTCGGATGTGAATTACAGTGCAAGGCATTTCCGTTTCCGATTTGAGCGCGCAGCGATCACGGGGACTATATCGACAAGGCACCACGATACACAGAACTGATCATACACTGGCAAAAATAGTTCCGATGGCGTAGAAAATACACATAATAGAGCGCTACAGTTTCCGGCGGTTTACGCAGTTCGACGACTGGAGCGGCCGCGTCGGAAATGGGACCAGCTTCCGCGATGACGTAAGCACCTGTGATGACGATGATGATGACGTCAAAGGGAAGACACCGGCTGATGACGTCACTGACGACGAATCCCCTGTCGATGATGTCACGGGGGAAACACCGTACGGAGCGATGCTATTGGCCAGCAGGCGAGCGACAAACTGCTGTGGTTCGTCGGTTGTGGAAGGTAATTCTGCACCGTAGCGACCTGTAGCGCAAAGCGACAAAACACAGTGTTCAATGTTGTCACATCTAGGGTTTTCTCACCAGATCTGCGTTGTGGGAGGTCGTCTGGGTTTCAGGGTATTTTAGCCAAATGTGTCATAATATATTTTTTTGGTTTTTTCATTGTTAGTTCTGGGTTTTTTCTTATAGTAAAAACCTAGGTGGTAATGTACAAACATGAAAGCAAATTCCAATACTGGGATTTTGTAGATTTTGTTTGGACAACACATTGCACAACAAAAAAACAGCTGTGTACAACATTTTGATGCAATAAGTACAATCAGCGAAAGCTGTGACGTAAACAGGCACACCGCGCGATGCACTAGCCCCGTGTCCGTGATCTGGTTGTGTAGATTGGTGTCTGGTTGAGGGCTAAGGAAACGGGAGATCAGCGCCGCCCAATGGGCCTTATAAGTCCGAAAGGAATTTTCACACGTTGTAGGCTACAGCATGACGTAGCACAAATCTACATCAAGCCAGTATAACAGTGTAACGTAGAGTCAGGCTTATAATATCTGCCTGTGAAATTATGCACCAACGAATGCAGGATCGAGGCCGATGTTCGACCTTTTCAACCGAGAGTCTTTTGACTGGCATCAAAAGCAGATATCGACAAGCCCTTTATGTAGGGGGGAGCAAAAGCATCGCATAGCCCCAAATGTAAGGGTCGTGACCCCTTTTATTGAACGAGACATAATGAAAAGGCACTCGATCGGTGATAAGTTAATCGTACACGCCTTACCAACGTTTCTATCAGCAGACAATGGGACGAGTGACGACGCCATAAAAATGACATTAGAGAGATTTCTTTTCACGAGGCGTCAACGGACCAACACGCACTATAATGAAGCTTCTTACGATAGGCGCCAGTATACGGACTGCAGACCTTAGAAGTGTATAATGTTCTCCTATTCACTGCAATGTAGCCCCATAGACAAGCGATTAAGAAGTCGTTCGTTGCCATGTTGAATAGGCTAATCACGGCAAAGCATTTACATTCACGGCGCCAACACAAGCATGGGGTGAAGACGTTCCCACAAATTAAGTAACTGAGGGCACAGCAACTAAACGCTGAATTGATAGTAACGTTACACGACATTTTACCGGGCGAATTATGCGCATAAATAGACTGTGTCCACAAAAAAGTGAGTCGCCATAGTTTTGTGGCATAACAAACGAAAACCTGCACCAAATTATAATAAATTTTTACACGTGGATGTGACATCTGGGCCTATTAGAGTCAGCAACGCAAAATTTTATAGAAATCTGTCTTTCTGTCTAAGCTGAATGAAATTTTCATTATTTTTTGAAGCGATTTCACAGATCTGCGTTTTCAACACGACTAAGGCCTACGTTTTATTTGCTGACATCATTTGTAGGAACAAAATGGTGTCAACGGAAGATCGATGTTTAATAAAAAAAATACTCAGAACTAAAAAAGATACGGTGCTAAAGATCAACGTCTGAATTTCCCAGACAAAAGTAGTCTGTCGCTTCTGTGAAATGTATGCCACACAAGATCAATACGACTGAATCCACAGACATAGCTGCATTTTAAAACTCTTGGCGTTCGGCAACGTTTTTTAAATTGATATCTCCGCAATGACAAAACAGATTTCTGTCGTTTCATGTGTGTACAATTTTTATTTAAATTGGTGCAGGTTCGCGCTTGTTATTGCAAAATCTTTCTTGGGGGGAGGGGGTTACTTTTGTTGTGAACACAGTGTATACGAAAAACCATAAGTAGTGGGAATGGACCATTCATACCTGCTAGTAGGGGAGCTCGTCGGAACAGCGCCATGTGAAGCTGGTCGATGTATCGGATAGCTTCCTCCACAACACGCACCTGCAACATCACACAACGTATCCATCCACCGTTATGTTCTGCATACAAACGAACTAGAAATTTGGGGCAATTTCAACGTCAGGCGGCCCGACTGAAAGAGTCTTAGTCCACAGCTGCTGATTCGCTAAGCCGTCGATTATGAATGTGGTAAAATTTTCCTTCCTCCAAAACCCCTCAACGGAAAAAAAATATAAAAATAGAATAAAAACAAGACAAAATGCATCCCGATACTACGAACAAGTGGCCTAAAACGCGCTTATCAGCAATATTATGTTACAAAGTAGCTGCAATATAACAACAGTCATGCAAAATATAAATTTAGGCCTACTTATCAACCAATCAATCGAACAAAAACGGTATATACTGCACTTCATACAAGGCCTGAATAGCAGCGCGTAGCAATTACTCACTTACTTACAGGTCAACTCTATTTGGCCATTTCTTCGTGGGTAAGCAGAATCAACAAGTATCAGCGAAAGCACATGGCGCGATGCACTAGCCTCGTATCCGGGGTCTGGCAGTGTAAACTGGTGTCTGATTGAAGAGGGAAGGAAATCTAATGCGGTGTTTACACGATCCAGCAAACGTCCAGCAATTCACGTGGATTTTGAATACATTTGCCGGAAGTTTGCTGGACGTTTGCTGGATCGTGTAGACACCCTATAAGCCTCTCTACAAAGTTAACGCAGAAATGCCCCGGACCCCACGTCCATCGAAATTTAACTTGCTGTCCAAGATCTCTCTGCGTGCAGAGGCTTCTATTCTTATACCTTGTGGGCGCATCCTGCGCCCAGTGAAAAATAGAGGAAAGTATTGTTAAAGCTGTAGATCAAACCTTTTCCCTAATTTATTACTGGCAATTAATACCCTTCACAAAAACCGAGTCCGAGGGGGTGATTTAAATCCGAAAGTGGGGGAACTGGCGCCCGATTTCGATTCCAGATTTGGGGAATAAAACCACTGTGTGTGTCTGCAGCGCCGTTCAGTAAGCAAGCAATCCGACACAGATTTGAATGAGCGCGGCGGTGATTACGTCATCGATTACGTCATCATCGGTTTCAGCGGCAACGACCGTTAAATTTTAAATTGTTTGCCTGGCATTCATTGTACGTCCGCCCGGACATTTAGTTGTCAACTTGTCACGCAGATTACAAGCACCCCCCACCGCGTCCGTTACACCTCGACTTTAGAGTGGGTGGGAATTTGTCCATCTGAATGGGTTGACAACGGCAAACTGCGACGTATTATTTACACTCTCGACGCGTACGCCAGGTGGCGCCAGTGTTACAAACAACATCTGGCAGCTAGCACTGCTGTGCGGCGCTTTAACTAGGTCAACTCAGCCTTCCATCCCTCCAGGGTAGATAAATCGCGTACGCCCGGCCGTCTTGGTTGGTCGTGTTCGGTCACTTGAGTGGCAGGTATAACACTGCGTGATCCCATATGGTAGGTGACACTCCGTAGTCAGCTGCTCTGGAACGTGTACACTCAATGGCGGACTGCAATTCCAATGATCCCGACATCCATCGTTCAACATGCTCCCCCGTTTCTACCATCTCGTGAAATTCACTACTTGTAATGTTATATTAAGAGTGGAACCAGGAATGAAATCTACCCAAAAAGTGCAGTCCAAAAGCAGACAAACACGGGACCCGAAAACGACTATAGTATGAAGTCCGAAAGCTTATAGGTTAGGCCTATATCATAGATGTAAAAAAACTTTCCAGAAAAAAAAATTAAAAAAAACGTTTAAAAACGTTGATAACAAACGTTAGCCTTAATTTGTTCAACTTCTTGCTTAAAACCTAATGCTGTAATTGCAGTACAGCTATAGAACTAAAGAAAGAGGTAAAAATTTTATTCAATTTCAATTCAACCGTGTAGTCATAAGACCACGTATCACTAGACTAAGTAAGTAAACTACCACCACTATAG
>Ga0209454_1003905_pt1 | contig 10914 bp, 9 predicted proteins | sample WorMetHERISLAND1_2_FD_187400 | JGI IMG/M metagenome (GOLD analysis project Ga0209454, IMG submission 187400) | Marine gutless worms symbiont microbial communities from Max Planck institute for Marine Microbiology, Germany - Olavius geniculatus... | ecosystem: Host-associated > Annelida >...
AGGTTACTATTAATCACTAATAGTAAGTCATACACTGGCTCTCGATTGACACCAAATTCAATGACCTTGAATGCCAAAATAGGGGTTTTATGGATTTATTTGCGATATCAGGCTGCGAGACACATTTCACGAGCGAATTGCACCGAAACCAATTGAGATAGATAAGGACAAGCTGCGTAAGAAATTTTCAGCACTGAACGTAGATTTCAACGGTCTAAGTCTCGATTTTTTAGGTTCAAGAAAACCTGCACATGAGGGCATCAAAAAGCGGCACACTCGTAAAAGTCATTACTTTACCAACGTTGGCCAGTCTTTCGTGAAAACGATTGCAGATAGGCATGGGCATGCTACATATCACAACAAGCACTTGTGACGAGTTTTTCAGTCGTATCAACATCGATGACTTTGAAAGACCCTAACTTCCAAAATAAGGAGTTTTTATTGATTTTTGCGATCTTCGGCTGAAGTGCACACTTCAAGAATAAACTGCAACTAAATGGCTGGAGATAGACTGACAGTTTGCGTGTCTCGTGAGCATCAGCTCAAATTTCTTGTTTATAGACTGGAAGCAATCCTCAACACTCAACGTAAAGTGTACATAGTACTAAATAAAATGTTATAAACAAACAAACAAACAAGCACATTTTGCGACTAGACAATTAACGCAGCCAGCCATGACCAGTAATGTAGTCTTGTGACTGAAAACTGCAAGTTCGTTCTCAATCTGAGTCTGTAACTAATACCAGCATAAAAGACCTATTACCAGTACATCGTCACCCTGTTTCAGCTATGAAATGGAATGCTTCAGTCACTGTCACAAATCAATTCACATCACGATTATGTCGTACTCGAAACATAAGTCTCCAGAAAGAAAGCAAAGATTCTATTAACAACTAGAGAAAGCACTCGGAGAGCGCAGGTACCTCCGCCAAGGCCAAGCTATTCGCCAGGTGGCGTCACCATCTTCGGTTTTGCAGCGGTTCCCTTATGCTCCCTTTAACGCAATGGCAAAATTTCAAAGTGATCCAGAATCCAGGATTCCTGCCGGATCACCCTCAAAATTGAATCACTGGTAGTTTGTGCCATTCCCGACATACCCTCAAAATTTCAGAAAAATCCGACCATAACTTTTTGAGTTATCTTGTACACACACAGACAAACAAAAACTGGCAAAAACATAACCTCCTTGGCGGAGGTAAATATTAGCTGGTAACGTCCTTGGCTGCAGCAATGTAGTAATCGATTCTGGGCCTGGTTAGCAGCTAGATGGGTAATCGCAGGCAGAGGGGTAAACCACTAGGGTATGTAACTAGCCACCCAAGTCAACTCAGCCTGGCCTTCCTCCATGGCAAAAAGTACCAGGTAAAGCTAGGACGTAAAGCCTCATACAGGGTGGGTGACCACTCTCCAGACACTCTGAAATTCCCCGACATTTCCCTGACAATTCTCTGACAATGCGCTGCACTAATGTCCATGTTAAGCAATACTCATAGTATCATAGGCCTAGTATGCTGTAGTACTAGTGTTAATGCAAATAATCAGACTATCAAATTCATCACGATTACAAAGGATGAAATCACTATGTATGTATGTTGCTATGCACTGCTTTTGAAGGAAATGCTAATGCTTTAGTTTAGGCTACACAGTAGATGGGCCTGCTTCCCTATGTTACTCAATGCAAAATTCTTCACACAAATGTTGCATCTGGCTAGGCATGGGTTGTCAGAACAACGAGCCAACCAAGATGACCAGTTCGAATTACTCAGCCAGTCATTGCTGAACACGGTCTTTCTTACACTTACTACTGATTGTTCTCCGTAAACTTTACTATCACTAGGAGTCTAAAACATGCATATTTCAAGCAGTTTTCGATGAATTCAAATGGCCAGAAATGTAAACAACAAAGAACATTAACTGGATGCTACTAAACACCCAACTGAATGCAAATATTCAACTAGTAATGAACAGTTTTGGGGCACTTTTCCCCGACAAGATTTTTTCCCTGACATTTCCCTGACATGTTTCAAATTCCCTGACATTTCCAGGTTTTCCAGACAAGTGGTCATCCTGCTCATATCTGTGGTATGGCAGTCTAAGCTGGTGTCTGACAAATGGTTAAAGAAACAGAGATCAGCGTCGCCCAACGGCTCGGAAATGATGATGATGGAGTCACTGTGACGAAAGGACATATTGTCGATAGACGTCTAAGTCATGCTCTGTGGGTGGTCCTGCACCGTGAAGTCCTCGTGACACGTACTGCTGGTAAATATTCATTGACCGAGAGGACACTCGTGGTGGCTCTACACTGAAACTGCTGTCTGTGTAGACGATGCTGCTGTCCAACCTACAAACATCAAACTACTTGACATCACATCAACGTTTATGAATACTGCTTAGATTTCACGTTACGAGCAGCCATATCTGTAATTTTCAGAAAAGCCAATTTTGAAATGCTGGCAAAAAGTATACAATACTAGGAGATGCCCACAAACAAATTGGACCTCAACTCGCTTGACTTCATAAAGGATCGTTTCGTCATGAATTTGTTCACAACTACCGATGTGACAATAACTACGACAGTGTCATGAAATCTTTGGATTTGAGCTGCCAAATGTTATTACAGATAGAAAAATAATTTCATCGAAAGTTCATACTGATAATGCTGTGTGCAAAATATGTAGCAAACCATGTGCTAACTGTGTAAATTCAATTATTGGTAAAGTGCAGTTAAGTTCATTCATTTTTTTGTGCCAACAAGTGAATAAAGATGCATATAACATCATCATATGCTAACACATGCTAACAAGAACAAGTAGACAAATGATTGCACGTACAGGTTGGAGCGGTTCATTGTTGTCTGCTTGACTGGGAGTTCCATGGCATCAACGCCAAGTTTCACAAACCTAATAACCAGTCAATGACATTGTCACAAAACTAACTCACACAAGAATGTGCTCATAAATCACTAAGCAATAATGGCTAAAACTCCGATGATTAATCAATAGATTGCTGCTTAGATAAAATTAAAACAAGAAATTTCTCTTAAACTGTTTTTCAACTGACTAAAAACTTCTTAATCAGTCTAACCTACTGCTCGTTGTTATTCATATGTGCAAGTAACAAGAAATTTGAGCTAATGCTCATGAGATGCGCTAAAGCCTGTAGCAGTTCTTGTTTGCAAACTGTCAGTCTATCTCTACCCATTTCGTCGCAATTTTATTCATTCTTGAACGCAAAAATCAATAAAACCCTTATTTTGGAAGTTCAGGGTCTTTCATAGTCATCGATGCTGATACAACTAAAAAGTTCGTCACTGGTGCTTGTTGTGATAGGCAGCATGCAAATGGTGATCTGCAACCGTTTTTAAGAAAGACTGGCCAACAATGGTAAAATAACAACTTATACGGGGGTACCACTCTTTGATGCCCTCGTGTGCAGGTTTCCTCGAACCTAGCAAATCGAAACTTGGAATGTCAAAATCTACATTCAATGCTGAAAATTTCATATGCGGCTTGTCTATCTCTATTGATTTTGGTGCAATTTGCTCTTGAAATGTGTCTTGCAGCCCGAAATCGCAAAAAATACATAAAACCACTATTTTGGCATTCAAGTTCATCCAAGGTCATTGAATTCGGTGCTAATCAAGAGCCAGTGTACGACTTCCTATTAGTGATTAATGGTAACCTAGGCCCTATTGTTACTGAGATACAGCGACTTATTGGCTAAAAATCGCAACCTCTCATTTAGCTCCTTCGTTCTGGGTCACTCGTTTTGAATTTATGAAAAAGCTTTACGGATCCTGAAACTAGAGACTTCCAAGCCATGAAGATTTGGTGACCTAGCTTGCACCGATTTTGACTGATCCACCCGTGTGACAGACAGACAGACAGATTTTTTTTGCGATGGCTTAAATGCACTAAAACAGTAACTGCTTTCACGCGTAAAAATGTAAGTGCACAGAACTCAGCGACATAGAACACATTACTATACCGAGAATACATGGCCACGTTCGATTCATCTGGCTCAACAATTTCTACTCCATATGTCTGCTTCATCGTTGAAAACAAGTCCTAACATTACACAAACAGCTGTCAACAACCTGACGACACCTTACAAATGTTTTTTAATTGCTGCTAAACGTGTTTAACATGATAAAACAGTTATATTTATAACACATTCTTGTACAAAAGTAGCATTTGTTTTTTGGGACAACAGAATTGAAAGCTGGTAATAAGCTGAAAAACAAGCACTAAAATGCATAAGTCTTGCAAAATAAAGTTACTTTACCTAGATGGTTATGGGTACCTGTCTGCTGACAAGTAACCCATAACAGTATGTAACTGGACACCAGTTCAACTCAGCCTTCTACCCTCCACAGGATGGTAAAATGAATATCAGCTTTCCGGCTGAATGGTGATAAATGACAACGGTGAATGAACATAAACAGCATCATCAAAGCACTGTATAGGCCTACTCTAATGTACTAGCAACGCACCTGCCTACCTTCAATGAGATCAGACCACTCGCTCTGTCACTGAAAGTAGGACTCCGGTCATTGTCTGAGGAATCCAGGTTTCCTTCAATCTCTGAGCCGCCGCTGTCACTGGTGCTGCCCTCGGAGCCGGTTGATGTCGTCGAAGACGTTGAATCTTTGCCCGAAACATTCGGATTAGCCTCTGCAGCTGAACTTCTAGCAAAACAAAAAATACATGTAAAAATTTCACATGCAATCACATCTCTAAAGCATTTGCAAAAATGCTTTAGATGCAGCTGCGTGTAAAACAGTTTCAGCTTTCGTGGCCTATGGTTTAGCGCCGGGAAGTTGACTGCAGTAAAACACGATGTTCTACTTTACACGTAACCATTAACAACCTATCTATACACTCCAACATACTGAAATTTTTCCAAACTTCTTTCATGTCCTAGCATAAAACATTTGCGCAATCGTTTTAGATGTAGTCATATAACATGAAATATTTGCGCAGCATTTTAACAATTTTTTTCACATGCAACTACGACCAAACTGAGCTATCAACATCAGCTGTGGTGTGAAAGTTTTGCAAACTTAATGTGTAAAACTAAACAGCTAACCAATGGATGCTAACAATCTGAAAAGTAGTGTCTGCATCAGTAATAAATAACAATGTTGATAGTGACAATGACTAATACTACCACTGACTGTAAAAGATAAAACAGTAAAGCTACCCATATTCTTCCTGTCTTCTGCCAGGCGCAACTCGCAACGTAAAAGCACTGACATTGTTGGCATACTTTGGCATAAAATCCCTACACCAATGTACCAGACAAAACAGTACTGCACAAATATTAAACAGCTTAACAAACTACAAATGTCCTCATTAACATTCATGGTGCTCAGCAGGAAAAACGGTCAAATTCCACTACTTCTATCTTGCTCAGAACAAGTTTTAAAGCAGTCTTCAACCAAGCTGTGAGCACATTGCAGACAGGCCAAAAAAACAGTTTACAAAAATTAGGCTTACAAAATATCTTACAAAAAATCATGACCAAAACAAAATAAAATTTACAAAAACATAAGAAAACTTATGAAAAACTTAATGAAATCGTGATTAACAGCATCAAGCAACCATGCGGCTAAATATACAAATATTTCTTTAACATTTGGCTAGCAAATTAAGCAAGTACTGCAATGAAAAAGCACTACTTTCATGTACGTCTTTGTTTCTTTATAAACAAGTGAGAGTTACACCTACGATAACTGTATTTTTTTGCTTTTTTATAACCGTGTTATACAGATCCACAGACTCATGTAGACTACTGACTGTGACAAAGTGCAACATCTAACCTGACGCTGTTAGGCATGTTGAACGAGTACTGGTCACCAAGGACGGTCAGCTCATATGGTCGATAGTGTTCCCAGAAGCCGTTGATGCGTTCATCGTGATCATCCGTCTTCACAATCATCATCAACCGCTGCTCATGCTGCTGCTGCTGATGACTGACATCCTCTTCTTCCTCAGTGCCTTTCATCACTGAAACCAATGCCACGTACAGAGCAAAACATAAAAATGTAAACTATAAATGCTTTCCAGAGATCGAGAACTGTACAGTTCTGAAAACGAATAGCGTCGATCACTGCAGTGAAGTGAACAAATAAACACATGCAGTGTTCAACATGACCAAACCTCTCTGTATCACTGATCGAGGTTATGACTGCGTGACAGACTTGATAAATTGCTTGACTGCATGCTGGGTGAATAACATATTTGTTAGTGTACAGAAATGCACACTTCCTTCAAATACATCAGACAACCCCATCAGCCTCCCAAGCTGCTCCAAGAAACAGAGAAAGCACTAGTAATATAGTCAAAAGGCAAAGACGGAGAAGAAATGCAAGAACAGTGGCACAGATAATGGAAGTCAGAGTAAAAGAATGAAAGAAAAATAAATCAACTGACCATCATCACAGGAATATGGCAGATATCTGATGGCACACAAATCCCACCACTGCGTGTACCTACAACACATACAAGGGGCGTTCAACAAATTCCAGGACTGTTCTTCTCAGTAAGCACACAGTGACAGTTAAAAACAAAAAACTATTATGTCTACAGCCAGTATTGTATATCACTTACCGTGGTTTCATTTATGACATCACGCTGTGACATCATTATTATTAAGATATAAATGATGGGCGTTGATGTTTGGCGTAGGCAGAGAATAATCATAAAATTATCTAGTCCCAGAAGGCGTAGAAAGTGCTGAAATTTATTGTAAATTATCTGTAGTAATTAGCAGTGACATTTTATCATGTTTGAAAGTATTCGAATAGGTTGCCCACTTTTGCAGCGATCATCAGCCAGTTAGTGATGATGTCCATGTTGAAGCAATGCATATGGCAAAAACGGTCCGCTGCAGACAAAGCATTTTTTGGTTTACTTGAAGTATTGTTCTTGCAAACTTCTTGCTTGAAAGGCATACTGTGAATGAACAATATTACTGTGCATTATTGTCCAACCGATTACAACCAGCAATTCCCAGCAATTGAGCACGATTGCTGCAGAAAGGTGTCATTCTTTAAAACAACAGTGCCCCACTGTGCAACACGCCCATTAGACAGTTAAGAAAATTTAAGAGATGGGCTGGGAACTGCTACAGCATTTACCATACAGCCCAGACTTAGCTCCAAGTAATTTTCATTTGTTTGGACCACAGAGCGAATCACTTGGATACACTAAGTTCAAGAACGATGAAGATGTTCTACAGCAATGTGTCCAAAAATTTCTACAGATGCCAACAGAAACTTCAGGCTACAGATTCTAGCCAAGTTGTAGAACAATGGGAACACTGCAGTGAACTGCAAGGAGAACATGTTGAGAAGTAACATTACTGTCAGAAATGTGCAATTTACTGTCGTTGTATTAAGGATGCAGTCCTGGAATTTATTGAACGTTTCTTGTGCAAACACATAATAATACAAAATACCACTCAACAATAAAAGACACTAATTGAAAATTTTGATTTTTTTTCACCATAACTTACCAACACAAAATATCAACAAAAACAATAGAACCCATGAAGACTGAATTTATTTATTATTTATCATCAATAACATTAATGACAACTGCTGCAACGAAAAAACTATTTTTCAAACTTGATTTGCCTCTTGTGAAAAATTCTGGTGACAAAATGGAGAAGTCAGTCAGATTTTAAGACAGCTAGATAATTGTGTCGAGTTCAGCTATTAAGACCTGCGACTGCGGCCCAAGTCGGCACCAAGTGATGGTCTGTTATGAAGATAGAAGTCAGTTGTCAACTCCCAGATGTTTGGTTGGCCATCGGTTGGCTCAAACATGCCAAGGAACAGATTGATCGCATTCTGCTTGTCACTGTCTACACAGGACAACAATCAAAATGCACCAACCTTTGCCAATGTCGCTAGCATTATCCCTACCATACTGACACAAATACAATCAAACTATATTCACCATTCGCTCACTCACTCACTAGGTGCATTACTTCCACTAAGGCAAAAACTGCCAGTTCCCTACCATGCTGACAGTATTTCCAGTAAACATTTACAAAAAGATAATGTTGGAACAGTTCAGCCAAACAAATCTACCAAGATTTGTCTCTTGAAGATCTCCACATAATCCAAACCCAGACAGCCTAGATTTACGCAGCCTTCAAAACAGCCAAAATCATACAACCATAGCGACAGAAGCTATTCACATACGACAGGAAACATGCATGAATGTCGTCACCTGAGAACGCATTGCTGTAGTAGCGTGACAACGTCTGCATGATGTCGCGCGAGCTGGAAGTCCACGGAGCAACTTTACGATAACCTTTGATACGATGAACTAACTGAGAACCACCATATTGCAGCGCTAACGTGTCTCCCTGGTCTTCATACAGGTCTTCCATCATTCTGTTACACAATATGTACGTCCAATTGTATGAAACAGAATGACACTGTCAAACACTGTCACCTCTGGTAACTAAAAATTATTTATAATTAAAAAAAAACAGAAAACATAAAAGGCAGCTTCTGGACCAAACATCCCATCTTACTGACTTTAATTTAGTAAAATTTATGTTATTTCTGCTATCATTTATTGTGAAAAAAAATTATCATTCATTTCATGACAGTTATGACAAAACTGTTATCATATTTTGTATTCATCTACTTTTTATACTTCACAATTTCATCAAAGAAAGAGTACATTTGACTTTGATCTTGACTTTAACATTTTTACGTTTTAGAGCTGATGCCAGTTTATAAGGCAAAACAGAAGAAAGAATAAAAACCTGAGAAAAAATAATTGTGAAACAATTGCTAATTCACAATGATATTCATGTTCGAGCAATCTCCAAATGCTTTCCACGAGACCTGTGTCTGAAAGTACCATAAGCCTTGTCCATATCTTTAACAAAAACTGACCGATTTTCTTCGAAATTCTTTAACTGCAACAGTCAGCATGAAATTTGCAACAAAATATCCATGACAGATCTCAACACACCTCCAAGGTATCACTACACTACTTTGTGAATATTAGTTTCTAAAAGGAGAGCCAATTTCTAATTTCCTACTAAGTGTACTAGCACAAATTGGGAAAATCTGTCTATATATGGTACAGATATTGACAAAAGCCTAGTTTCTTGTTTGTTTTGTGACTCGCTGATGACACAGAAAAATGTAACTGTTTGTGACCTGACGCAGTCTGTTTCAAACTCCAGCTGTGGGCTGTCAATGATACCGAGAGCATGCAGCTGCACAGCATATACATATACAGACGTCATGTTCATCAGCAGCATTACATGCACTAGTTGACTAGGAAAACACGCTGGCTCCAAGCCGACATATTATGAGGCTCTCAGCAAAGAAAATGTTTCCCTGAATCTGGACAAATATTGCCCATTGGCCATTGGCCTAGGGCAATATTCTCCAACTTTGAGGAAAAAATTTCCAATAACAAATTTTTAGTAGTGAACTCAAACCAAAGCCAATATTGCTATGACAATATTGCCCAGCCGGGCAACAGCTCATTTTAATAAACATCATGTAACATGACTTGGACCAGTTGCATTCATGTATTTTGTGACGAAGCACAACAACTCTAACAGCTATCCTGCATGCAATGCCAATAGCAAACAGTGTGTTGCTGTCCATTAGTGCAAACAAGATCTAACCTAAGCATGCATACAATGGTTATGCCAATACACAAGGTACAATTACTATTAACAGTAATTAACCTGCATGCCAAGAGCTGTTTTGCCAATAGCAAACTGTGCTGTGTTCGTCCTGTCAAGACAGTCGACACAGTTTGTGCGAACAACTCCATGCTGTCGCTGACCACAGATTACTGCACTGTGCCTGTTGCACATCACATCATCAGTATGCTAAGTGTTAGTGGTGAATACTTCGATCGAAATCTCATTCCTCTGATCTAGCTCAAAACCTGCTGCAGAAAACCAGGCAGATGCGCCAGAACAAAAAGTCTAGAACTTGCCACACAAGATGAATGCATTTTTCTGCTCACATTTTTCTGCTCACAACTTGTCAGAAAAAAAATATTTTAGATGGCTAAAAATACCAAAAACACTTTAAATGCGAGCTTAAATTTAAAGAAAGCAGAAGGCACTCAGAAAACTGGGCATCAGCTTCATGCATTTTATTTCATCACAATGCTACTCTTAAGAATGTGGCTTTATCGTCCTTGATCAGTGTTACCCCTTTTGAATTTCTTGAAAACCTTCACAGAACCTGGTAACAGACACCTCCATGGAGCTGATGTTGAAGAATTCCTGATACAAGTTTGCATCATTTAAGCTCTGCGATAGCACGTGATAGACATGCAGATGGACAGACAGACCTTGAAACCTTGCTGTGGCATTAACGAGCATTGGCAAAGCATGGTAAAAATTATAAGCGCAGCGACAGTGAGATGCACATGCACCTTGAATTCGGCCGCAGTCGACGACAGTAATATGGTGGCTGACTCTGAAAGAACCCCGTCTTTCTGACACAATATTCAGCAATCTTCGCCAGTCGATGAAGCACGTTAGAACTCTTGCTGTAACACGCAAATGACAAACAAAATTTACTGTACCTACAATGCTCATAAGATCAATATTATGTTCACAGTAATATAACAAGAGTGTGCAGCCGTTGAAGGACTGCCTGCTATGGGGCCGTCCTTGCAGTTGAGTACGTGCGTGCTACCACACGGTAACAGCAAGTGCTGCCATCTCGTGAATCATTTAGACTTGACGACGCTACATGGTGAGCATGCTTTGGTGGAGGTGGATTTTTCGCCAACAACGCAATTAGCTGCCGTGACCTTGACCTTTGACCCTTTGACCTTGAAATTGGTCCACGGGATGCTCGTGTCCCAGGGACCCTTCTACCAAGTTTGGTATTCGTAGGCCTTT
>Ga0209454_1003907_pt1 | contig 10910 bp, 5 predicted proteins | sample WorMetHERISLAND1_2_FD_187400 | JGI IMG/M metagenome (GOLD analysis project Ga0209454, IMG submission 187400) | Marine gutless worms symbiont microbial communities from Max Planck institute for Marine Microbiology, Germany - Olavius geniculatus... | ecosystem: Host-associated > Annelida >...
GACTTAGTGTAGTAAATATTCGTTATTCTAAAATTTCTTTGTTTGCATAACGTCTGTGTGGTCCGTGAATTTCCGAAACTCTTTCCGTGAATTTTCCGTGAAATTTGACACATTTTAAAATTTCTGCCGTGAAATCATGCATTTTTCCCCGTGAATTCGGTTGGTCCCTATGCATGCTGTACCCCCGGCCTCTTCTAATAGGCCTATACGAACGTTTACTTTTTTCTCCATCTATGATATCTTTTGCATAAGCCTACTCTAAAATGCGCTAAAAATTTGCTCAGCCTTTCTTCGTCGCTTTTGAAAGCCAATAATTATTCACAATGGCGGTGATTTAATTTGTCTTATGCTGACAGTGACTATCATCACCACGGATGAAGAATTATGTTAGGTAGGTCAATTCGCTCGCGTCGTGAATCGTGATTGGCAGTCCTGTGATGCATGGGCCTCGTAATTTAATTACTATTAACCACTCACTTCATAGCTCAGATTGACGCATGCGGCCAACGAACAATTATAAGCAATACGATGGTTAGATTTGTAATTTAGATCCTTATGTTTGAGTTGCAGGCTAAAGGCGTGCACGAAGCGACAGATGTGGACTGAACTGATCTGAACTGAAATTGCAGCACATTTAAGTTGCGTCTATAGGTGTGTACTAAGCCAACGAACTGACAGTTTAGTTTATTTTACTTCAGTTTATTTCGCGAAATGTATACTAAGCGAGTTCAGTTTTTAAAAACCCTTGTTAGACGCAAGGATCTGGAAAATATCTCTCATACAATCCCAGTTATAGCCCGTTTTGTCTTAAATTTTGGTTTATCAATTCAGTTCATTTATGTCGTTCTGAACTTCCCTTAAATCTACTGTGGCAGGTGTACGGACAGAGGGCCACCGTACAAAACGCCACCCGAGCTGGGTTTTTTTTAAAATTAGAGTTCTCCTTCCAAATGAAGTGCACATACTTTCGGAAATATAAGTAGTAAGAGATACGTGTAAATTGACAACTTTTATTGAGGACGCAGGCCTACACTATACGCCGTTGAAACACTTAGACCTACATTGAATTCACACCTGTGACAGTTGCGTTCGCCTCGGAGTTTTGAGTGTGAATTAACCGAATTTGGCATTAGGCTACATGAATCTTTTCACTGCAATGATCGAAACTATCGTTTTCGGAACTCTTGTTCCACTTTTCATGCGCCACCCTGTATATTTACCGCTATATATAGCGTCGTATAGGACTAAATTTAGGCCCACCAATCTGCCAGACCGGGAGGTCTACAAAGCGTTAATTGCTTCTGATGAATGGCGCTATCAGTCATCAGTTGGCGCCCTCTAGTGAACTCTCTGTGACTCATCAGCGTGCCCAGTCACTGTAGCTCGATCCGCCATGAAGTTATCGATCCGCTCGCTAGGGCGGCGCCACTGTCGACTAGACGCCCGGTCGCCCGGCCGGCACCACTTCCCGGCTTAAGTCCTTCGCACACGTGCAACAAGAAAAACAAAAACAAAACAAAGTAACGACAAAAACAACTGGAGACGGTCGGTCTTCAACCATTCTGTGTAATCTTTGGCCGACCGTTAGGTTGAGCTTATGATATGAGGTGTCGCCTGTCGTCTGTCGTTTGTATTTTGTATTGTGGCTAAACGGTACGTCGTAGAGAGTCGCGATGGTACCGTTGGATAGGGCGAAGACAAGTTCCTGTAGGCTGTCAATAGTTATCATGTCACTATCTGCGGCGGTTTGGCCGCAATTTTTAATGAACAGTTTTGCTTGCAGGCTTGCAGCCATCATCTACGTGCACCGAATTACCATATCGTATCCCAGCGTTGATTGTAGCGTTCGATATAGCAGCATCACCATAGCGTGTACAGACCTGTAGTCACTCTCGGAAATCGCTTTCTTTCCGCGACCGAAAGTCGGAGGCTGGCCTTCTGATAATTAGGCGATACGGTCGACCCACCCTACTGACCTAGCGACAGCTGGGCTTCTTGCAGCAGCAGCAGTTTTCACAGGTGCAATAGGTATAAGCTTAGACCTACTTTGCATCGCGATCAACTCAAACGTGCATTACGGGGGTGTAATGAGGCATAGGCTGAGTAAACTCGACAAAATAAACTCGACAAAGCATGCATGTTTTTTCATAAAACCACTTTTAGTCTTCAATAATCGAAATTAGCGATTGATTAGGCCTAATCGTTAATTTTTAAAGTTAGCAGTAGGCCTATCAAATACGGCTAATTTTTGACCGTTAATGCGCCGACAGAGCGAACGAAACAAACTAAACTAAATTGAACTGAATTCCCTCTGTACACTTCGCGAAATAAACTTTAATATAATAAACTACAAGAAAACCAGCTGTCGCTATGTTAGTCGACCATAATGGTTGTCAGTGACCTTCAAGGTTATCCAAGGTCAGTGACTTTACGTTATTTGAAAGCCAATATGCCACTTCCTATTAGTGATTAATAGTAACCTAAGCCGTATCTCTCACCGTTTCCGAGATATGGCCAGTTTTCCATTGAAAACGCACATTTTCCTACCCCGTCCATTCAACCTCCAATTTGAAAATGTTTCCTTTGGAGTAGATGCCTGAAATTTTGCACGCCCGAGTTTAACACTCATGGCCACTTATTCGTGTAAAAACTTCTCCCATATGCCCTACTCGTTAGCCACAATACATCCGTTACGGACGGACAAACGGACGGACAAACGGACGGACGACAATCATGCCAATAGCTCGACCGTTATTAAAGTACGGTCGGCTGAAAATGACAGTGCATTCGCTTTGTACAGTCCGACGGTGCAACGCGACACAGCTCCAAACTGACATTTCGATTTATTTCCGTTCATTTGTACACCCTTTACAAGCTCTAATTTTGTCTTGTCTCACTATAAAATTCAGTTGCACATGTGCGCGCGCTTTGAAAGACCCGACACTGGCGACGACGGCGCAGCCGCTGCAGCAGGCTTTAAGCTCAAGGCGCCTGCACCCGCGCTTCCCCCTACCGAACGCCATCCATTGATCCAGCAACCGGTCACTGCTAGACAGCAAGCTCGCAGACGACACTCGGCATGTGTCCATTCACTCCATTGTCTTACGCCGGCCGAACCGCGCCCGGTCCTTGCTGTTTAGCAACCGTGACTGACCGACGTTTTTGCTTCGTCGATCAATTTGCCGGTCTAGTTCAACGCCTTTGGAAACGCTGTATCGGAACGTAAGGAGCCGGTTTTCTAGCACCGGCCGGGCTACGTAAGTCCGCCGTCGGATCGCCCCAGTGCGGAGGAGGGAAACTGGCGACTGAGGCGTCCCTTGCGGGCCGCTAGTCCGGTGTCCGGCGACGCGTGTGGTCCGTCCGTTAGCCAGTGCGTGCGTGCGTGCGGTCTGGCGAGTGTCAGAATGAACCCAACCAACGGCTAGCAGGCAGGCCTGCTGCTTGCAGTCCCTATAAACAACTTGCGACCGTTTCCGCCGGATGTGCGTGACGTGACGTCATAGTGTTGCGTTGTGTTGTGACGTCATTCTGCGTGACGTCATCGTATCGTACGGTAATCGGCGATTATGGCGTCGTCGTCGGACGATAATCTGGACGACAGTCGCAAAGACGACCTGTCGTCGTCTCAGCAGGACAAATCTGCCTCTCGCAAGGTTAGTGATAAAATGTAGGCCTACAACTGTGAATTAAAAGGTAGCGTAGGCCGATAGCTCTTTATGGGAAACACGTCGCAGAGCTACGGGCAAACCATGCGGTATATTGTTGTATTGTGTTATCAGTGACATTCATTGATGTATAGGCCTACTGTTATTTTATTATGGCATGTTAGTGGCTGCGACCCTTTGTCATTAAATGAAATAAATAAATAATAAATAAAATATAGTCAACACTAAAGTCAACTCGGGCTTTTATCCACAAGTCCTTTGAGAGCCACAGCGGGGCCCGGTGTCGTGGAAAATTTGTCGCACCTGGAAAATTCTTCCCACCTCCATATTGTCATAATGTAACTAACGCTAGCCCTAACCCTAACCTCAACCCTAGCCCCAATCCTAAACCATACTCCTAACTCTAACCCTAACCCTAAATTTAACACTATCCTTAATCTTAACCCTAACCCGTACGTATGCTGCATGTGGGAATAATTTTCTGGTGCGACGAATTTTCCACTACATCGGTTCTCGCTGGGCCCTTAGTGGGGTGGTGTCTGGAAGAGGGTTGCCCCCAGAAAATTTTTGAAGACATCCTAACAGTGACACAAATCGGCAAATGTTGCGCTGTTTCCGACATTCGCTGGCCTGTGGGGCCATCAATTTTGTTCTGGAACCACTGTTCGGCAGAACACGTTGAACGTTCCTACACGTAAACCCCGAAGCCGCCGCCATAACCGCCGTCGCCGAATAATTTTTTTTCTCAGCCGCCGCCGCCGCCGAAAAAATGGCTAAGCCGGCGTAGCCGATATTAAATTTTACGCGTAACCGCCGACAAAAAAATTCGGCTAACGCAATATAGTCGTTCAACGGCCTCCGTGCATAGCAGAGACGTCGTTTTATGTTGTCAGACCACTATCTGAGTTCACGTATCCCAGAGGAGTTTGACGACAAAGCCCATAAAATACTGGCAAAGTCAGGAAAAGTCATTTCCATTCTGAACAAAATCGTTCAAGTGTATTTTAAAATGAGCACGTCCTGGGTCACTCGGTGCCGGTCGAGTGTATGTTCAGCACCACGTCTTACCTGAAAACATATTAAGAGGAACGTGCAAGACTCAGAAATAGAAAAGTCATTAGCTTACGTGTAAAATAGAATATCTTCAAAAATACAAGACAATTAATTATTTTATCCCTTACCCCCTACTGAGACGCCACTCGAGCGATGGCGCTGCCAAACCCTAGTCGATTGACAGCTGCTGCAGTGTACGTGCGGTAGCTCCGCCCTGTTTTCGTTGCATGCGAGTTTTTGTCGCACATGTGGAGACTGGGCACCATCTTATATTATATACTAGTTCGAGCATCAATCAACAGTGCTATCGGTTTGACTCGGAAAATTGCAGTCACGCCCGACCTGGCCCGCCCTCTAGCGACCGATGCGCAACGCCATTACGACACTTCCAGACAGAGAAACGACAGAATACGCACCCCGCCCGAACATAACCCCTTCGTCAGGACATAACCCTTAACTGCAACCATTGGCACATTTACAAATTGGCTCATAATCTGTTCTGTGCGGCCGTGCTTTCTTGCAGTAACACGTGACTTGCACACGCTTCTTACCTTTTCAGTTTTTCTTATTTTAGTTGTCTTTGCTTCAGTCATTTTTCGAATTTTGTCAGTTTTACATTTAACACTATTTCTATTCTCAGTATCTTTCATTTCATTTTTCTTTTAAACATTTCAGTTCTTTTTAGTTTATGTGCTAGATTAAATTTACACTTTTTTGTCAGTTTTTGAGTGCAAATTCTCCATTGGTATTGGTTGGTATTTGGGCTGAAAATTGGCACGCCTGTTGGTTCTGTCGAAGGAACATTCATACGACCAATTTTGGTTTGTGTGCTTCTTGCGTTTTCGAGATAAGAGCTAGTACGGCTTACTGTAGGCCTACAGGTCGGAAGGACAGACGAACGGACAGAGACGGACGGACGAGCAAGGAGACGCCTCCCATAATGCGGCCCATTAGGAATCGCGCAATAATTGCGATGTCAGTACACCACTAATTTTTGGCCAACCGTTAGGTCGAGCCTTGGGTACGACGTGTCGTCTGTCTGTCTGTCGTCTATCTGTAGGCTTAACACATGTATTGTGGCTAAACCGTATGTCGTAAGGGCTTGACGGTGTCGTTGGATAGAGCGATGACCCGTTCTATAGGCTGTCAATAGTAACCACATGTCTGTCTGCAGCGGTTTGGCCACAATTTTGAGTGCAATGTGCTGCCTGCAACAATCACCCAGTACGTGCGCCGACTTACCGTATCGTATCACGCGTTCATTGCAGCGTTCGATATAGCAGAGTCACGATAGAGTGTATAGGATTGTACTCACTCTGATATCGCTATCTTTCAGCGGCCGAGTGTCGGACGCTGGTCTTCGGATGTATAGGCGATACCTAGGCCTATTATCGTCTCTGCAGTCTGCAGTTTGCATCACGTTTCTGGTGAGCGTGTGGGTTTTCGGCTCACCCCGTATATATATTGACTACACCGTGGCTAATAATACCGTTCACCGCAGTTAGGCTGCCGGTAGTTAATTAGCAGCGCGTGACGCTGGCTAGATTCCACTAGAGCCTACTAGGCCCAGTTCGTTGACTCACGGCGTGGAAAGACGCTCAAATAAAGACCGGTTTACAATGCAACGCATGTAAAGCAAAAATAATTGAAACATGATAAAAATATGCAAAAATATGTTAAAAAATATGAAAAAAAATATGGGAAAAGTGGTAGCACGAACATATAATGAGGGTCTGCTTCGCTTCAACTAAAGCAGAAGCTTTTTGGCATGTGCAGGATATTATATATCCTGCAGACCTGCACATAGTGCACACAAAATGTGCACTACGCATATTTTTATCATGTTCGTATGCTGCATTTACCGGTAGGTGCAGAGTACGTCAAAGGCTTTTGGTTTCAAAGAGAAATTAAGTGCATGGAAGTGGCCACGTCAGGCCACTGCATATTATAGGTCTAATTATGACTGGATGGTTGACCCTGGCCGCATTCTTCCGGCAATCCCGCCTGGTCCGCCAGTGACTCTTTACAACGCTTCGATTCCTCCTGCTTTCGCCTCATGTTAGCTAGTTAAGTACGTCCTTGTGTTCGTTTCGTAAATGATTGCGCACTTTTCTTCCGTCGCCTGCGCGTGACAAAAAGTACGCGAAGAGGGGTTTCTAGGTACAGTGTTGCATGAGATGGAATCCGTGGCACTGATGAAAGCGCTGATCACTGACGTACCGGCGGGGCAAACGGCCAGGTGCTCGGTACCGTAGGCCTAGGCCTACATCGCAGCATGTGCCGACGCCAGAGAGCTATCATGCAGCGCGAGCGTGTGTGGGAGGCCCCACCCCCCGCCGCCCTGAGCGCCCTGCTAGTCGCGCTGATTTGCAGCGTTCTGTGCGCACGCGTAAATAACTGCGACGCGTTCATTTGTAGACAGGTGTGAGATCACTGATTGTTCTTGGTTTTGAGTCGCGTTTTAGTGACCTAGTAGCATTGCACGCGTGACGTATTTAAGTGAGTTTGTGCTCTGTTTGATTAGGCGCGCCGCTTAGGCCTGTAGGCCTATAGGCTTAATTAGGCCTAACCGACTAGCTGAATGCTCCAGGATGTGAGATGCGAAGTGCACCAGCTGACGGGCTGCGGGTTAATTGTGGTGGCGGATTCAGGGACGTCCGCGTTGTTGCATTATCCTTTAGCCCCCTCTAATTTTTTTTACGCGCGAAAGCAGCTACGTGCTTTAGCGCGTCATAGCCATCATTTGTCTGTCTGTTTGTCTGTCTGTCCGTTCGTCCGTCCGTCACACGGGTGGATTAGTCAAAAACGGTGCAAGCTAGGATCACCAAATCTTCACCTTCGGCTACCTGAAAGACTCTCGTTTTAGGAACCGTAAAGCTTTTCCATACATTCGAAGGGGCTCACTAAAGCGCTAAATGAGGGGATAGAAAAAATTTGCAAGTTTTGACCAATAAGTCGCTGTATCTCAATAATGGTGCGAAATAAGGCCTAGATTACTATTAATCACTAATAGGAAGTCGTACACTAACTCTCGATTGCCACCGACTTCAATGACCTTTGATGACCTTGAACGCTAAAATAAAGGTTTTTGTGGATTTTTTGGCGATTTCGGGCTGCGAGACATATTCCAAGAGCGAATTGCGCCGAAACCAATTGAGATGGACAGAGACAATAAAGCTGCATAGGAAATTGTCAGCATTAAACGTAGATTTCGCGGTCCAAGTCTCGATTTTCTGGGTTCAAGGAAACCTGCGTACGAGGGCATCAAATAGCGGTACCCCCGGAAAAGTCGTTATTTTTACCGTTGTTGGCCAGCTGATAAGCATGGGCATGCTGCCTATCACAACAAGCACTAGTGATGAGCTTTTCAGTGGTATCAACATCGATGACTTTGGAAGATCCTGAACTTCCAAAATAAGGGTTTTTATTGATTGTTGCGATCTTCGGCTGCAGCGCACCCAGGCTCGTCGAGAGCCACAGCGGGCCCGGGGAAACATTCTCGCGAGGCCCCCAAACATTTTCACGGGCCCCCTCTGTTGAGAAAATTTTGATTTTTTTTTCAAAACGGTATATTCTGGCATACTTTATATTTCCCAAACGTCGCGGGGGCCGGGTAGACCCTGATTATTGGCTCGAGTAGAATCCTGTATACCTGAATCCACCTGTCGGGCAGGGGATACGAGCTGATCACACGCATTTGAGTTCAGGGCTTACCATCACCCAACGACGTGGAAATATTCACCCTAAACCGCAGGGCCCCAAGGGCTGCAGCTTCTAATAAAGCTGAGTTAGCCAGCAAGCCAAGGGGGATTCTTCACCTGAGCCAAATTTGACACAAGTTGCTACGCGTCCAATTTCCCTTGTAGACGCCCCTTTGTAGACTGGTGAAAGTGCATCACTTTATGGCTGCAAAATATGTTAGGAACTTATCAAATTAAACTACATTTTTATGCATGATAGCCTACAGACTTTGATATTTACTGCTTTTGATATTTGCTGTCAATGTTAATGTTAATAGCGGTTAGGCCTAATTTCATGGCATGGGGTGTAGGCCTATGCGACGTTGCAGTCAAAATGCCGGTTGCTACGCATGAGATCAGTCTACACGGCGTATCTGGCGCCATCTTCTGGTTCATTCTGTCGGCACTCGTCTTCTACGTGCTCGGCTTCGCAACTGTTGGCTGGGAGAAACATGCAAACAGCGACTCATGGGTCGGACTTTGGATGACGTGTTCCGGCGCTGATCATCACTATTACGCTGATAAAGGTAGGTAGTCTATGCGCCTTTGCCTTTTCTCTCAAACTAAACAGTGAAGTAAAATCCTAATATCCTGTCGTACCGGTCTTGAGACTCAGGTTTCGTTTCACTGTGCCTATTATAGATATCGCAGCTGCCCTGCCCTGGCAGATAGCCTATAAACGATCCACCTTTTGTACATTAGTGGAAATATATGCTATCATTAGTAGGCTACCGGTAGTAACCGTTTTTATATGCCACACAAGAAAATAATTTAAATTAATTTTTTTGATTACTGTTACAAGTTCGGATTTGATCTACAAGCGTTACGTACAGTTTGTTATTGCACTTAGAATGACTTGAATATTTCAAGAAAGTTAGATGTTTAACCGCTAATGCAATGCTGCGTGTATCACAGACTGGTTCAAAGCAACTGAAGCAATGATGACGATTGGACTCATTCTGTTACTGGCTGGAATGGTGACAATATTCCTCTACATGTTCATTCACTCGCTAAATCTCAGCAAGAACAGGCTAATTATAGCATTCGCCGTACTTGGCTTTGCTGCAGGTAACTTTTGCACACGCGATCATTTCGCCCAAACCATTTTTGCCGTTTTCGAGTGTTGACTCATATCGCCTTTACATAGCTTTGTAAACTGTGAAAGTTCTTTGCTTTAATTTTGGCTGTTTTTAGTCGATTTTTTGTCAACATTTTGGGTATTTGATTTTGTGACAACAACTGTATTCAATGTTTTCAGAATACTTTGGGACGGGTAATGAACGTTGGTGCAAGGAAAAAATTATCACACATAACATTTTAATACAAGCTGTGCTGCAGCCAATTTTGTCTTTGAATAATAACAGTTGGTTGCCATGACAACAGGGGTCGTTAGGAGGTAAATTTAAATGACACCATCGGATAACCCGGGCCCGAAAATAGGGGGTAGGTGAAAACAGCGTGCACATATTTTTATGGGGACCACACCACTTTTACACCACTTTGAAATCTCCATTGGCTGTAATGCAAAATTTTCAATTTTTGCATTTTGCTATGGCAAAAAGGGGCGATCGGGGGTAAATGACACCATTAGATTGCCTGACTCTGAAAATAGGGGGTAAGTGAAAACAGCGCAAATGTTTATTTACTGTGGCATAAAAACCTTCCCATTGAAAATCTATTGCGGGGCAAAAATTGGGGCAAAATAAGGGAAAAAGTCATCGGATTTTCACTTCAAACAAACTCGATTTTCTCTTCGGGCCGCAAATCACTGTGCAAAATTTTATCAAAATCGAATCAAAATTGCGGCCGTAGGAGTGTTTACAGACAGACTGAAAGAATGACGCAAGTGATTTCCTTATCTGTCCCATGCTATTCTATAGCAATGGGACAGATAAAAATACACTGTGTCTCAGAAAAAAACAGTCAACGTTTTTTTGTCATAACTTTGTCAAATTTTTACTAACTTTGTAACAATTTTTGGCGTGTTAATGAAATTATGTAAGGTGCACTCATTTCCCACTTCATTTAATGTGTCAATGCACTACCGTGTGAAACATAGATGCTCCAAATTGTTGCATGCTGAGTTTTTGTCTTTATTAACGAGTTAATTAGGCACAAAATACACTAAAATGTGAATTATTTAACAGAATTATAAGTTTGTATAACAACTCGCTTGCAAATTAAAATTTATGCCAAAGTTTGCATACAAGATGCAATGGCTTAGATGCAACGCCAATGGCTGATAGCAGAGTCAACGATCGACTGATCAAATGCATTCACTCATCTATTAGACGTGTTTGAAGCTAATCAGCCAGCTATTTTGTTGTCTGCTGTTTTCTGCATAAAATATTTAATACCTCAAAATTATTAAACCACGTTGCACCCTCTGTCGAATTGATGATGATGCAAAGGTGAGCCATCTGATACAAATAATCGCCGCATAATGTAACAA
>Ga0209454_1003909_pt1 | contig 10908 bp, 4 predicted proteins | sample WorMetHERISLAND1_2_FD_187400 | JGI IMG/M metagenome (GOLD analysis project Ga0209454, IMG submission 187400) | Marine gutless worms symbiont microbial communities from Max Planck institute for Marine Microbiology, Germany - Olavius geniculatus... | ecosystem: Host-associated > Annelida >...
GTGTGGTCATAAGACGATAGCATTAAACTAACCAAATATACTAGTTGAAAAATTTATTTTATAATTTTATTTGGACTAACTATGTAAACTACATCACTATGACCTATTAACTCGTTTTTGTGGTTTCAGAAGTGCTTCACGAAGCTGCTGATGGGATTTTTAATGTACGTTTTTTAAAAAAATATATATAAAAAAACGTTGAGCAAAATAAAAAAAAACGTTAAAAAACGTTTAAAAAACGTTAAAAACGTGACAAGAATAAAAAAAAACGTAAAAAAAACGTTTTTTACATCCATGGTTTGATTTGCTTTTATCTAATCCACCCAACTTCTGACATCAATCAACTTGTCTGCTGCTGTATTAATTTTATCGTCCATACCAGCAAAATGCTCGATGACGTCATTCTTTTTTTACTACTAGTACGGTCGGCTGGCTTCTCCTAGCGACAGCTGGGTTTCTATACTGTCTGTGAAGTGAACCAATACTTATGGGGTGTTTACACGATCCAGCAAACGTTTAGCAAACTTCCAGAAAATGTATTCAAAATACACGTGCTAATGCTGGACGTTTGCTGGATCGTGTAAACACCCTATTACTCTGCTTTTGTGTACAGCGGCTGGTGAAAGGCGCAGTGGTTGCGGGAGGTCTGCTACTGATGACGTCACTTGTTGTATTGCTAACAGTCGTACGACGCTGTCGCCGGCTCAAGCATGCAGGAGACCAGACAAGTAGCAGCGCCAGTGATGGGGTCGTAGCGACTGGGCGAGGAAATCTAGCAGGCAGGCCTACATAGTTTACATTGCTATACCTCAACGCAAAACATGTTCGCAACTGGGGTCATCGATCATCATTGAAAAAATGTTTCCCTCAGTTGGTAAAATGTTGCGCTCTCGGTCTTCGACAGCAGGCACCATTTGACGAACTTTGGGGAAAAAAATTCCAATAATGACCTCGACGCCAGCCACCATACTATAGATTACGTTAGAGAACGATAATCTCGTGGCCATTTGCGAATTTTTGAGTAAATCTGAAACTTGCAAACCCCATTCCCGATCTCAACGCTAACCCATATATCAACCTCAGTTTTTAAAGTAAGCGCGGTAGAAAGTTGCAATCTTCCGAGAGAGTCGACAAATTTCCGACGATATTTTGACTCAGACAACTGCAGATTGCCGACAGAAAAGATTATGCGTGCCCAAAATTTCAATTTTGCCTCTAAGTTTTTTTTTAAATGGGAGTTTATTCAGCCCCAAATTGGGCATTTTGGACGACAAAAATGTTTTCTTACAAGAAGCAGATTTTTCCTACAGTTCTCCAACAGCCAACAGTTTAGGACGGAAGAGGCAGCTGTCTCACTTTGCTCATCTCCTTTGCTCCAGCGCCACTGCGTTAAATGCTATAGCTCTTCGTAGGTAACCCACCTCAGAGCTACGGAGCGTCACCCGCCGTATGGGATCACACAGTGTTACCTGCCACCCGACACAGGTAAACGCGCCCCGCCATAACCCCAGCCAGATAGGTCAGTACCGGTACTCGACTTACCTACCCCGGAGGGATAAAAGGCTGAGTTTATCTAGGCGGCTGGTTACGTGCCGAGATGGTTAACCTGCCCGCAGTCAGTCACCCATCCAAGTACTAACCCGAACCGGTGTAGGTTAACTTTGTTGATTGGACACAACGCGTTACCGCTACGTCACGCCACCAACCTGTCTTTATTTGGCAAAGTAAATAATGCTGCTGCTGATGATATAATGATTAGGCCGAGGCGTTCAGCTGGATGATCTGGTCAAGCTGCTGTGCTACACCGGCTGGAGACGTCGGCATCACAGCACGCCCGTCCGAACCACCAAACCGACAGATGCCACCGGACACGCCGCTGACACCGCACTACAGGTACCAACAACGACCACAGCAATTTATCAAGAAGCGGAATGGCAAGTTCATGAACATCTTATATCTCTAGAGCGATTTTTCGCTGGCTCGCCATGCAGCTGCACTTTTTATACAACTTTAGCCGTGGCGTCCAAAGAGATTTTTAAAATCGATGAATATTTGGCGAAGATATGAACAAAAGTTCGTTGGCACGTTTTTATGGACCAGGGTTTATTCGGCCGACCGTTGAACTGTAAGCCGTCTGGTAAGAGTTGTGGTATGTCTGTCGTTTGTTGTCTGTAAGGAAATGTATTGTGGCTAAACAATAAATCGTAAGGGTTTGGCGATGGTGCCGTTGGACAGGGCGATGACGAGTTCCTATAGGCTGTCAATAGTAACCATGTGCAGTGGTTTGGCCGCAATTTTTAATACATAGTTTTAACCTATTAGTCGCCGTATCTCAGAAACTGTCGGCCCTCCTTAGCGACAGCTGGGCTTTTTGTTTGTCAGTCTGCGATGCTCGTTGCAGGTAGCGGATGCAGCGGAGCAGGTACAGCTGGCACTCGGAATGCAGTCAATGGGCAACACGTTGATGCAGGAAAATGACAACTACTCATCTGTAGCTGACGTCAACGCCACAGGCATTTCAACGCACTTATCTTATACGCACGTCAAGTTGTCAACGCGTATCTTTTCCCGCGGTTTAGGGCTTAGCTCTGAGACTACAGGGGGTCTAGATAGACCAGTTAGTGCACAAACAATAACATGTTTACCTCTGTGGAGAGGAGTTGGAAATTTTTTGTGTGTTTTAGTTCCAGTCTGGGCGAAAATTGGATGGGGTAGTACTTTTTCTGACATTTCGTGTACACAACTACTGCCAAAAACAAAGTGATGCACTGACTAGTAGGCCTACTTATAACAGAACTAAAGTATGCATACTGCGGCATAAGAGACTAAATGCAAACAGTTTTATTCTACTGAAACTTCGAAAAAACAAAACAAAAAATACACTAGTATTTTTACGGTCAATAAACATTTTTGGACTGCAATTTTAGAGACCGGCGGCTCCCAAAAGGACCGAAAATTTGAAGGCTTAACATGATTTTCTGGCTTTGTGGATGCAGCCTGAATTGTCGCCCGGTGAACTGTCGCCGTTCAGGGGAGAATAGGGCAAGAGTAACATCTTTTTCTAAGAAATGCTGCACTCAGAAGCAGTACGTACTATTTCTGACAGATGTGAACTATTAACACTGAGCAAACACTAAGCTATCCATTTGTAGTATAGAAAGCAGCATTGGCTCTGTTATTTTGCCTGCATAATAATTTAAACTGGTCCTCTTTCGGGTGTCTCATTTTGCCCCTTGGTAGGGGCAAGAGTGACACCCGATGCCCCATTCAGCACCACACCAAATACAATTAAGTCAGCTGTTTCTTTCAAAGGGCTCTAAAAAGCTGTACAACAATAGCATGTTTATTGTTGAGCATGCATCATATGTTAAGTATTATAACATTTGCTAGGCCTGTAAGTATGCAGAATGAGATGACGCAAATATACCGTTTCATGCAGTTTTGTTTTTTTGACCTGGGATGAAACAACTGACATAAAACACAGTAAATGAAAATCAAATTAATGTAAGGAATAGCAAAAGAAAGCATTAATAACGTTCAACAGGTTAAAATCGAGCAAAAGTAGCAGTCACTGCAATGGTGTCACTCTTGCCCCTGTAGATTGTGCGCTTCTAATCGCTCCCAGTTGACACAAACATGCAAAATAGATAATAGTCATAATTTTTTTAACATCTATGAAAAACACCTTACGTAGTGACATATAATACACAGTCCACATTTAGAGTCACCTTTAAATACTGAATGGTGATCTGTGAACAACATGCAATTTACAAAGTGCCAAAAATCAACATTTTTGTTTACCATAGCAACCAATAGATATTTCTATAAAAATTTATTATAAATTTATACTCAGCTAAATGGCAAATCGTACCAAGTAGGAATAGTTTCTTTATTTTAACGTTACGTGGCGTGAGGACCGGTGACACTCTTGCCACCAGTCACTGTGTTACTTTTGCTCCGCTCTTCGCTAGCTGTCGCGCGATCAAAGTTGAACCACGTTAGCGCAGCGCCCTTCAAGTGTCGCCCGATTAAGTGTCACTAAACCACGTTACATTGTGACGTGATTGAAGATTTTTGACATGCGTGCATGTACGTTCGACACAGTGCATCAAGCTATAAATTAATTTCCATCGTTACTTACGTACTCATTATTTATACAGGCCGCGGTATCGAGCACATAGCGCGGAGTCGGCTGAAGTTGGTGCGACAGCTAGGCGAAGGTGAGTTCGGCGCGGTCTACCTCGGAGTCTGCTCCGATTGCCCCGCCACCGGTGACGTCACCACCGTCGCCGTCAAAGCGCCCAAGCTGCTGGCGGCGACTTCCGGAAGTCACGCGCGCGACGAGATTCTGCGAGACTTCGAGCGAGAGGCGGAGCTACTGGACGGCCTGAGGCACGAGAACATTATCTCTCTGTACGGCATTTCCATCGACGAGGCTCCGCCCCTGCTGATACTCGAATACATGGAGAACGGCGACCTTAATCAGTTCCTCAGGTAAAATGATGGCGATGCTTAACTGTTACTCACTATGTGTCGGCATCATACTATAATGCGTGGAAAGTTTGTTTGTCTGTCTGTCTGTCATACTTCTTTGGTGTCCTCTCTGTTGCACGCGCGGACCCCGACCGCGGCGTTTGAGTCCTTGGGCCTTAGGTACGTGCGCCCCCACCTTGCCTTCCACATTTCGCCACGCACAGCCTGAGGGGGGTTGAGTTGCCGGCCGGCCATCAGTATAGTGCTTAGCGCAGCGTGTAGTGCTTCATGGTGCCATCTGGCGATTGACGGTCACTTAAAGGTTTTCCTGCCAATAGGGCGGGTTTTTTGTTAGTCATTATAATGCCAACAGTTTTCGTTATAAGCCTAAATTTGCACGCAACTGTGTGGCAATTTAACGTCGTGGAATAAGACTGCAGTTTGTGCTCTCCAAAGCCTGTTCAGTTATCTGTCTTATTGCTGTAGCATGCGACCGATTATACTCGTAAAATCACTTGTATCTGTTAACAAATTAGTCAGTCTATCTGTCTGTCTATTTATGGTCGCTCCTACAGGCGTAATTTTTACTCTGGTTTGATAAAATTGTGCAATGTCGTCTGAGGTCCACAAAGAATCATCGAGTTCGTTTCGGGTCATAATCCTAAAAACCCTTTCTTTATTTTGCCCCGATTTCTACCCGGTTTGTTGATTGCACAGTCACTGGCGTCGCATGATTGTGTAGAGCTCGCGGTCCGGACGCCGCCATGTTGTCGCCGACTTCCGGTTGCGGTGTGGGCGCAGTGAAGCAGCTGACGGTGCCGCAGCTGGTGCACGTGGCGTGTCAGGTGGCAGCCGGCGTGGAGTACATGACGTCACTGCACTTCGTACACCGTGACCTTGCCACGCGCAACTGTCTCGTAGGACAGAGGCTCAAGGTCAAGATAGGTGACTTCGGCATGTCACGTGACCTCTACAGCTCAGACTACTTCAAGGTATTAGCTTAATAAGTTATACGTATTCGTTATTCATCAAAATATTATTTTGCTGCCTTCGTCGACTGTCCGCCAGATGTCGCTGCCGCGGACAGTAAGCAATCATAGATGTGTGGAAGTTGGCAGGACCCCTCGTCTCAATTCATCAACTTGTCTTGTTTTTGTCTTGTGCACACTATACTTTCGCTTTTAAATATTTAATCGTGCTCAAAGTGCGGAAAAATAAACGAAGACCAAAGAAGTTTGGTAACATGTGGAATCGCTTTTTTGAATTTGCCAGGTGCAGCAGCAGCAATTTGCAATTTGCATGTTTTGGCTAGAGGTTTGACCCCAAATATCTTTTTTTTCATGAGGGGTTTAAGAAACCCTCCCAATACAGTGTGTCGTTGGACCCTGAAAGTTCCCCTGCCACATTGCAACTACAGGGTGGGCCAAAAAAGTAAGCTATTGTACTTTTTCCATATCCTCACTAAATATTGACATATTTTCACAATTTTTTCACCAGTAGACTCTGAAAGAAATTTGCTACTCAGTGACATGCACACCACACCTTTATGTCTTTACGCTACCTTGTAAAATATAAATATCAAAAAAACGTACAATATCTACAGATGGTAATAAGGTGGAGTGGCAAATTTTTCAAAGTATTAAGGTAAAATGTTAAATATAAGTTTTAAAAAGTGACAGAAAGTTTTAGGTGTAGCTATGGAGTAAGTTTTCATGTTTCAAAAATAGTGCACAGCTTGTAGAGCCGCACAACTGAAACGCATTGCTCTGTATGCTCATGCAGTTAACTAAGCAGGATTGCAGCCATTAACAAGCATTAATGTATATTGAAAATTAGTGCAGAGTAAAATCGTTCAAATTGTTTGAAAAAAATGCTTATTATATTTCCTAATGTTTTTGACACTTACTATAACTCATATTTTAACATTTAAGTTGAATACGTAAAAAAATTTACCATTAAACTTTCAGCCCATCTGTAGATATTGTATGTTTTAGAATATTTATATTTTACAAGGTAGTGTAGCGACATAATAAGTGTGGCGTGCATGCCACTGAGTAGCAATTTTTTCAGAGTCTACTGGTGAAAAAATTGTGAAAATTGATCAATATTTAGCGAAGTCATGAACAAAGTGCAATATAGCTTACTTTTTTGGCCAACCCTGTAAATCCGTCAAACGGTTTACGCACGGGCACGAAAGTGACAGACGACAGACGGACAGACGGACAGACCACGTTACGGAGAGCTGTATAGTGCGTAGAAATAAGCGGAATCGCTTGCGCTGGAATAACAAATTTTGCCCAAGTAAAACGTATACTCGCTATCGTCTACAATTGCGAATTTGTAGCGGCACACAACAAATCTTAGGATATGATACGGTACGACACTGCACGTAAAGTTTAGCATGCACCCAGGATATCTTTGAAATTTCCTTTTTTTGGCTAACTTTTTCCAACATTTTTTGCTTTCACGCGGTGTTATCGTCGCCATTGCCGATGAGAATATTTTGGAGGGAACGTCGTTTCCCCTAAATAATATCAACACAACAGAAAACAGTGATACAGTAGCATTTGCCCACAGAGGTGAAGTGGAAAATTGCCCCTTTTTCTGAGCATCTAAAAATTTAAAAAAAATACAAATACATGTCTTAATCTACTCACAGCTTTTAGTTAGACCAAAGGGGCCAACGGAAAGACGGGGAGACGTTTCCCAAACAAAAATGTACCACCACTACTGCGTATGGCTGATAGTAGGCCTACATTATTTTTGTCGCAGATGGGAAATCACAGCGTTTTACCGGTACGCTGGATGCCTCCCGAGAGCCTGTTGTATCGAACGTTCACTGTTGAGTCCGACATCTGGAGCTTCGGCATCCTGCTGTGGGAGATATTCACCTACGGGCGACAGCCGTGGTTTGAACTGTCCAACAACGAGGTACACACGAACTAAACTAAATTGTACTTTTATTGCCTCCGCCAAGAAGGTGATGTTTTTGCCAGACTTTGTTTGTTTGTTTGTTTGTCAGTGAGTCAGCAAGACAACTCGCTTAAGCTTGCTTAACTGATGTATAAGATGCTTAAAGATGTGAACATAGTGACAGAACTGAACTTACTTAGAAGAGTATTCTTTGCGAAATAAACTTTTGTTTAGTTCAGTGCATTTCCGTCGCTTTGTAAATTGAACAAGCCATAAACAAGTTTTATTTACTTTTTTTGGTCAATAGCTGAAAATGCAATGCTGAGGAGTAGTTAACAAATACTTGGTAGTAGTCTATAACGTTGTTTGTATTTGCTATGATTCTTTTTACATTTTATCAGAAAAATCGATTACGTTATTAACCGTTCGAAGTAAGAAAAATTTTTGAAAGCTATAATCAGTTTTAAAAAACTAATCAGTTGAACAAAATGCGTCACCGCCTAGACTTGTCATGAAGAAGAATAATGTCATGAAAATTGATAAAAATGTTGCCGTGTTGCGAAAACTTCTAACTTCTAAGATTTTCTTTATTTCGTTTAACTGGAATAGCACTGGGTAGTTGAAGGTTGAAATTGTATTGGCAGCAAAATTCTATAATATTTGTCGCATATAAATAACATCGTAAAGCGTTTCAGCCTAGCATAATCATATACTTTCTTATTGTGCTACACAGGGTTTTCAATAGCGGACGTTTGGGCGTAAATACGCCCAAAAATTTCAGTCTGTACGCCCAAATTTTAAGATGTGGACGCCACGACGTCCAAGTTAATTTGCTTCTTATTACCTCCGCCAAGGAGGTTATGTTTTTGTCAGAGTTTGTTTGTTTGTCTGTCTGTCTGTCTGTGTTTTAGCAAGATAACTCAAAAAGTTGTGGACGGATCTTTCTGAAATTTTGAGAGTACGTCGGGCATGGCACAAACTACCAGTGTTTCCATTTTGGGGGTGATCCGGCAGGAATTCTGGATTTTGGATCACTTTGAAATTTTCGTTACTATTGCGTTAAAGGGGGCAAAAGGGAACTGCTGGTAAAGTAAAGATGGTGACGCCACCTGGCGAATAGCTTTGCCTTGACGGAAATACCTCGGGCTATGACTGCTTTCTAGTTATTAATGGTTAAAAGTTAAATGTTGTCTACAGTGTCTTTTCATAACCCATCTCAGAGCGACGGAGCGTCGTCTGCCATATGGGATCACAGTGTTATACTTGCCACCCGACGCAGGTAAACGCGCCTTTTTTAACGGCCGCTAGCCATTCAGGCTTGCGTGATCGTTCGTTTGAACTTAAAGTTAGACTTAAAACGGATTAATGCAGCGTCTTAAAACTCAGGATAAGAAATAGAGACGTTTAAATCGATAAGCGTTTGTTTGTACGCGCATGATCATACCCGTGGAATTGTCAACTCCTTATGCCGCTCTAATGGTAGAAATAGGCAGCAGTGCTGTGCAGGTGCGACCGTAGAGTAAGTTAAAGTTTGGCCGTTTCCCTGGAACTCTTGCCGTGTGAACGTTTTCGCGGGCTCATAGATCTTCTACTATTTTATCTGTTTTTTATGTTTGCTTTTCTTCCCACTCTCCTTTCTTGTTCATTGTCTCCTTTTATCACTAGCCTACTAGTACTTTTTTTGTTTTCCTTCCTTCTTTTTTCTCCATTTTTGCATTGCATCTTCTTTCTGCCTTTTCCGAAAACCCCACACCCTCTGTGGTCTGTGATGGCGCTGTAAGCCCCCCGGAGGGTCCGGGCAGAGCCAGTCGCCAAAGGGTTCGTTGTGCATTTTAAGCTAAAACAGCGTTTCCAGTGATAAGCATTTTATATACAACATTAACATTTTTCACTGGGCGCAAGCTGTTTTTTGCGGATGAACAACGTGTTGCCTGTATACACTGTGTCTCAAAAAACATCCCTGACATTTTTGACTGTAACTTGAAAACCAATTAGCAGATTTTAATAATTTTTGGCACAAATATTCCTGATACAACTTGCCATCAAATGACTGTTTAGTTTCTTACTTCACCCAATGTATGCTTCTGCACTACCTAGGGAAAGCAGATCAAGCGAAATATGTGTTAAAATAAACAGAAAACCTGAAAAAACATCCCCGACATTATCGATCATAACTTGAAGAAAGATTAGCAGATTTTAATAGTTTTTGGCAAAATATTTCTGACACAACTGGGTATTAAATAAGTGTTTTATTTTCCACCTCTCCCAACGTCTGCTTTTGTACTACCTAAGGAAAGCAGACCAAGCATAATACGTGTTAAAATGAATAAAAAAACGTTGATAAATTTTATCTATCTTAATCTGTGGGCCCCAACAGCCGGTCTATTACAAGGTTTGACTGTCGTGCAGCAGTGTGTCTACCAGATAAAATTTAGAAATGTTTGTGAAGTCAAGAAGTAACTGGTACAGCCTAGATTTGTCTGGAGCAGAACATTATCGATACTGCTGTCAGTTAATGGAGAAATCATCTCCTTGCCTGTGTTCGCATAGTGGATAAAGACTTCAAGCAATTTTACTACAGGCAGTCGAAAAATGGACAGCTGGATGAAATGTCAGCCATAGTGTCAGAAATGTGAACAATATGTGTTTTTCACGCGTTATGTTAATTAAGCAATTATATATACACCTTTATTCGTCAAATGACAGCCATGAAAGGAACATAACTAATAACGATAAAAAATAATAATAACAAAAATAATAATAACAAAATAATACAGTTCATCAAATGTCCATTTTACCACAACAAGCATGGGCCTATTTTCTACTAACCAAGATTATATCGCATTGGATAAAAAAGTGATATTTCGCTAGTTGTGTTTTCCCCAGGTAGTGCAGAAATATACGCTGTGTGAGATGGTAATATGAACGGTCATTTGATGGCAAGTTGTGTCAGGAATATTCGTACTTAAAATTATTAAAATGTGTTAATTGGTTTTCAAGTTACAGTTGAAAATGTCGGGGATGTTTTCTTTTGAGACACTGTGTACATATCGGATCGAATGATATGCAGGTGATTGAGCGCGTGGCTTCCGGTTCGTCTACTCTGCTTCCTCCACGCTGCTGTCCACCGGAAGTTCGACTCGTCATGACCGGGTGTTGGCGCCGCCAGCCCGACCAGCGACTGCGCATGTCCCAAGTACGCCAAGCCCTAGACTCTGCTCTTCGACGACTCGTGACGTCATCGCCCGCCGGTCACGTGACCGCAAACAGCCGCCGCTGCGACAACGAGTACCTTGAATTGCTCGACGTTTGATTTCGAACTACGCCGCACGAATCGATCATTTCTTTTGGCCTAAAGAAAAAGACCTGCGCTGCCGGTTGCGTGTGCGAGTGAATGAGTAAGGTTTAATGTCCCCTCGAAAAAGTGCAGGTCATTTCGGAGACGGCCTTTCCACTAAGGTGCGTTTAAAGCGACAGAAATAACACGAGATAAAATGATATAGTTTTGCTGTTGAAGTGCGC
>Ga0209454_1003911_pt1 | contig 10908 bp, 9 predicted proteins | sample WorMetHERISLAND1_2_FD_187400 | JGI IMG/M metagenome (GOLD analysis project Ga0209454, IMG submission 187400) | Marine gutless worms symbiont microbial communities from Max Planck institute for Marine Microbiology, Germany - Olavius geniculatus... | ecosystem: Host-associated > Annelida >...
CTGCATCGCCTCCTGCGCCCAAAAAATATATTTGCTTATATATAGGATCCGTGCTTCCCATATCGGGCTTGTCCAACTACAGGATAAGATTGTGGTTCGCTTCGCTCTCACAATCTATCCTTATTCGATAGGCGGAGCGTGAGCGGAGCCTGTCAAGTGCGTTAGAGCGAAGCTCGACAGCCGGCCGATAGGCGGATGGCCGAAGGCCAAGCGAGCTTTAGCTCGCGGTCCGCCTATCAGAGGTGTTTAGATCGTCTTCGATGTATCGCCTTTCACGGATGCATGTGATTTCCTGCAGCTTGTCAACGATGTCTTCGGTGGCTTTGGGCACCGGGGTCCCATCCGCTTGGTAAAACTCATTTTCAAGAAACTGCCGGTTGGGCACTTTGATCGCAGGTATGTAGCAACCGGTTCCGGTTATGTTTGAACTGGTCATAATAGCCTCAATATAATAACAAAAAGCCTATCATCAAGATGACAGGCCATGTTTTTCAAGGTAATATTCTCCGCACCGGGAGGGTGGGTGTGGACCTCCTGGCGATTTTGGAGAGGTTGATCCAATCAAGGATTCTATATAGTTTTTTCTTTTTCGGTTTTTTATCCCGCTTTCTTTTTTTACCGCAGCGGATTTATCTGTATGTGCTTCAGAATAAACGCGCTTCCAGGGTCTTTTAGATTAGGTGAATTTCGATCGACCCTGATTGTGGCGTTTAAGCTTTTCAACTAAATTCTGCCTCGATCCAATATAGTAGCTGCCATCAATCTCGCTTTTAATAATGTAGACAAAAAACGCCATAGCTAAAAAAGGTTAATCAACGCGTTGATTAACCTTTCCTTAGAAACTGGCGGGAGCGACGAGACTCGAACTCGCGACCTCCGGCGTGACAGGCCGGCGTTCTAACCAAACTGAACTACGCCCCCGATTTTCAATACTTCTTGGTCCGATTTATCCCGTGGGATATTCGATTCAGGCCCCTGAATCTGCGTTCCGGTTTAACCCGCAGTGTTTCGCGCCATCACTTTCAGCATATTAAGGTGGTGGGCGGAACAGGGCTTGAACCTGTGACCTACGGCTTGTAAGGCCGCCGCTCTCCCAACTGAGCTACCCGCCCCCAAACCACTATCTGGTGTCCATCCACGGGAACGCTACAGGTAACAATTTCAAACCGTCTTGTCAAGCGCAAATTAGGCCGATCCGGCATATAACGATGGGAAAATGCACCCTGCTTACTATCGACCCCCGATCGATCGGATTTATACCAGCCGGCGGGGTTCTTCCGGATTCTCCACCTTCATTTCAAAGGGAATGTCCACCTTCTGGAAAAGGGTGTCGCCTTCATCCAGAATCAGGGCATGGGTCAGGACTTCGTCCATATGCTCCACCGAGACGATTTCCAGCTGTTTGGAGATGGTCTTGGGGACGTCCTTCAAATCCTTTTCATTTTCCTTGGGAATTAGAATCTTTTTGATTCCGCCCCGGTGCGCGGCGATGATTTTTTCCTTCAATCCGCCGATAGGCAGCACCCGTCCCCGCAATGTTATCTCACCCGTCATGGCGATGTCCCGGTGCACTTTGCGCTTGGTCAAGGCCGACACCAGGGAGGTACACATGGAGATGCCGGCGGAGGGTCCATCCTTGGGAATCGCGCCCTCCGGTATGTGGATGTGGATGTCATATTTTTTGTAAAACTCTTCTGCGATCATCAGATTCTCCGCCCTGGAGCGGACATAGCTGAGCGCGGCCTGGGCGGATTCCTGCATAACGTCACCGAGTTTGCCCGTGACCGTGAGTTTGCCCTTGCCGGGCATAATCAGTGTTTCGATAAACAGCAGTTCGCCGCCGACCTGGGTCCAGGCCAGACCCGTCACCATGCCGACCTGGTCTTTTTGCTCGACTTCTTCCTGGCGGAATCGAAAGGGCCCCAGGTACTTGGGAATCGATTTTTCATTGACCTTGAACTCGCTCCTGTCCTGCTCTTTTAATACTTCACGGGCCAGTTTGCGGCAGACGGAAGCGATCTCCCTTTCAAGGTTCCGCACCCCGGCTTCGCGCGTGTAGCGTCGGATGATGGTCAGGATGGAATTCTTGGAAAAGGCCACATTTTTATCTTCAAGGCCGTTGTTTTTTATCTGTTTGGGAACCAGAAAACCCTCGGCGATTTTATATTTTTCATATTCGGTGTAACCGGGAAGCCGGATAATCTCCATGCGGTCCTGCAGGGGCAGCGGGATATCCGGCAGGGTGTTGGCGGTGGTGATGAAAAGGATGTCGGACAGGTCATAATCCAGATCGAGGTAATGGTCATTGAAGCTGAAGTTTTGCTCCGGATCCAGTACTTCCAATAAGGCCGCCGACGGATCCCCTCTGAAGTCCATACTCATTTTGTCGACCTCATCCAGGCAGAAGACCGGGTTGTTGACGCCGGCTTTCTTCAATGACTGGATGATCTTGCCCGGCATGGCACCGATGTAGGTGCGGCGGTGTCCCCGGATTTCGGCTTCATCCCGCACGCCGCCCAGCGACAGGCGCACATATTCGCGTCCCGTGGCCCGGGCGATGGATTTGGCCAGAGATGTTTTGCCGACGCCGGGAGGTCCTACGAAGCACAGGATCGGACCGCGAATCTTTTTGACCAGCACCTGAACCGCCAGATATTCTAAAATTCTTTCCTTGGGTTTCTCCAGTCCGTAGTGGTCTTCGTCAAGGATGCCCTCGGCTTCATCGATATTGTCGCGCACTTCCGTGCTGTCGTACCAGGGCAGGCTGATGATCCAGTCGATGTAGTTTCTGACAACCGTTGCCTCGGCGGACATCGGCGTCATCATTTTTAATTTTTTCAACTCCTGCTCGACTTTTTCGGTGGCCTCCTTGGACATCTTCTTTTTTTTGATCTTGTCTTCAAGTTCCTTGATTTCGTCGGCTGCGTCATCCTCGGCGCCCATTTCCTTTTTGATGGCACGCATCTGCTCGTTGAGGTAATAGTTTTTTTGGGTCTTCTCCATTTGCTCCTTGACCCGGGTCTTGATGCGCTGATCCATCCGAAACACTTCGATTTCCATTTTTATCAGGCTCAGCAGCAGAGACATTCTTTCCGACAAATCGGTCGTATCCAGCAAACGCTGCTTGTCCTCGATTTTGAAAGAAAAATGGGCCGCCACCGTGTCGGCCATCTGGGACGGGTCGGTGATTGAAGCCACATTGCTGAGCAGTTCTTTGGAACTACTTTTATTCAGCTTGGCGTATTCCTCGAAACCGTCCTGAACGGAGCGGGTCAGGGCCTCGGCTTCGGCCTGGGGCAGGCCCTGGGTCGCGATTTTTTCAAGCTCCACCTGAAAAAAGTCCTGGTTATCGATAAAGCTGACAATCTTGGCGCGGGTTTTACCCTCCACCAGCGCTTTGACCGTGCCGTCGGGCAGTCTCAACAGCTGCAACACCTTTCCGATAGTTCCCACCTGGCTGATATCCTCTTCACCGGGGTTGTCGATGCCGGCTTTGGTCTGGGTCGCCAGGAAGACATTTTTGTCTTTGTTCATGGCATCGGACAGTGCGTTGACCGACTTTTCACGTCCCACGAAAAGGGGCGCCACCATGTGGGGGAACACCACAATATCCCTTAGCGGCAGCAAGGGAAGCAGTATTCTTGAGGCACTGGAGTCATCGTCTTTGAAAAATTTGGGAATGTTTACCATGGTTTCCTATTCTCGACTGTTTCAGAGGCGGTCCGAATATTAATTCTAGGCTTGTTTCTTGGTCTGCTCGTAGAGCAGGATCGGGTCTTCATTGTGCAATACGACGTCCTCGCCGATCACGCATTCTTTAACGTTTTCAGCCGACGGCAGTTCATACATGATGTCCAGCATGCAGCCTTCCAACATCGCGCGCAGACCGCGGGCTCCGGACTTTCGTTTGGTGGCCTCCTTGGCGATGGCCGACAGGGCGCTGTCGGTTAACCGGAGGTTGACCCCTTCCATTTCGAACAACTTTTTGAACTGCCGGAGCAAAGCGTTTTTGGGTTCCGTCAGGATGCGGATCAAGGTATCCTCATTCAACTCGTCCAGGGTGGCGATTACCGGCAGGCGGCCCAGAAACTCGGGGATCAGTCCGAACTTGATCAAATCTTCCGGCTGCACCAGTTTAAGGATGTCGCCGATGCTTCTTTCCTTTTCCTGAACGATTTTGGCGCCGAATCCCATCATTTTGGAACCGAGCCGGCGCTGGATGATGTTCTCCAGTCCGGTGAACGTCCCTCCGCACAGGAACAGGATGTTGGAGGTGTCGACCTTGACAAAATCCTGTTGGGGGTGTTTGCGGCCGCCTTTGGGCGGCACGCTGGCGGTGGTTCCCTCGATTATTTTCAGCAAGGCCTGCTGGACCCCTTCACCGGAAACATCACGCGTGATGGAGGGATTGTCCGTTTTGCTGGCAATTTTATCGATTTCATCGATGTATACGATGCCTCGTTTGGCCTTTTCGACGTCGTAGTCGGCATTTTGGAGCAGGGACAAAATGATGTTTTCGACGTCCTCGCCGACATACCCGGCCTCGGTAAGACTGGTGGCATCGGCAATGGTAAACGGCACGTTCAGGAAGCGGGCCAGGGTTTGGGCCAGCAGGGTCTTGCCGCAGCCCGTCGGGCCGATTAGCAGAATATTGCTTTTCTGGATTTCGACCTCCCCGGTGTTGAAGTTCGGGTCCAGGCGTTTGTAGTGGTTGTAAACCGCGACGGAAAGCACCTTTTTGGCGGCTTCCTGTTCGATGACGTAGCCGTCCAGCTTGCCTTTGATTTCCTTCGGAACCATGACCTGTTCCGAATCTTTGCTGTCCTTTTCGCTCTCCTCTTCAATAATTTCACTGCACAGCTGGATGCATTCATCGCAGATATACACCGCCGGCCCGGCTATCAGCTTTCTGACCTCCGACTGGTTTTTCCCGCAGAAAGAGCAAAACAGATTGTCATTTTCGTCTTTTTTCTTTGCCATGCTAGGCCTCCGCCCCATCTATTTTGTCAAGGTCATCCCGGTTGGTGATAACGTGATCGATGAGTCCGTACTCTTTGGCCTCTTCACCGGTCATAAAAAAGTCGCGATCCGTATCCCCTTGTATCTGATCTAATTTCTTGCCGGTATGATAAACCAGAATATGGTTCAGGGTATCCTTCATGCGTAGGATTTCGCGGGCCTGAATTTCGATGTCAGAGGCCTGCCCTTGAAATCCGCCCATGGGCTGATGGATCAGAATGCGTGAATTCGGCAATGAATACCGTTTCCCGGTGGTGCCGGCTGTCAGCAATACGGCGCCCATACTGGCGGCCTGGCCGATGCAGACGGTGGTGATGTCCGGCTTGATGTACTGCATGGTGTCGTAGACGGCCATGCCGGCGGTAACCAGGCCCCCGGGGCTATTGATGTAAAAATTGATGTCCTTGTCGGGATCTTCGGACTCCAGAAACAGAAGCTGGGCAATCAGCAGATTGGCAACCTCATCATTCATTGCGGTTCCGAGAAAAATGATTCTGTCTTTAAGCAGTCGGGAGTAGATGTCATAGGCGCGCTCGCCGCGGCTGCTTTGCTCGATGACCATGGGTATTAGAGGCACGAATATTCTCCTTTTGAATTATATCTCGCTCAATAGAGGTTGAGCCGTCTATCGTCGCGTCGCCAGTCGCTAATCACTGTCGGCATTTTGCGGGTTCGCTTCGCCCTCAACCGGCGATTTTTCAGGCTCTACATCCTCGATCTTGCTATTCTCAATGATAAGCTTGATCGCCTTTTTTTCAAGTAGCGTGTGTTTAAAAAACTCAAGCTTATCCTTGTTCTGATCGTAGTATCTTTTGATCTCTTCAACCGGCTGCTGGAAATTTTGGGCCATCTCATTCAAGCCCGCTTCCAGCTCCTCATCGGAGGCTTCGAGGCCCTCTTGGTCGATGAGTTTGCCGAGCAGAACATGGCGTTTGACCTGCTTGACGGCCAGGTCGCGGTATTTTTCTGCAATGGACTCCCGGGTGAGGCCCAGATCTTCCATGTCGACATTGCGATAGGAAAATGAGCGCACGGCCTCTTCGACGATGCCTTCCAGCTCCATGTCGACCATGGCACCGGGTACTTCAAAATCAGATCTGGATATCAGCTCTGTGAAGACCTGCTCCTGCATTTCCTGCTCTGTCCGTTTGGCATAGCCCTGTTCCAGGTTGTCCAGGATAACCTTCTTCAAGTCGTCCAGGTTTTCGTACTGACCCGCTTTTTTGGCGAGTGCATCGTCAATGGGAGGCAGGACCTCCTGCCGGATTTCATTGAGGGTGACTTGAAAGGAAATTTCCAGGCCTGCCAGCTTTTTATTGTGATAGTCATCGGGAAACTTCAGCTCGAATTCCTTGTGGTCTCCCGGGTTCATGCCGACCAGCTGGTCATCGAATTCTTTAAGGACGGGGCCTTGGCCGATTTTCAAATTGAAATTCTCGGTTTTGGCGGTCTCTTCAAAGGCCCGACCATCTTTAAAGCCTTCAAAATCAATGAGTACGAAATCACCCTCTTGGGCTGGGCGATCTTCATCGATTTTCTCGTTGCGGGCAAAGTTTTTCTGGAGCATCTTCAGCTGGGCCTCCATTTCCTCGTCGGAAGCCTTGTAATTGGTGCGTTTGAGCGCCAGTCCGCTGTATTCGATGTCGTCAATTTCAGGAGAAATCTCAACGGTGGCATCGTATTTGTAGGGTCCCGTCGCCTCCAGTTCGGGAGGATCGACCTGGGGATTTCCCACGATTTTCAGTTCAGTTTCCTTAATAGCCTCGAGAAAGGAGCTCTGAATCAGTTTGGAGGTCACGTCGGCGTGCACGTCTTTTTTAAACAGGCGCTCCAAGGCCGATCGGGGCACTTTCCCGGGCCGAAAACCTTTGACCTTGGCATTTTTTTTGAGGGACCTGTAGGCCTTGTCGAGTTCACGGGCCACATCCTCAGCGGGAATTTCAATGTGAAGCGTTTTTTTAACGCTGTTGATTTCTTCAACAGAATATTGCATTTTCATCCTTTCTAAATAATAAAGCACCTGACATGACACCTACCCCCCAGGTACTTAGCGCTGAATATTCAAATTGGTGCGAGAGGGGAGACTTGAACTCCCACTCTGTCGCCAGAGCTGGATCCTAAGTCCAGTGCGTCTACCAATTCCGCCACTCTCGCGTGTTATACAAATCGTGGGTTGATTACCGAAATCGTACCCCCGGCCAAACCTAGACTCTTGACTTTATACCCGATTTCGTTAGATACCAGTATAAGAGACAATCCTGATATTGTCAATGCGAATAGCGGCCGGGGACACCGCCGCTACCCGTTTTCACGGATCCAGGACAAAAGTAGATAAATATAGATCAATATCAACCGATATTCAACAGGAAATATTGGTTTTTTTCTGTAAAACCAACAGCACCTGCATTTCGAGAAACTCGAAACAAATGATCACCGGAGGATAACCGCGTTGAACCATGTTGCCCGTTCCCATCGACACTTATGGCTGACCCTGGCAGTGTTGCTGCTGATATTCGGCTATACGGCCCGAGCCGCCAACAGGCCGCCCCTGTTCGAGGCGTTTAAACCTGTCATCGTAGTCGACCCCGGCCACGGCGGCCAGGATGTCGGGGCGCAGGGACCGGACGGCAGTTTAGAAAAAACGGTCACCCTGACGCTGGCACGTTTGATCGCCGCCCAACTCGAACCCGAATTCAGAGTCGTGTTGACACGAACCGATGACTACCGGGTCGAAATGAACCAGCGTACCGCTTTGGCCAACAACCTCAAAGCCAAGATACTGATCAGCATTCACACCGGAGCCGGATTCGTTCACAGCAAAACCGGCACCACGATATTTTATTACCGCAGTTTGTCACAACCCTCAGCGCAGCCGGAAAAGAGTGCGCCGTCCGATGATTCGGATCCCGGCGGAACAGATTTGTGGGAAAACATCCAAATCAGACACATCGAACAAAGCCGGGCTCTGGCCCGGGCGATCTATAACCGCCTGGATGGCGGCAGCACGGTTCAAAGCATGACCGAGGGATTACCCCTGGCCGTTCTGCAGGGGGCGGCCATGCCGGCTGTTCTGATCGAAGTCGGCCATCTGACCAATCCGGCCGAGGAGAAACAATTAAACGACAGCCGATACCTGACGGATCTCGCCGAGCAAATCCGCCTGGGAGTCGAGGATTTTATCGCTCAAAACGAATAAAAGTTTGCTGGATATTTGGCGGGACATGATTATCATTAAGGTCGCCGATGTGGATCGCGTTCACACGATAAGGCCGATCCTTGCTTGGACAACCGAAAATGAAAGTTCGGATCCGTCAGAACATCCGAGCATCCAGTATCCAGTATTTCGCTTGCAACCCAACCCATAGCGTGATACTGAATCCCCCCCTACCGGAATCGGGGCGTGGCGCAGCCTGGTAGCGCGCCTGCTTTGGGAGCAGGAAGTCGGAGGTTCAAATCCTCTCGCCCCGACCAATATTAAGATCAATCAAAGAGAGTTAGTCAGAATTGAACGAAAGGCCAATTCATAGGAATTGGCCTTTTTCATCCGTTTAAGCTGATTTACCTCGACACAAATCTTGACAATATGATGTGATTTAAATTCAGATTAGAAGATTCTGAGAAATTAGCTCAGCTGAACGGCAAGTTCAGCTAATTCAAAATGCCTTGAGCAAAAGCTAAAAGAACCATGAATCGATCTTAATAAATGGAATAGCTTATAAGATTCAGGTGATTGATCGTCCGAATTATTTAATTGTCTTATACGTGAAGATAGAGCTTTTTTGTCTTGGATATATTCAAAGTAAACCTTTGCCGTTTTATGAACAGGAAGAGAGCTTATTTCCTCCCCACCAAGTTTCCATATAATCTTAAATAATTCATCCATCGGCATTAGGCCTTCGAGTTCCGCGAACACGGATGACGTAATGTGAATCTGGTATCCCAATCCAAGGAATTCATCGAACAGATTGATATCTATCAAGTCAATCAGGAAACACGCATCTGTTATGGCGATAATCATGCCGCGATTTGAAACCCTTTTCTAAATTCAGGTAAACTAACATACAGCAGCTCCGCTCCCTTTGACATGGTGATAATATCCTCAGCAACCGCCCATGATACCAGTTGTCGAAAACGATTGGCGTATTCCCTGCCAACATATTCCCCAGGTTCTTTTGCTTTCCCGGATCTCCATCCTTTCTTATTCGCATTAATAAAGAAATTCTTAAAGAAATGATCGTTAATAATCCCTAGATTCTTAGCCCGTACAATCAGCGCCATCAAGGAAATACCATAAATGCCCTTTAATTTCTTCAGTTCGAGAAAACTGATCTTGGAACGATTGGAACCAATTTCTTCAATTATCTTATCTTTCGGCAATAAAAAGGCACTCGCAAAGTTGTGACAAAGTTTCTCCGGATCCCGGTCTTTGCATTCACCGAAATTGATAATCAGATGTGCTAGTTCGTGGACAATGGTCAGTCTTTTCCTGACGAGATCGCTGTTTTTGTTAATGGTGATTACAGGAATGTTGTCGGCCCATGCGGAAAGTCCGTCGAAAGTGTCAGGCAGATCGACCTCATAAATTCTGACGCCTTTGTCTTCTAATAGTTCCATAAGATTAGAGACGGGCGCATTGCCGAGTTCCCATGCTTTGCGCAGGCGCAAAGCGGCACTTTCGACATCATCCTGACTTTTTATGGTGATATTTTTTAACGGGTTGAAGAATAAGGCTTGCTGCCCCATGATGCTTTCAATTTCTATATACCTCTCCAGGAAATCCAAAGTTTGGTATTTCACGCGGTTTTCATCGTTTTTCGAGAGTCTGGATTTTTTTCTGAACTCGAGTCCGGTCAATTTGACCTGGGATTGGCGATAGAAATATCCGCTCTTTATCCCCAAGGCCTTTGAAATGGCAATAAGGATATCCGATGCAGGCATCATTTTGCCTTTCTCATACTTGCTGACAGCCTGTTTGGTGATCAGATTGTCAGTGGCATCGGCAAGCTTCTGCTGGGACATTCCAGCCATTTTTCGTGCGGCTTTCAGTCTAGTCCCAAAACCATCCATAACGCGGACCTCCCTTCTGACGTTTAAAATGTTCTCGGTTGGCTCCTGGTTGACAAATTTATCATATTTTTACAATTTGTCAACCACAATTTGATTCAACGACTAACATTTTATTTGACAATTTGATCGGGGCTGATATCGCCTATTCTAAATCTTTATTCACCTTATTTCTAATCTCTTTAAATAATAGAAAAAGGATATAATTCTGGCGCCTTCATCCCTGACACGTGAACAGCTATATGAATTTGTTTGGTCGGAGCCCATGCTGAAAGTGGCGGCCCGATATGACGTTTCATCCAGCTATATGGCTCGAGTGTGCACCCTTTTGAACGTTCCAAGACCAGAGCGTGGATATTGGGCGAAACTGGCCGTGGGAAAGGCCCCACCGAAACCACCCCTGCCTGAAGCTCGACCAGGCGATGAAACGGTATGGACAAAAGGCGGTGGACCATATTCCAGGAAGCGCAAAACCTTGCCACGTCCGCCATCCAAACGACACAAACAAAAAATTAAACCATCTGCATCTAAACTAAGAAAACACCCATTAATAAGCGGTGCAAAACACCATTTTGAACATCAAATCTATTTTCATGATGTGGGATATCTCAAGCCAACAAAGAAACTTCTTGTGGATCTGGTTGTCTCCAAACCATGCCTTGACAAAGCTTTGTCATTTGCCAATAAGCTTTTCCTATTGTTGGACAAGCCCGATATGGGAAGCACGGATCCTATATATAAGCAAATATATTTTTTGGGCGCAGGAGGCGATGCAGCCCCGGCAAGGAGGAGTTATTTTTTTGGGGCGAGCAAGATCACTTAGCC
>Ga0209454_1003912_pt1 | contig 10907 bp, 6 predicted proteins | sample WorMetHERISLAND1_2_FD_187400 | JGI IMG/M metagenome (GOLD analysis project Ga0209454, IMG submission 187400) | Marine gutless worms symbiont microbial communities from Max Planck institute for Marine Microbiology, Germany - Olavius geniculatus... | ecosystem: Host-associated > Annelida >...
ATATTATAGCATGTTAAACTGTGACTTTCTTGATCCAGAGATAACTTGAGATTATCGAGATAGCATCAGTTTACTGAATCGGCCATGTGGCAGAACAAAGTTCACAGTTTAGTCAGCTGATTGATAGTGTAGGTTTGTACACTAGACAACGAATGAAGCCAAGTTTTGCTGAGACATTAGCCTCTCAGATTAACATGTCAGATCCACAACATTTGCCGAACGAAAACACTTGTCTTGGATTAAAATCTGACAAGAAGTTAAACTCATCCAATTTGCTTTCACAAACTCACAATTTCAAACAGTTTTAGAGCACGTTTCAAACTCTGCAATATGGTGACCATAAGTTTTAGTACATTAGCGCAAACAAGAAAATACAGAGAAGACATACGAATGTCGAAGTTGTCGGGCTGGTTGATGGGTGGAGCTGAAGGTGGCTGTTGAGTGATGATGGTCTGAGACTGTGTAGGTACAACTGGTGCAACACTGGGCATAGACTGTCTCAGTGGAACTGTTCCTATCACGATGTCAACAGGCAGCTTCAGGTGCGTGTACTGTGCATCTATGTACATCTGTACGTGCACAAAACCAACAACTTTTGTTATAACAGCAATGGAGACAGTGCTGGTGCACATTTTTCTGTCACTGCTTAGTTTATACGTGCTGAAAACATCTAACGGAAAAAGAGAATCTGGGACATACCTCCTATTCAGGCTAGACTATAGCCGATTTTGCATAACATACCAAAAGTCTGGTACCACTAGAAATACAGCTAACAATGCTGAATAACACCAGCAAAATGGCTAATGCACAAACCCGTGCTCCAACTGAGTTATACTTTCAACTTTACACATCTGTAATTTCTGCAGCAAGTCTTCACCAAAATATCTAATGCAGCTTTCAGCTTCCCATTTTCAGCATGACACACTAATGTTACTGCCATAATATGAAAACATATATTGGAGATATACGTGACACGAACCGACCACTAAAAGTTTTGTCAGCTCCAGTAACAAACTGTAAAACAATAAAAAAATAACTGTACAAAAAGGCCAAAAATGTAAACATCCAATGTACCTTTAGCACATAACTGAGATTGATAATGTTACATCCAGCAAGTCGTGAGGGTGCAATCGCTGGAATAAACATAGCCACGTTATTCCATCTTCCAGTTGTGCCTCCAGGAATAACTCCAGGACCCTCACATGATGCCACGTATGATGAAGTCCGGCGGGTGTGTGGAGTTCCTCCACCAAACCATGATCCATGGTATGCAATGAATTCCACGTGCTGCAAAGTGTTACAACACATAAATAACATTTTTGCACCCGAGGTTAAAATTGACAAAAAACCACTGCAAACAATGGTGGATTGGGGCATGTTCAGTATGTTTGGGCAAGCATGAGCATCACAAGAAAGACCGGGAATGTCAGATAGCATGACATGGTCTGGCCTCTTTACAGCATGGTACAACATTTAAAAGTTCACTTAGTGCAGCATGACCTTATCTGGCCTGGGCATAGTATATACGTGAACAGGCTCCAATTCTTTAAATGTGTTTTTGATCAACTGACTAAAAAACACACAGTCTGGCTACTAAGTAGCAACAAACAGTTGTCCAGGACATGATTTCTACATAGATGCCAAGGTCCGGAAATCAAAATAGGTATGTTCGATTATCGTTGATTACCCTTCTTCCCTTCTTTATCTTTTCCCCTCCTTTTCAATTTTTTCTCTTCTATCTTTTCCTTTTGTGCCACTCCCCTTTCCTGCTTTCATTTTTCCCCCAAACTCTTGAGGCATTTTGTGCATTTTATGCTCTAAAGTTGCGACTAATGAAAACAATTTTTTGCTGCTGCCGTACACATTATGTGTAAGACCAAAAAAATGAAATGTTTAAAATAAAACGTTAGCAGGTGGAGAAGCATGAGTTAACTGAAGATGCGTGAAACTGGTGAAACTCATGCAAAATGAGACTTGGCAGAGCTGTTTCTCTGAGACAGTTCCCCAGCACTTCCGAGGTTTTCCACAATGTGTTCACACTGCCTTCGGTAGATTCTGAAAGAAACAAAAGGAATGCATCATTCTGCCAGCCTTATGTAATGACTGTTGTAGAATAACGCATGTACTGTACAGAGTGACATTACGAGAACAGCACCGAGACATAAAGCAATAATTGGCACCTCTGAATCCTAAATGACTAAATACCACATCAATTTGTGGCGCAGATTTGCCCCCGTACAGGACTGGAACTCCCCGGGCCGCTGACTAGAACCGAAACTCCAAAATTGTTTGCACAAACGTACACAACATGCTTTTTGATGCTTCGTAGTGTGTTTTCAATTTCCTTACTTTTGTAGATCAGCAAGTTAAATTCGTACAACTAGGATGACATCTGTATCTTCTTGAACCCCAAAACCAAGACTTGGCTATAACATAAGCCTTCATCCTGAAAGCCAAGACCAAAACTGAAGACTCAGAATTTGTCCTCAAAGACTCCACAAGGCTAAAGACCATGGCCAAGGACAACAACATTGTCACTATGCCAACCAAGGTGTAAGCAGCCCAGAGACTAAATAGTGATGCATGTATTTTACAATCATCAAACCTGTTTTAGTGATGCACGTGTTCTGGTGATGTCAGTCTGGCTGTTGTTGACAATCTCAGCATTGATGAAGATTGTTTCTCCAGGAACGTAGCATCTCTTGTTGAGACTCATAGTCACAGAGACCGTGCCTGATGTCCAACAGCAGCAGGTTACATCAGCAGAATTACTTGTCTGACACGGTTGCTGAAAAAATAGCACAAAACGTAAATACTGTGCTTCAAATCAAGACAGCATTAAGTACGCTAGCCAGAAAGCAAAGTGAGTGAGTTAGTGAGTATGGTTTAACGTCCCTCCCGACACTGTATAGGTCATTTCGGGGATGGCCTTTTCAGGCAGAATGCACACAAACACAACAATGAAACAGTAAGTTTAAACTTCACAATAAACAGAAAGTTTAACCTTTACAGAAACGTGAAACACAAAAATACAAAAATGAGCTTAACCTAAAATTGTAAGAACTCCACTATATGCATGCATATGTGATTAACATAATGGTAGTTTTAATAATCTTCCCTGTTATCCTCCAGACATTCATCAATGTGATAATGCTGTCTATTGGAGGAGAGGGGGGGCAGAACGCAGAACAAAGTGCATTCAGACAAGCCACATATTAACTTCTGCTTACAGTACCAGGTGAGTCAAAAAATGTCCCAAACGTGTATTATTCAGCCGAGTGACTGAAACGAATGAGCACAAAAGCATGTATGTAATGACCAAACATATTCGAATACGTCCAGGAATTTTTTCCTAAAACACTTCTGCACCAGCCATGATACAAACAAAATAATGTTGCATGCCATAAAGCAATATTTGCAAGCGGTTCATCATTCATGTTGCCACTCGTACGCAGACTACACCAGAATGTCACAGTAGGCCGAATCATCAGTCAACTGATCAGCAGAAAATGTGTCAAATAGGTCCCCCATTCTCTTTTGCCACTGCTGCTGAACATTCTGATGACCTTTACGATTCGCAAGCAGTTCACGCCTTCCTTCGTAGACTGATGCAGTGTGATGAAACACTGTCTGAACAATTTTACATAATTGGATTTTTTACTTGTCTTACATAATGGTTAATGTCACTGAAATTAATAAGTAAGTAAGAGTACATGCTGATCTACAAATGTGCCAGAAATTTACAACCAGAAAGTATACATGCCGTTACAGTTAGGCAAAGTTCAGAACATTTTTAAGGCCAACCCAGTAACTAAACAGGTCATGTTGGGTGATGTCTTCAACGTTTTGTTGGTTTACTAACCTAGCTTTACTTTTGAATGGTCATTTCTTGTACACTCTTTCTGTTAAAATATATTACAAAACGACATGGTGTAGCTAAAAAACTTACTATAACTTCCAGTGGTTGCAGATTACAGTCGACTAGACTGATGACGGTGAACGCAGAGCGAGTGACATGGTCAAACTTCCACGGACGATCCATCTTTGCCTCCGCCGTGTAACGCACGTATCCGTACTCACCTTCAAACGATGATGGAGCATTAATCGGTAGAGTGAATGTGAATGGGTAGCTGTGAGTACCAGCTTCCAGTCTTACACTGTCTCCTCCAGCTGCAGTAAAACATGCAGCACAGCCCTTTGCATTAACGCGTACGACATAATGCAAACACTACGAAAGCAGTCATAGCACTATCACTTCCTAACAGAGATACAATAAAACTTCTTAACACAAGCTCTGGCTTCTATTAGAACAAGTTACCTAGAAGCCAAAGCTGGTAATATAAAGACCCAGTATGTATCAGAACACATCGCACTGCCACATTACTAGTAAACTTATTCTGCTTGTATACCAGTACTGAATTTATCATTTCTAATACACCGCAAAACAGTTTGATTCTTCACTGTGACAATAACAACATATGCCTTGACTACTACTACATGTAAATGCTGACTTGAAAGACTCAGTGTCACTAGTGTCATCTGACCTTGCTAAGTTGTTACCAGATGGACAACTGAACACTGCAAAACCAGCTTGTATCAAAGAGATGGCTTCATAGTACTAAAAGCCTTTCTAAACATGCACTTTGTCTAGACAAATAAAAGAAGACATCAGCCCAGTGCCAGCATAATATGCAGCTGTCACATCGGTTACTCCTGCTTTGAAAAACATTCACACAAATTTTAGTGCCTGCGCATTCTTGTTTTCAAGTCAGGAGTCCATAATGAAATAGACAGAGACAGATGGACAAAACCTGTACTATGGGTTGTCAAGACTGTTGCACGATAACTGCAGAAAATGTACTCACAGGAACCAAAGAGGTAGACTTGTTCCTGGATGTAGATTTCTTCAGCTCGGTAGTGCACTGTGTGAGAATGCTTACCACTTCGTCTACGCGCGGTCCAGTGAACTTTGGCCCGACCCAGTAACTTTAAACAGATGCCTGTACAGTGCAACAGTGGAATTGCAGCAATGGGGCAGGGAAAGCAATTGCCACCACACAAACTTTAGCTTGTCAGTGGAAAAATTTATATAAATTCCCCCCCAATAGTACAAAATTTGGGGCCAGAAACTGCCAATTTGAAAGAATTTGTAAGCAAAAATTGATACTGTAAATATCCATATCTCTACTGTCAGAAAATTACAACTTCTTGCATTTCCAAAACTTTATAGCCCATGACGCCGCTAATGACGCTGACAAATGTTGACAGCTATACTGTTGCATGTTTACAGCAAATGAACATTACATTAAGACACGCCTTCTGACAAAATATCAGTAATAACACCACTGGCACAGCTGAGGCGTTTTTACAACTCAGTGCCATTCAAACATACTATTTACTTAGCTAGTTACACACCTATCAGCAGACTGCTGCAATGTTAATTATAAACTTTCATTATTTTCTTCTTTCTACAGAGTGTGGATGAACTTCCTTAAAGTGAAGACTCTTGAGCAGTGGTTTTGAATGCACAGTGCACAAATGTCCAGGCACAGAGCTGTAGTGCTGATGAAATAGAGATATTATGTCTCTGGCTTCCCACCAAATGACTGCAACTCCCTTTCACAAATAACAGTAGAGTACCTCAGAAAGATTTATGGCGATATGCAATCCCTGAAGCCTTAAGGGTATGATGTATGGACCGGGTTGTGAGAAAGACAATTTCTCACGTGAAAGCAAACTCCAAACAAACTTTCTGGACAGTGTCAGCAACAATCAACACCATCATGCAGCACTCTAGCAGCACTCTAACATTTCTCTGCACGACTTTTGTGCAGTTAAACCTGTTCCCAATTACTTGCAGGCTTACCTATTCAAACGCTTATAATATACACTAGCCAGCAGTAAGTCACTGACCTCGGACTTTGGTGGAATCTGACAGTTGAATATTGACAGCTCCAGTGACTGCTTGGCCGGCGTGACACACGCCATACGGAGACTCAAACGATATCGAAAAATTCTGTAGTTTCACCATTGCTCTATAAAGGCACTATTGGGCTAGGTGGTAAACATGCAGTTTAGCGGCCTAAACAAAATACACAGTCAACTTACTGCCTATACGGGCCAAAGCGTGCATGCGGTCAGTTAACCCTAACCCTAATCCTAACTCTAACCCTAACCCTAACCTAGACAAAAACTTCGTCCTAATTAGCCTTATTAGCCTATGGCGGCTATGCCCATGGCGGCTAACAACTCGACTAACCCTAACCTAACCCTAACTCTAAACCTAAGCCTAACCCTAAGCTTCGTCTGTATATAGGCAGTAAGTTGACTGTGTATTTCGTTTAGGCTGCTAAACTGCATGTAGGTATACTGTACGCCTGCAAGCCAATACCAAAATTAACTAATATAATAATAATAAATTAATAAATTACGGCAACTAACATAACAAATCGTAAACAAGCACGCCCACTTCCGGTCGTTCGACTGCATAGAAGGTTTAAAATAACGTGTTCGCAAGTAAATAAGTAAAAAACGCAAAACTTTCGAGTTTCCACTGTCTCGACTCTCGACCAGTGAACTCGATAAAATATTCACGAATTATGATATTTAGTTACTGGTCTCGACTGTTAACCATGGCTCAAACACGCATTAAGTGCAATACTAGATTTTGCTGCAACCTGCTGGTATGTAGCATTTTAGCCGGAATCGTCCTGGTGCCGTTTACAGCTATAGGCTATTTCATAGCCTAGCGTGTGATCTGTCGCATTCATGGACCAACTATTATAAAATACCCACATGACTTTAGTGTTAGGAAACGCTCATCTCTCGTTGTTATTGGCGATTCTGTTAAGCATTTATACGGGTATTTTAAAAAATTGTTTTAGCCAGCCATTGTGTTGTTTCGTCCTTACAGGCACCTATCAGCTGCAATAAAGCAACCGTTTTCAAACTTCTTGCTTGGCGGGTGTTCAAGCACTGAGTTAGGAAGAAACACAAGTAATTTAAGAAAAGCTCATGTGACGCGCGACAGCAACAGTTCTACCATTACGGCTGTACTAGGTTGAAATTTAGATTTGACACAGTTCAAAGTTGAACGACGTTGATGCAATGCGCCCTATAACGCTCTATCTCAAGGGTTCAAGATCATTCAAGGTCATCGATCGATGTTGACACCATTAAAAAGCCCATCACTATTGGCAAGCAGTAAGCCTATATGTCTGTGCCTATCTGCAACTGTTTCCGGGTTTTTACGCTAAACGAGCCAATAGCGATAAAATAACCACTTTTTGGTTGTACCCCTTTGACGTCCGCCTGCGCAGGCCTCCTTGAACCATAGGGGGTCGAGACCTAAACTGCTAAAATCTGCATTTAATGCTGAAAATTTTTTTGTCAACATCGACGACCTTGAACCCCCAGAAGAGGGGTTTGGGTTAATTTTTTGCATTTTTTGGTCTACAGCTCACATTTCAACAGTGAATTGCGATGAAATGGCTGGAGATCAAAGACCAAGACAACCTGCATATGAAATTTAGAAGCTATTTAGTGATGTGAACATCGATGACCTTGAACAATCAAAATAGGGGTTTTTAGCGTTTTGCAATTTGCGACAAAATGGAGATAGACCAAGACAACCTGCAAACAGGAACTGCTAGACAGTCGTTTGTCTCATGAGCTTTACTTAAATTACTTGTCTGTTACAACTTTCGCCAGCGTCGTTGATTCTCACTTAATTATTCAAAACTTTATGTCAGGAATTGTGCAAATTAGGTCCATATCTGCATGTATATTTGACAATTAATTGTGCACATACATCCATTGTAGTTTGAACCAAAACAATGTCAGCTCAGTGTGCCTACACATTATTTGGCCGTCTACCTACAGATGCATGCATAAGCTAAGCTGAACCAAACATGATGACACTCTCCCAGACCATATAGCTGGATTTAAGGAGTCGTACTTCTAATATAAGAAAATGGAGAGGAAGGGTAAATAAGGAGGGGAGGTGAAGGAATAGGCGATATTCCATCCCACCCCACTTGGACGAAGCTTAGATCCGCCACTGTGCCCCGGGGAGCGTTCACACCGATAATGGTTATTCTAGTCTACTCCTTTTTGTTCTCAAGCTAAAACAGAGACAGACGGACGGAAGTGCATGTCAAAATGCGACCTAGCAGGACAAACGACCGCAGTATAAAATCGAGCTTGCCAAAAACGCGCGACGATCATAAGTTACGAGGAAGTTTTAATATTGGAGTGAGTGAGTGAATAGTTGAGATGATGACACACGATGCAAACCGACATGGAATAAACTTGTACAGTACAGTCATTCATCAATCCATCAAGCACATGCGGAGCAAACGACTGTTGTTATATGTCGACAAGTGCCGCACGGGCAGTGTAGAAACTCACTGTCCAACAAACAATTAATACAAAATCTCTCTACAAACTATGCACGACGACAGTTTGTTAGTCGCCATTGCTGTGCCGGCAGCTGTAGCAAGCCTTCAACCGCTGCCGTTTCTATGACAACAACAATTCAATTCATTCCTCATCTACGCCGATGAGCAGTTTATTATTTTAAAAAGACAAGTTCATTCAATGACGTTTTCATTCAACCACCGAAGGAAATTCCAATTATTAGCAACAACCGAGCATTACATTCGGACACTTGCGATGTGAAAATAAAAAAAAGATGGGAGAGCAAGGAGGAAAGACAAGCAGGCTTTGTCATCCAAATTCATTTCCTACAAATGTCTGTATATTGCAGCTCAAGCAATTTCTTCAAAGCTGAACCTGGGACAGTACTTTGACCAAATAACTAAAGACAATACAAAAGAGAAATGTCAGAAGGTGAGGAAGAAGACCTTGCCCCAAACAATTTCTCACATGCCCACAATGCATTTGAACTCAATTTCCGCTGGAGTCTAATATGCAACAGCTCGCCAAGCTCAAAATTCCAGAAGATGACAGCGTAAGACATTTCAGAAAAAAAACAAGAGGAACATAAACGAGGCTTTGCCCCCAACAAAATGAGTCTTCAGGTCTACATAATTAATGATGTCATAACACTGGGCAATGAGAGAGAGATGTGTGCTCTGCAATGAACCGCAGTAATCAAGCAAACACACACACACAGACCGCCAATGTCAGCCAGTGATAAAGCACAGAGCTATGTGTAATACTATGTACATGGGACAAACACGCACACGGCATAGCGAGCAGACGCAGAACAAGAGCTCTGAATTACCGACCGAGCGACCACTCAATACCACAGCAGTCGAATTAATCTCTCATCTGAAGGCCAGGTCACATGTACAACCAAACACACCCGAAAACATCTTTACAATGTTTTGTGTATCATGCAGCGTCTTAACAGGATGCATTAGTACAGCCTTGCTTGTCTGTCCTGAGCGAGTGAGTGAATAGGGCTTAACGTCCCGCCCGACACAGTATAGGTCATTTCAGGGATGGCCTTTGCAGACGAAATTGCACATACACATAACAACAGAACACAAAGTTTAACCATTACAGAAAGTTTAACCTTTAGTTACGAAACACAAAACACAAAACCTAAAATTGTAAGAACTGCCGATTATAATTGCGCACATGTATCAAAAATGGCAGTTCTAATAATCTTCCCTGTTTTCCTTCAGACAGTCGTCAATCTCATAATACTGTCTATTGAAGAACCGACAGGCGGCTTGTCTGTCCTGAAAATGTGCAAGGGACGGGGCAGTGGAATAAAATGACATAAAAGCTAGGTTGTAGAAAACTGACTGAAGTTGAGAACAAAAATTGCAAATAGGTTGTAATGTCAAAGGTCAGGCAGGCATAGTGTTCCAGTTGCACATGTAACCTACAGCCTTGTATGTAGAAAATGGTCCCACAGTTCCAACGATGAGAAGCAGTGTGCTGTAGTGAATACACAGTACACACACACAAGCACTCACACAACAAACACAAGTGAGAGAATAAACAAAGAAACAAACAACCGGAGAAACAAACAGACGACGTTTTGTCCGTTTCCGGCAACATTACCGATCCTCAGAGTCAACTGATCAACGGGCACCAAGGATCAATCGTTCGTACACAGTAAGTAGCTCAACTCGCAGCTTTATGTACAAATATCAGTGTACACACAGTCTGTACATCACAGTATGACAGAGGCTGCTCCGTCCTCCGTCCATCCTCCCTCCATCGCTTGTGTCCGTGAAATTCAAAACAATGCAAAGTGTCTCTCTACATAGAGCTCTCTCCGTATCTTGTGCAGCAGTTCATCAACAGTTCATCCGATCAAGGTGAATTCTAACGTCAAAGTGTGGCGGCATTCTGCCATGTCCTAGCAGGGATTTTTGAAAGCTCAGCTTCACACGAATGCCGACCAACAAACAGCATCCTCGTCGTCATAGTCAACAATTTTTACCTGATTAACGTTTGTCGTCATTTCTGGAACCCAACTCCGCAAGGATGTTTTCTACTAAGATCATTCTAAGGTCTTGCAGAATCCTTCTTAAGCAGGGAGAGTAACTTGCTCAACATTTCTGACAGCGTCATTTTCCCCCATGCTTTACAGAGGTTCCAAGTCTTGGGACCTATTTAAATCACAAGAGATTAGTAAGACCCCTGCTGAACTTGTGTTGCTATGACTGACAAGGTGGCACTACGGCTAAAAGTGTCGCTAGAGTTGATCAACGTATCGTGACAACTGGTCCTGCGGTGTCAGTGGCGTCACATCGCCGTCGGCCCGACCAAGCTGTGTCCCGCCAAGTCCCGTTAGATCCAGGTTGAGTCCGTATCCACCAGCGCTGCCACCTGGGGGCTGTGTCGATGCCACGCCCCCCGGCCCCTGCCCTTCCATGCTGTGGTTCGACGTTGACAGCACCGGCCCTGACAGCGTCGTGTGGAGG